>ERZ1292632.4293-Hain-H43-01um-R2-4293-length-10315-cov-40_pt1 | contig 10315 bp, 14 predicted proteins | sample MGYA00564407_ERZ1292632 | MGnify/ENA primary metagenome ERZ1292632 (study PRJEB36523, sample SAMEA6512637) | groundwater metagenome | collected 2019-01-08 | study: AquaDiva: Metagenomics assemblies of 32 groundwater samples | reverse complement strand
TATAAACAAGTAACAGAGGAAGAGCTTTTAGCAAAATTAAGCGAGAAACTTGGAATTCCAATTGAAGAAATCAAAACCGAATTCGAAGCCGTCATTCAGGAAACCAAAGGGTTAGCCCTATATAAAAATGCAACTGATGAACAGATTCGTTCAGTTGCCCGAGGCAGGTTTAGTATGCGCAAGCAGAGAGAACTCTTGTCAAATGCAATTCCATGGGAAGGAACCATAATTGGCGTCGGCGACTTGATTGACACAGTTGCCACGCAGAAAAGACTTACCGAAGCCGCCTTCAAAGCCGACCCAATGAAAACAATTAAAGGCTGGAACTACGAAAGTAGACCAGTACTTGCCAATGCTGAAGGAAAGCCACTTTATCCTAAAACTGATGCAAATGAAAAAATGCACAGAGTTGGAAAGCCACTGGCCGAACATTCTTGGCTTAGAACAATTTATGGCTTCGGCAGACCAATCGACCCGAAGACAAAGCAGCCTGGAGTGCCAGCACCATTTACCTTAGCAGTAAACGGTAAAGAAGCGATTGATGTCAAAAACGTTCCAGTTATGCAACCAATAAAATTCAAGGCTTTGAACAAGACAAATGATGAAGATAGAAAAGCCGGAGTATACCGAATCAATTTTTCAGCTTTCTCAAAATTCGAAGTTGCATCTTTGGATTTGCCACAAATTGAAGAAGTCCTAAGAAGTATTACTACACATTTTATTCCACTTGTAGAATTAGACGAGTACCATACCAAAAACCAAGATGTGCCAACCAGATGGATTATTACTGAAGGCAATGTTGCAAATTTGAATCTTGAGCCAAACGCAAAAACTGGCAACATGATGATGCTTCTAACCGACGAATCATTGATGTTTGCAGGCGAAGACAAACGTGCAGTAGCGTGCTGGATTCCTACAGACCGACCAATAACAATAGACTTCGGCGTTGAATCGAGAATTTTAGTTGTAGGCAAAACTTCAAGAGGCAAAGCAAGAGATGAAATCACAGGAGAAAAAACTGATGAGCCAGGCGACGTTATGATTAATGTCTATGGTGTCTACGCTCCAGAGATGTTCAAGGTTTCGCCAGAAGTTCAACCAGTAACCGAGGCTGCTCTAATACCAAAAGCTGAAGCTGAGCCTAAAGAAGAGTGGTAGAAGTGTCAACTAAACCAACGCAACCGACAAGTTCATGGGGAGCAATGGGTAAACCGAAAGAGGAAGAGAAACCAGTCACGGTTTCCTTCCAGAAACTTTCAAGTGCGGAGCCAGTGAAATATCTAAAAATTGCAGTGCATGGTAGACCAAAATCGGGAAAAACTAGATTCGCTTTAACTTGTCCACCACCAATTTATGTTATCGAAACAGAGCCTGGACTTCGACCATTAATAAAACTTTTCCCAGATAAAGAAATCTATTTTGTTGATGTCTATGAACCAGATTACTCAGGAGTTTTTGAAGCAGATTCTACGAAAACTTTGGCAAAGATAGATGCGGCTGTAAAACTTATAAGAGGTTTGGTGATAAATGAGCCAAATTCGGTTGGAACAGTAGTTGTGGATAGTGTTACAGACATCTATAAATGGGTTATGGAATGGATGAAAGTTGAGATACTCAAAATTGATAAAACTGCTAGAGTAAGACAACAATGGGACTATCAATACAGCAATTCAAAATATCAAAACATAATTATGCAACTTATTGCTTTGCCAACACATCTGGTAATTACAGCACAAGACAAAGAAGAATATGCAGGTGCAGGTCAACCTTCAGGAGTTTACGAGCCAAGTTGGATGTGGCAAACTCCACAATGGGTCGACATAGTAATAGGTTTAATAAAATTTAAAGACCCAAAATTCCTGACCATAAAATATACTTCAACAATCGAAGATTCTCGGCACATGGATGAAAGTTTGAACCCAATTGCTGGTATAGATATTGAAAATCCAACATTTGATAAAATTTTGGAAGTAATAAAAGGAAAGCCCTCTTGAAAGGAGAAACAGTTGCATGACTGGAGAAGACGAAGACTTTTTAGACGAAGACGAAGAAGATGATGAATGGCTTGAAGAAATCGAGCAGGAACCCTAAGTTTTTTAAATTAAACAAAAAATAAAAAGGAGGAAAAAAACAAAATGGTGTTCGCAGAAGTTTTGAAAGGTGTCGGTTCAGGAATTCTAGTTGCCTTTTTAGGCTATGCCAAGTCCAACACTAAAGAATCTTTTGATGGCCCGAAATTCTTGAAGACTGTTGTCATCGGCGGAGTTGTCGGTGGAATTTCAGCGTTTACAGGTCAAACTCCAATAGATGTTGAAGTTGAAATCGGACAGTACGCTCTATTGACTTATGTCATAGACAGTGCAGTGCTTGCCCTCTGGCGCAACATTGTTTCAGCCTATAGTAAAGCAACGGTTAAGCCAACGCAATAAACATCCTGATGAGCCCGTGAAATTCGTGGCGAAACCCTTTTTTTTTGGGTCGGTGTGTAAACCATGAGTGAAGGTAGACTCAAAGAACGAATAAAACAATATCTCGATTTGTTGCCATTACTACCAAGTTGTTATCTTGATGTGTTAGGCAAACCTTCAGAAAACAAACCATGCATAGTCTTTCTTGCGGACAGAAATGCTACTAATAATGTCATAAACCAAATTTTTGAGGAAGCTAAAAAAGAGTTCCCAGATATAGTTGGCGATGCTGGTAATATGCGAAATTGCAGTCAATGTGAAGAAAAAATTAAGTGGTTCCTAAAATATTTTGGTGAAAACCGAAGGGTTTAAATCATGGCAATAGCAACGTATAGATGTTCAAAATGTAGAGAATATTTCTCTAAAGATGAAATAGTTTGGTATGATGGTAAAGTTCATTGCAAAAACTGTTTTCAAAAAATTAAACAATTAAAAAAGGAGAGTAAAACATGAGAAAGGTTGTTAAGCCTGTTGTTCGATGCGATAAATGTAGGCTTGTAATAGAATATGAACATTATGAAGAATTCTGTGATTTCTGTGAAAAACAAATTACGCCTAACTATCCATTAGAAATTACGTTTTTTCCTCACCAAGCTGAAGATGCTTACCACGCATATTTATGTAGTTGGAAATGCGTTAAAAACTACTTGATAAAATATAAAAAGAAAATCTTCAAATACAATTTCATTACAATGCCTTATCTCTCTTTCGGAAAAAAAGAAAAAGGAGATTACGTTGAAAAAGGAGAAAGTTTTTATCAAGAATTTTTAAAGGAGGAATAAAGTGATGGAAAGAGAATTATCAGAAGTTGAAAAAACCCTATTGGCTAAGCTGGAGAAAGGCAAAGTATTCTTGTATGAAATGATTTCATCAGAAATTGGAGCGTTGGGCAAACTCAAATTCAAAGGAGTCATCGTTGAAAAAGATAAAGATTCAAAAAAGAAATATGCCATTTTAAAAGAGGTAGAAAAAATTGAAGATTACAAATAAAGATATTAAATTTATAAAATTTTTAAGAAATAAAAATATTTCAATTGAAGAAATAGTTAAAGCATTGGTGAGAAGAAATGACAAAATTTAAATGTATATGCCAAGATTCAGACCGATTAGAGACAATAATGGAATATATGCCTAGCTTGGATGGTTATATTTGTAAGCATTGTGAAAATTTCTTATCAAATGAATTCATCGAAGATGTCGTAAAACCATTAATTACTACAAGTTTTTCAGTTCTTTTGCCAAAAATAAAAAATCCAATTAGAATAGAGAAGAATAAACATGACAAAATTTAAATGTAAAATAAATGATTTGCAAAAAATCTGCAAAATGGTTTCGCTGACTGGTAAAAGCGAGGCAACCGGCAAAGAATATAGAAGCATTCTTGACATGAACATCAATGCCTTGGCGACAAACGAATTGTCAATAGAGGCAATAGATACTTTGAAACATCTCGGCTTGTCTTTGCATTATCTCATAGATTCGGTTGAACAGGAAGGTTCGCTACCCATAGGCGATATTGAACTCTTCGAGAATTTCCTTGAAAGGTTCAACTCAGATGACATTGTTACAGTTGAAACTGTATCAAATAGGATTGTAATAACCAGAGAAAACCCACGCAAAGTTGCGAAGGTTCCAATGGCATCTCTCGAAGCCATTTTGTCCAAAGACGTGCCATTCTTTAAAACTTTGGGTTTCTCCAAGACAAATTTTGTCGAAACAGAAAAGTTGAAACCGAATCTCAAGATAGTCTTCGACGCCGAGGCGATGCAGAATGTCATTGCAGACGGTGACGTTGTGAAGCAGAGAATCTATCCTTGGATAATCAAAGATGGCAAGTTTACTGTAACCGTGGGCACGGAAACTTATGGGGAAATCGAGACAGAAATCAAATTGACTTCTATTGAAAGCAACCCAGAGAATCCTGGTCCGCAGACTGTTGAAACCGGCTATTCTTCTGGTATTGACAATTTGTTTGGGAACTTCAGCGGTAAAGTAATAGTTTACCTGGTTGACCAACTGAAGGAAGCGCCGCTGATTTTCGAGCAGAAGTCGGATAAATATCATATCATTATTGCCTTGGCTCCTTATACAATAAAAGAGGCTTAAAGTTGCTCAAGTGCATCTTCTGCGGCGAAGAATATCCCGAAGAAATCAATGAAACCCACTGCTTTTGCGGCAACAGCAAAGCAGAGTATACCAATTTGTATAGTACTTCTATTAAAAATTACCCTTTTAAAGAGACGCCTCTGGAAAAAATTGGGTATAATAACGTTTATGGTTTGGACCCAAATATTTGTTTGAAACGGGAAGATAAAAATCCATTTGGAACTTTTAAAGATAGAAAATCTACATTGATAAAACATTTGCGAGTTCCATATTTTCATAAGGGAAAGCACGCATTTACCGTGGGAACCCTTCCATTCAAAACAAAATTTGCTCTTGCCTCAAGTGGAAACCAAGCAATTTCATTTAGCAACATTTGCCCTGAATATGCTCAGTCAACATATTTATATGTTTCGCCAAATATTTCAGACGAAAAACTTGCAAAGTTACATATCTATAAAGAAATTACCTTTACCAATAAAATTCTTTCAGATGGCGAACTACGAAAATTTGAAGACGACCGATGGAATATTACAAATGGTATGGACCCGCTTGGCGCCTCAGCGTTGTATAAATTAGGCATGGAACTTGAGCCATATAATTTTGATAATATTATTGTGCCTCTTGGCAGCGGCGAACTCTACAGTATGCTTGCAGTTTACTTTGGCATCTTGCGTAAAAAACCCACAAAAATATATCCAGTTCAATGTAAGTTGCCCGAAACGGATGCTATAAAAACAGACTTCGTTGCGATGACTCCTTTCTTACAACATTTTAATCCACAAATTGTTGAATTGTATAAGGATGATAGAAAAAATATTCAAAGTTATACCGAGGCATATGGCTGCGAATTCTCCTCAGCGGTTGTTTTTGTTGCACGGGATGTTTTGAATTTGCCTAGCAAAACTTGTCTTGTGGTTACTGGGGCGAAAAAATGAGTTTAACTGTTTATTCTAATTCGAGCCGTAGTCCGAGATATTGGATAACATCTAACAATAGAACTGTATTTACATCCGAAAATGGAGCAAGCACATTACAATGGGCCATTGATAATGGGAATGTTACAATTCGTTTAGATGGTCCAATTGAAATTGCCAGCGGAGAAAGAGTCAATATGCAAGACGTAACAATTTTAAACAAGAAACAATGGCATAGAATTTGTTCTCGATGCAATGGCCCCATTTATAAAGGCGAAGGACAAATAATTGGAAAATGCAAAACTGATGATACCAAATTTTGGCAACACAAAAAATATGGTTTGTGCCAAAAGTTTAAGTATGGGGAATAAATTTGAGAGGTGATTTAAATGTGGACTAATATCAGGATGAAAATGCTCAACTTCCTTTTAAGCACAGTTTATAGAGATTTTAGGATTGCCTATAGAATCAAATGCACTCCAAAAGAAGCAATCTTAATAGAGTCAGGACCAGCTTTAATTTCACATTGTACTATAATTGGTAAACATACAGCGGTAAGGGTTAAACATGAGAGAAGATTATAAAACCGCTACACCACCAGAAAAACTTGCTGAAAGCCGCTCTGAGCGTGAGCGCCTTCTGGTGAAATGGGGTTTCGAGCCTACGCAACTTTGGCTTCCACCAAAAATTCATAACACGACTCTAGATGCGGTTGTGGAAGACACCTTAGCAATGGGTTCCTACGAGACACATAATTATAGTGTGCGTAGTGGAGCCCTTCCACAATCTTCACCAATAATTGCAGAAAGAATAATTAAATTTTGGTCTGAACCTGGAGATGTTGTAGGAAATCCCTTCTGTGAGAGAATTCCACATTTATTAGTTGCTAACTTTTTAGGACGGCACGCATTTGGCCAAGACCTTTGTGAAGCATTCTATAAGCATGATGTTGAAAAGGTCAAACGGCGTATTGGACAAAATGAATTTTTGGACCCAGAAAATAATTATATCCTTGAGGAAACCCCAACTAAATTTGTAACAAAATTTAATGGGTTAAACTTTGAGTTACGTCTTGGTGATAGTCGCCATCTTGACTTGCCAAATAATATTTGGAATTTATGCATTAATAGTCCTCCGTATTATTCAACGATTCATTATAGTGATGACCCAAACCAACTTGGTACGGGAACAGAAGTTGGTGACGGAGATAAGCCAACTTATGAAGAATTCTTGAAAGGACTTCAAGATGTTTATAGAGAAGTTTATCGAATTTTAAAACCTGGTGGATTCAACGCTGTGATATTAAATGACTTTCGTTTGGACGGAATTTTTCGCCCTTATCATGCTGATTTGTTGCCTTATATGAAGGATATTGGTTGGACTTTGCATGATATTGTGATTTACCCTTTGAGTTATCACCCGATTCAGAGCATCTTTCTGAGCCAGATGGACCGGGACAAGCATATGGCAAAACAAATTGAGTATATTCTCGTTTTCAAACGTTAATGTGGTAAAAATGAGTGAAATAAATTTAGCATATTTAGCCGGACTTTTTGATGGAGAAGGTTCAATATTCATTTATAGAAGAAATTATTATAAAAAAAGGCATCATAAAAAGAATTTTTACCTTAGCCCACAAATTACAATATCAAATAACAATAATTATGTACTTTTAGTTATCAAAAAATGGATTGGCTTTGGAAATATTTTTTCATATAAAAAAGTGGGAATGGACCATCTTACTTACAGATGGAGTATTAGTGGTATTAGAAGATGTTTAAAATTCACTAAACTTTTGTATGGTAAATGTATAATAAAAAATAAACAATTGAAATTTATGGAAGAATTTTGTGAAAGTAGAATTAACAGACCATACGTCTTAGACAAAATAAAACATCCGAGAATGCATTCTGGTTTTCATATGATGCCACACCGTCCACCTTATAATGACCGTGAATTTGAAATTGCCAATGAAATTAAAAAATGTAATTTACAATACAGTAATAAATCCAGTAAAGAGTCTATAGAGATGAATCTTTAATGAAAAGAGAATTAGTAGAGAAACTCCAAAGTAAATTTTGGTTCATTCCAAAGAAAAATCCATTGTTTAGGAGTGACTTAAAAGTTTCCTTTTTTGTGGACACAAACGACGGCTGGTTTGACCTGATTTACGACCTCTGCAAAAAAATTGATGTCATTGTAAACCATGAACATTTAGATTTTGGCGTGGACCAAATCAAAGAGAAATTTGCCGGTTTGCGGTTTTACGTTCATAATTCCAATGATGAAATTCGAAAATTAATTAATAAAGCCGAAGCAAAAAGTTTCAGAACCTGCGAAATATGTGGTAGTACCGGCACTACTTATGTTTCTGCTGGCTGGTACAAAACTTTGTGTGCGGACTGCGCCTCGGCGGACAAGAAACATGAATGGGTTAAATTGAAGGAACCTATTTGGGTTGCAAAATGAAATGTAATTGAAATTTTAAGGAATTCTCATGTTTCTAACCGCCATTGAGTATATTGAAACCAATAAAGTTCCTTATATTGTTCTTTTTAATAGGAACGGGAAACAAAGGGAAAAATTAGTAATTTCTGGGTTTAAACCTTACTTTTTTGTAAAGAAATCTTCAGGTGTTACAAACCTCAAATCAATAGATGGAGAATTTGTCGAGAGAATTTTTACAAATACTCCTGAAGATGTTTTGCAAGAAAGAAAGATGTACGATAAAACTTATGAAAGCGACGTAAGGTTTACAACTCGCTATCTTATAGATTGTGTCCCAAAAATTGAAAAATCTAATTTGCGGGTACAATATACTGATATTGAAATGGACCCTGCCACAAATCAAATAATTTCTATAGCAGTTTACGATAATTACCTTCAAAAATGTGTTGTCTTCGTTTGGAGAGAAGATTTGTCTTTAACACAATACGATAAAACCTTTTCGTTTCCTAGTGGTTACTCCTTTAAAGCAACAATTCATACATATAATTCCAAAACTAAAATGTTAGATGCTTATATACGGTTTGTTCAAAACACGGATTGTGACATTTTAACTGGTTGGTATTCAACTTCTTTCGACTTCAAACATATTATACAACAAATAAATTCCGCTGGATTACGAGCATCAGATTTGTCTCCGCTCCATAAAGCCTATGTAATTGGAGAGAAAATAAATAAATTAGAAGGTAATATAAAAATTTCTGGAAGAATCTTGTGGGATATGCTCAAAGCCTATGCATCCTTACAACCAGCCAGACTACCAGATTATAGCCTTGAAGCTGTTGCACAAAAAGAATTAGGTGAAGGCAAACATAAACGGACCATGAGTTTTACTGAATTGTGGAAAAAATCCATAGACGAATTAATCGAGTATAATTGTAAGGATTCTATTCTTGTTTTACGGATAGACAAAAAAAGGAAATTACTAGAATATTATGATGAACTTCGTCGTTTTGTTGGGTGTGAATTTCATTCTTTATGGTTCGAAACTTTACTCTGGGACGTATATATATTAAGAAAACTCCACGGCATTATGGTTTTGCCTACAAAACAAAAAATAACAATCCCACCTTATAAAGGAGCAAGAATCTTTCAACCTGCGGTAAAGGGTATTCACAATAACATTTTACTTATAGATTTGCAACGTTTGTATCCTTCAATAATTATAACTTACAATATGAGCCCCGAAACCTTAGTCGTCGGTGAACCACATGACCCAAATAAACATTATATTTTGCCTAACGGTGTCGCCTTTAAAAAGGAACCTATTGGGTTACTACCTAAAATTCTATTAGAACTGGTTGAAACCCGTGAGAAATTACAAGCAAAAATGAAAGAATATCCTTATGGCTCCGACGAATATGAAACTTATTACAACCAGCAATTTACAGCCAAAATCCTAATGAATGCCCTCTACGGCGCCATGGGCTATTTTAATTTCAGACTTGCAACACCTGAAATCGCTTCAAGTGTCACATTTGTCGGCAGAAACATTTTAGACTTTGTACGAAGTAAACTTGAGGAATTAGGCTATAAAATACTTGCAGGCCACACTGACAGTATTTTCTACTTTGGAAGAACAAGCACTCCGTTACGACTTGTTGAAGAAATGTCTAATAATGTTGATTATATAAATAATATATTGGATAAATTTGTTAAAGATTTTGCCGGAGGAACTATAAATTATATAAAAATTGAACCCAAAAAAATCTATGAATCATTAATTATCAGCGAAAAGAAAACCGAGAAGCAAAAGCATTTAACGGCAAAAAGCCGCTATGCCGGCTTGCTTGTTTGGGTTGAAGGAGAATATATAAATCCCAAATCTGAAAAAGCACTGGATATTGTGGGCTATGAGCAGAAACGTTCAGATTCCAGCGAATTTTCCAGAGATTTACAGAAGAAGATTCTTCGAAGTCTCTTGACGGGTAAATCTGAACAGGACCTCAAAGTTTATATTCAGGAAAGTATTAATAGTATCAGTAATAACTCTCTTGAATATCTTGGTATTCCTTCGGGTCTTGGTCAAAAACTTGAAAGTTACAAAGTGGATAACCCCCATCGGCGGGGCTCATTTTATAGTAATAAATATCTTGGCACAAGCTTCAACCTTGGGGATAAGCCCAAACTTGTCTATATTTCTCGGACCGGTAAATATCCTAAAACAGATGTTATTTGTTTTAATCGAGATGAGGATGTGCCCATAGATTTTGAATTGGATGTAAAAACAATGATTGAAAAATGTGTTATTGCAACACTTGAGCATCTTTTGGATGCCGCTGGAATTAACATTGAAGATTTATTATATGGTTCGTCAAAATT
>ERZ1292632.4292-Hain-H43-01um-R2-4292-length-10318-cov-4_pt1 | contig 10318 bp, 21 predicted proteins | sample MGYA00564407_ERZ1292632 | MGnify/ENA primary metagenome ERZ1292632 (study PRJEB36523, sample SAMEA6512637) | groundwater metagenome | collected 2019-01-08 | study: AquaDiva: Metagenomics assemblies of 32 groundwater samples | reverse complement strand
TCACCGCGTGGCGGCGGCAACGTACTCACGGCATCTTGGACGGACTCGCTCCGAAAAAACGCGGGAGCAAGCCCAATCCGCTCGCGCTGGAAAATGCGCAACTCCGCCACAAGAACCAAGGCTTGGAGCAACAACTCCAACGCGCCGAATTGATTATCGAGGTTCAAAAAAAAATTTCACAGTTGCTCGGCTTACCGTCCGAACCGAGCCTGCCGGACGAGCGCAGATGATCCACGCCGCTGAAACGCTAGTCCCCACGCTCGGCATCGTCGCGGCGTGCGAAGCCGTAGGGCTCCCACGCGGAATCTATTATCGCGCACAACAGCCGGTGGCACTGGCTGCGCCCAGCCCGGTGCGGGAGCGAGCCCCGTCTCCGCGTGCGCTGAGCACGGACGAAAAAACGATGGTACGCGAGGTACTCAACAGCGAACGCTTTCAAGATCAAGCCCCGCGTGAGGTGTATGCTACTCTGCTGGACGAAGGTCGCTTTCTGTGCGCGTGGCGCACAATGTATCGGATTTTGGCTGAAAATCAAGAGATTCGTGAACGGCGCGACCAACTCCAGCATCCGGTCTATGCCAAACCCGAATTGTTGGCGACCCACCCGAACGAGGTGTGGAGTTGGGACATTACGAAACTCCGTGGCCCAGTGCTCTGGACCTACTACTATCTGTACGTCATTCTCGATGTCTACAGCCGCTACGTGGTCGGCTGGCTGATCGCTGAACGCGAATCCGAAGCGCTTGCCCAGGAACTGATTCGCGCCACCTGTGAGAAACAAGGAATCCAACCTGGGCAGTTGACCTTGCACGCCGACAATGGGAGCGCGATGATCGCCAAAAGTGTCGCCCAACTCTTAATCGACTTGGACGTAGCCAAGTCACACTCGCGACCCCACGTGTCCGATGACAATCCGTATTCCGAAGCGCAGTTCAAAACCTTAAAGTATCGCCCGGACTATCCCGAGCGGTTCGGCAGTTTAGTGGAGGCGCGAACCTGGGCGCAAACCTTTTTCGCCTGGTACAATGAAGTGCATCATCATTCGGGACTAGGTCTCCTCACGCCGGTGGTGGTGCATACGGGTCAGGCTGAGAGCGTGCTCCAAAAACGGCAACAGGTTTTAGACATCGCGTATGCCGCGCATCCCGAACGGTTCGTGAAACATCCACCGGTGTCGGCACCGCTGCCTGTGGCGGTGTGGATCAATCCGCCCAAACCAGCGAACGATACGGCGAATCCGCTTCAGTAAATTCCGAAACGAGTTGTACCAAACCTATTGACACATTCCGTTTCATCCCTTCGTTGGCGCAAAGACACTGCCACACAAAAGACGGGCGGTAGAATTCGCTTGTTAGCGCAATTCCGCTTGTCTTCTGTGTGGCAGTGCCATTCTATCAAAATTGCCACCCAAATTCAAGCGGAAACTTTCTCGACCCCATCCAGAATAACTGCCACACACTCATTTCCACCTCTAGGAATCAAGCTGTGAACCGACACCTTGCCACCCGCCTCGATGTAATTCTGTAGACTCTGTTGGAGAATCTCCAGCATTGCCACTCGATCTGGCGTACTTGGGTCTGTTGACTGCGTAGGCGGCTTGGCGATCCGTAGACAAATCGGAGAATTTGCCACCCTTTCTATGCTCGCGTCCTTTGCCACTTCCGCGCCTCCAATGGTATCGCTTGCCACCTTTCGTTACCTCTACTCTCCAGCCAGTTTGAGCAAATGCCACACCTAGATTGCCACTCGTCGGCGTTCCAAGTGTGGCAGTTATCTCGGCTAATTCGTCTGTGAGATCACGTTCCGCCGCGTCCGCCTCTACGCGTCGCGGCTCGGCGCGTTTGGGACCGACACATCCATTTGCAACATACGTTCAGTTGGCGGAGCAGGCGCGATCTTGGAATAGCCCATCTGCGCCAGCAATTGTTCAAATACGTTGCCTTCGGCTTTGCCGTTCGCCTTTGGCGCAGACTTGGATTTACTCACGCTGTCCGTATGTTGCCGCAGAAATTCCTCTTTTTGTCTTTCAGCAACAACGTCCTCTGCACCAGCAGATTCTGCGCGAATCAAGCCGAGTTTCTTTTTGTGCGTGCGTTCCGCAAGTTCATCGCGCTCGACTTCCTCGTTTACCAAGTCCCAGATATTGCGATCAAGCACCAGAAACACCGTAGCCGAGATAATCGTCCATCCCACCGCGCCGAGCAGAACCGCTGTAACGGTTCGCTCAAATACCGTTGCCGTTTCAATCGTCGCCGTGACTGCGTTACCAAACATCCACAGCGACAACAGAATCCCTACGCCTGCATTGAGGAACGCCAGCGCGCGCTGCTTGATACCATTGGATGCAAAAATTGCGCCCCATAGCCAAATGACATAGCCCACGTCGAAGAAAAACAGGGCGAGGTACGGCACAAATGTAGATAAGCGAATGCCCATGATTTCCAGCGGCGATTTGTCATAAATCAACAGCAATCCGGAAACCGTGTGGAGCGCAATAAATGCCCACGTCACCACCGTGAGAACGATCAGCAAAAAAAATCCAATTACTTTCGCAACTTTACCCATCTTGCCCCCCTTGCGTCTCTGCAAATTGTCGCGCGAGTAACAACACCGCGCCGATCACGAAAAACACCGCAAACCAACCGCCGAATATCAATAGCCACGTTGGTATCATCAGCCCCCCCTGCGCGGATTACGATCTATAATTCCCGCAACAAACGGAACTGCCAGCAAAATCAGAAACGGCATTAAGTACTCCGTGTTGTTCCACACAATTGACCATGCTGAAAAAATAACCATCAAACTAATCCACAGAAAAATCCACCCCGCCATCTCTGTCTTCATCATTCCCCCTTTTCTTGTTGCGCAACCCAGTCTTTGAACTCTAACCACTCTCGAAACGTCCACCCCGCCGCGCTCTGCACCGCTTCGAGATAGCCGTCCCACTCTGACATTTTGCCGCTGACCACGTCCACCGCAATATCGCGCGGATCACGCGCACACGCGCCCCGCGCATTCCGTGCGCACGGTGTCACGCTCGCGCGTGGGGCGACAGTCGGAATGTCCGTGCGCCGGCTGATCACCGGCGTCGCGTACGGCACCAGCGTCCGCGTTGCCGCCGGTGTCGCGACAACCGTCATCGGCACGGCGGTTTGCGATGTCGTAGTTGCCAACCGTTTCGGCGGAGCAACACAACCAACCAGCACTAACACGCTCACAAGCAATATCAAGTCAATGCGCTTCATCATTCCTCTTTCAGATACATCGCCTTCAGCGCATTGTATTTGCGCGCCATGTCCGCGACCGCGCTGCGCAACTGTTCGTCGCTCATACGCGCCGAGTTATCGCCAAATATCGCGTCGCGAATAAATGCCAGCGTCAAACCGCGCCAAGTGGCTAGTTGAATCGCCTCTCCCAGTTCCGCCTCGAGGCGTTGACACTTGGCAAACAGCGCGTCATAGTCTTTCTGCGTAACCTCGCTGTTTATTTTGTTCCAGTCCACCTGTCCTTCAAGGACACCGACCGCCTTTCTGAAACCGCCTTTCATTTTTTGCCCCTTGCGTGCCACGCTTCAAGATGACCTTGCCGCGCGGCGCCACTCGAAACGTAAGCGCCGCGCAACTTCTCTTTTACGGCTTCCCGCACGAACTTGCAAACGTCCTGCAAGCCCGGCTTGGCGTGTTCGCGCTTCAAAACTCCGCGCGACCAAAACGCCGACGGTTTGTATTCAGCCTCCGCCAGCGCCGCCAAGTCCTCACTGCTTAGGTTCACTGTGCATGTAAATTTCATCGTGTTCCCCCGTTCGCCGCGTGTTGCGGCTTGCGATCCGCCAAAACGTCCATGCCGATTTCAATTCTCATTCTGATCTCGCGAAACATTTTTTCTTTTGCCGGAGTGTCCATCGAACATTCGGCATCGTGGACTAACTCCCAAAGACGTTCCATCTGTCGCCTCGTAAGTTTGACTATCGCCTGTTTTTGTTGGTTCATTTTGTTCCCCCCATAAACCTTTGCAGAATGGGCAACAACATGTTGCATATTCATCGCGCCATTCAGAACAACGCAATCAGCACCACAACGAACAATAGCGCCGCCAATCGAAATGTTTTCATTCTGCTCCCTTGCGCGGATAGTCCTTGAATTCCTCGTCTTTTTTTTCTTGCCACGTTTTAGTTTTTCCGACTTTCAATTGCGCCAGTAACACAGATTGAATCTCCGGCGCATTCCGAGTGGCTTTGCACGCCAGCTGTGCGGATTTGAAAATCTCCGAATCGGCAGACGACTGGCAATCCCAGCCAGTGTAATCACAGCCGCCCCACAAAAGAGCAAATCGTTTGTCTTTCAGTTTCAATACCCACACCCACTCCGCTCCATCGCGTTCTCCTTCTCGAACCGCCAACACACTTTCAATGTCATCGGCAGTAAATTCCTTTTGCACATTGTGTTCCAAGCACGCGCGCAAGTCATAATCCAATTTTTCATTCACCTTGCGTTCTCCTGTCTCTGGAGTATCTCCAGAATCGTATCAATCTTTCTTTCAACATCACCGTCAATCAACGTATCCAAGCCGCGCTCAATCAGTTCTTTGGCAATCTCCGAACGCGTCTTGCCGTTCTTCGCTAGTCGCTCGATCTCCGCTTTGATTTTCCTGTCGCCTGACCCCAGCCATATTTGTAGGTTCATAGTTTCCTATGCCGCCATTCTATCACAGGTCTTTTTCGCTGTCAACTGGATACAGCCGCATCAGTTGCCGCACCGCCGGCACCGACGCCACCGGCGTCGCGCCCAGCTTGGCAACGTACTCGCGCAGTGCATCCACGCAATTCTGCGTGTCCGCCATCAACTGCTCTTGCGCTTTGAGGTCAACCACGTTGATTAGTCGTTCAGTCATCACCGGATAAGAATTTTCAAATACCTCAACGCGTGTTATCTTTTTCATCCTGTCCCCCTTGCGCCAGCGAGTACGTCGTGTGCGTTCCCGCTTCGATTGAAACGCTATGTCCTGTTTTTCGGACGTGCGCTAATACCGCATTCCGAACATCTGCCGCTCTCGGCGTTTGTCGGGTCAGAATAGACGCATCGAAATCGCCAGCACTGCAAACTGCAACGAAATGTATCTGCCCGAATCGGTCAACTTTTATCTTTTTCATTTGCCACCTCGCAGTCTAAACAAAATCAGCGTCGGCAGTTGGAGTAGCCACGCCAGCCATTGGAGTAGTTTCATTTGTTCCCCCACTACTTAATAATCGCGACAACAGATTTGTCGTTAAGAACGTTGGTTGTAACTTCCAGAATCTCTTCGTCGCCGTATTCGCTGTCAATGTAAATCACGACAATGTCGCCTTGCTTCTTTTCAATCTCTGACAACTTTTCAATCAACTCTCTGATTTTCATGTGTCCCCCGGTTCGCCGCACGCAACTCGTTCATGCGCGCAGCTTGTTTGGTTTCTCCGCTCTCGTTGACGATCTTGCACGCATCCATCAGCCATTCCGCCTCGTCGCGCGTGACGTGCGCTATCCGCATGTTGCCAGCGTCCCACCATCGCCGCTCGGTTCGCTCGCCGTCCAAGTCCGTGAACGCAATTGACACAACTTGGAAAATAGCGGTTGGTAGTTTCAACTCAAATAGCGTGTTGACAGCCATTTTCCGCCTGCGCCATTGAGCGCAACTTGCTCCGCACCTCTGCCGCCGCGAAATCTCCAACCAGCGTCAGTCGCCCGCGCTGCTCGATTACGTTCTGTTCGCCGCGCGCCAAGAGCAAATATGCGCACACGTCCTCATCGTCCCAACTTGCCGGGATCGCGCACCCCAACAACTCCGCTAGTTCGTCACGCATTAGGATAACTCCATGATTCTCTTTCCAATCCATTCTGTCACGTTCACACAAACCGCATTGCCGAGCATACGATAGCGCGTACTATCTGCAAATCCTTCTGTCCACTCTTGCGGAAATCCCTGTAAAATTTCACACTCCGTTGGTGTCAGTCGTCGAACGCCAACGCCTTGATAACTATACGACGCACCCGCACGTAACGCCTTCGCGATTTCTCCCACTGTGAGTTGTCCCGCTTTGTTTTCGTGCCAAGCAACAGCCGGATTACTCGTTGGAGATGATTGCAACGCATCTATCTGGTTACCAACGCGAAGGGACTGCGACGCCGACTTGTTCCATCCAAACGCCACCGCCATTTTCTTGAAAGCATTGTGATGCTGTGGTTCGCTCCCGCCGTGTTTCAGCGTGGGCGACAAAACCCCCGCGTCTCCGCCGTCACGATCTGCGCTAAATCCAACAGGTTGCAACAAGTTGAAATCTTGATCTCCAATACTCCAGCCGTGATGCCCAAGTCCCGTGTGCAAAATAGGAGCAACGGGGATACAAAAATCTAACTCATTCGCATTTCCGGCAGGTCGGTCGAGTCCGCCCCGATTCGCGGTTAGTGTCCCTGCAACTTGCACGTATCCATCTATGGCTTCGTCTGTTCCGGGGAAGCCACCGCCGTTAGAGCGGTTGCTAAGAGTTCCGGCTACTAACCCTTCGGTTTCGTTGTATCTTGCCCATCCTGCGCCACTGCCTCCAACGCGGTCTGTAACAGTTCCGGCAACTTCTTTCCGCGCTTCTCCGCGCGTCTTAATATCCCGCGACACGCCTTCGGACTCAAATAGTATTTCGGCGCAACTTCCGTTTCCAAGACTTGCGACAATGAACACTCGTCGGCGACGTTGGGCGACTCCGAAATAACGAGCGTCAAGAATCCTCCACGCGACGCTATACCCGCATTCCGCCAGCCCTTGAAGGATGACGGCAAAGTCTTGTCCTTTGTTAGAGGATAATAAGCCGGGGACGTTTTCAATGACAACCCATCGCGGCGTAAGTTCTCCAATAATTCTGATAAACTCGAACCATAGCCCTGACCGCTTTCCATCCAAGCCCGCGCGCTTGCCAGCCACTGATAAATCTTGGCACGGGAATCCGCCACAAATAATATCAACTGGTTCTGCTCCGTTGAATGTTTTGACATCTGTGTATCGTTTGGCATTTGGAAACCTTTGCTCCAACAATTTTTGGCAATGCGCATCAATCTCTATCTGCCACGCGCACTGCATCCCCGCGCGCTCAAGCCCTAAGTCAAATCCGCCAATGCCTGAGAATAACGAGCCAAATGTTTTCGTCACGTCCCCGACTCGATCTGCGCGCGCTTTTCCGGCGCAACCAGCATGAGCGCATCTACCCGTGCCGCGCGGTCGGAATACAGTTGCACAAATCTATCGCGCATGAAATGGATCGTCGCAATCTCCGCTCCGCCAATCGCCGCGAACCCGCCGACCAGCCGCGCAACTTCAGTTACCAGCGGATCGTCAATCGGATCACGTCCGTACCGCGACTCTTCGATTTTTGCCCACGCCGCGAGCGCACGCGTTTTCGTGTCGCCCTGCACCAACTGCACCGCACGCGTTCGGAGCATTCCCGGAGCCGGCGCAAACGTCGCCGCACTATTGACATATTCCGCCGTTGCCGCTTCAAGCGCGGCATCGGGAATATCTGCCAACACCCGGAGCCACACCGCGCGCACCAATTTCTGGTCATCGTCAGTCCGTTGCGCCGACGGGAATAAGGTCAATAACATTTGCATCGTCCGAACAATCAACTGTTCTGTCGCCATCATTTCCTCCGAATAATCGCCGCAACTGCTCGCCGGTAGTTTCGCGCCCGCCTTTCGCCTTCGGTAGTTCGCGCCGCTTGTAAAATTCGAGCGCGCCCGCGACGTTGCGCGGATTCCAGCCGAGCGCGGCATATTGTACCAACACTTGTTTCCAAAAATTCAAATTCTCTGGAAGAGAGCCAACCGCTTCTTCGATCATCGCATACGTTTCTTTGGTTGGAAAACTGCGCCGAACCTCTCTAAAGACTTTAACACCTTCTGGAAGTGGCTGTGGCGCGTCTTTTGCGCCGCTTAAAGTACTCTCTTGCGTACTCTCTTGCGTACTCTGGGGTAAGATTTGAGCGTGGGATTGTACCGTTTGAATGGTACGACGCCGTACCGCTTGAATGGGCAATGGTGTACCGTTCAACAATTCCTCAAGTTTGTCCACGTCTAAACGATACCACGTTGTCGGCGGTGCGCCGCGCTTTTCTGCAACCACGACGGCAAGTTCCTGCGCCCGCTTTTTCGCCTCTCGGTTCTCGCGGTCTGATAAACAAGTCTCGCCAATAATTTCCGCGTTCGTCTTGTAGAACCAACCATCGTATTCAACGCCTTTTTTCTCGCACTCGAAAAGTTTCACCGAATCCCAGTACGCAATCTGGGATAGCCACACGCCGCCGGCAACACAGCCCATCGCCTTTGCGAATATCGGATGATAGGCAATCGGACGATCACCCAATAGTATTCTTAATGCGCGCTTCTGCACCTCGTCCATCCTTTACCCCCTAATAGCAAATCGCCGGCGTTCAAGATGTTTCGATTCTGTCTAGGAAAAGAGTCTTCTTGAACGCCGGCGATTTACCCTTTTCCTAGACAACTACATTATAGGCAAATTGCTATTCGTGTCAATACTCACGCGGCGCAAGCCCGTCGCTGTAACGCGTCGCGCCAAAGTGTTCGCGGAGAGTCACGTCAGTTTCCACCGTAACTCCTATTGAACCATCCAGTCTTCTAGTCGTTCAATGGTAGCGTCAAGCCAATCTTGAACGCTCGCAGACTGTTTTCTGACCGTCCAAGCGCAATCAGAAACAAAAACCAATGCGTTTCTTAACGCACACGCCGCATTGAGTTTCACGGAATTTAGTAGCGTCGGTTTCAACGACGGCTTTGATGGGAAATCGCTTTGTATCATTTTACATTCCTTATACGGCGGGTTCGCTCAGTGAAAATGGATCGTTGTTGATGTAGATGACCGGCGCGTTGGTGTTGATAACCATAGAAATTTCACCGCTGTTTAAGTTGCGTATCCACAACCCGTTTTCGTTCAGCGGTTCAATACGGATATATCGTCGTCCCTTCTGCGTCGCGAAAGCCGCGTACTTGAACGTAAAGGGTTTGTTCATTTCAATGTCACAAATCCGTGTTTCCATTTCAGTGTCCTAGTTGCCGGACAATCGTTTCACGCGGCACCCACTCCAGCCGCGCGCGGGAATCGCGCATGAGTTCCTGCGCGTGCTTGCAAAATCCGCGCAGGTTGCCGGCTTTGACCTTCCACTCGCCGTTGACCTGTCTCACGATCAACTGCGAATCACAATAGATTACCACGTCCTCCAGCCCACGCGCGCACACATAGCCAAGCAGGTCAATCAGCGTCGCGTACTCGCTCTCGTTGTTTGTCGCGTACGCGTGCTCCAGCCGGCGCGTCTCGGCGCCGCATTTCCACGAGCCGTAGCCACCGGTTGCGCCGCGTCCATTGAGCCCGATTGTCCCGCCGTCGCAGTAGGCGAGTTTCATGGTAATTTCCCGTGATACATTGCGTGACAGTACGCGCAACCGCCGTGCGTGCTAAGTTAGATGACGCGGCCCTCTTCGGCGCTAAGAAGGAGCGGAGCGAATTCCACTTGACCACCGCCGAACGCACGGCACGCCTGCAAACGACTGTCTGCGCCGCCCTCGCCTGTGCGCGTCTCGTGCGCGCCCAACTCGACGTCCCCACGCCCTTGACACCCGAGCAACGCACGCCTATCCTCGCCTGGCTCAGCTACCTCGATAAGATTATCGCCGACGAAGTGGTGCAAGTCCCCTCTGCAAATCCCGCGCAACCACAGATCACCGAACGTCCCGCCGAGGACAAAGGCGCATATCGCCTCGGGAGCGCTACCGATCCCGACGCCTCGTATCGCGTCCATAGCCACACCGGTGACAAAACCGATTTCGGCTACAACGTCCAAGTCGCGGCGACTGAGAACTTTGTCCGCGAAATCCAAGCCGCTACGGGCGCCCAACCGGATGCCGTCGCAATTCCAGAGGTGCTCCAAGCCCAGGCGGAACATCACGACCTCCTCCCAGAGAAATTCATCTACGACACGGCCGCCGGCAATGGCAAGACCCGCGCCTTGGTCGCCCAAGCCACCAACGGTCAAACGCAACTCGTGGCGCGCCTGCCACCCACACATACACCCACGGGCAAGTTTGCCCCAGACCAGTTCCAGTTGTCTGAAGATCGCACCACGCTGAGGTGTCCCAACGAACAGACCACCACCTTGGCGTATCGGTCCGGCAGCGGCGACGGACGCACTTTTCGATTCCTGGGTTTGCAATGTCGTGATTGTCCGCTGTGGGAGCAATGCCGCACGCAACAACCTGGGTCGAAGCGATATCGCCAAGTCTTCATC
>ERZ1292632.4291-Hain-H43-01um-R2-4291-length-10318-cov-5_pt1 | contig 10318 bp, 12 predicted proteins | sample MGYA00564407_ERZ1292632 | MGnify/ENA primary metagenome ERZ1292632 (study PRJEB36523, sample SAMEA6512637) | groundwater metagenome | collected 2019-01-08 | study: AquaDiva: Metagenomics assemblies of 32 groundwater samples | reverse complement strand
GAGCACCACTTGGAGCAATTCTTATTTGACCAGAACCGCTTGCCGATGCACCAGAAGAGTTAATCAATAGTACTCCTTGCCCTGAAGCCGTTACGCCACTTGATGTAAGCTCTACCATGTCTTCCGCTGTCTGAATACCAAGCACCTTAAGTGCTACAGTTGAATTAACACCAGAAGTAATTACAGTTGCACCATCAGCACCAACTGTAAATCTATCAGCACCATCATTAAATTCTACAAAAAACCCTGTTCCCCAGCCCGCAGCCGAAGATTCACCATAATACAAAGCACCATTAGTTAAAGCATTGGCAGTAACATTTATTCCCTTACCGGTTGTAAGAGAAGTAGAAGTTATTGCAAGAAGGCTTGCCGATGTTAATGTATTATTTGTGACCGCAACTGTACTGGCATTATCATCATCCGTAATGGTTAAAGAACCATCAGATAATACTGCATCCCCTGCCGTTAGAACAAAGATATTGGAACCTTCAACACCAGCCATTGTTAATGACTTGGATGCTGCCGAAGTAATATCACTTTGAAGCTCTATGACTCCTGTTGAAGTCCCTGCAATTGTAACCTTACCTGTTCCGTTCCCATCGATTGCCAAGTCCCCGTTAGTCGCTGAATCCGCAATACTCGTTACAAGTAAAGCCCCAGCCTTTGATATACTCCATGTTGCTGAAGTTCCAGAAATATCACTGCCTGACCCCGCATTAGTGATCTGTAATACCACTCCTGCACTTGCTGCGTCCCCTGTAAGCGTTAGCCCTGCATTAGTTGCATGAGTTAAGGCAAAAGTTAAAGTAGTACCATCAATAGTTAAAGTCTGATCAAGATCATAAAGCCCGTCAAATGTTGATACACCAGAACCACCCGATGTTATATCAGTCTCTGCACTTCCATTCCAGTATTTAAGTGAATCACCCCTTACGTACAGAGACACCACACCAGTATCTGATTGTGCGGATGTTCTCTGTGTAGAAAACTGTAATTCTCCCCCTTCATCAGGATCTTGTAGCCTAAGCTTGTTATACCCTGTTGAATTTTTTAAATTTGCCATTAAATTAAAAACCTAACAAATAATAATACAGACACTTCCAGCCTTTGTTAGAAAAGCCAGTGTACACTCTAACCCGTAATACTTGCGTACACCAGAAATGTCTGATAGTTTTTTAAAATTCTCTAATCTGCGAACGCTAAGGTGTCTCCTTTAGTTCCATAACTATTTCTCCAGTCGCTCCATCCAAAATCATACTCTACTCTGACTTTCCAAAAATAAGTATCATTTCTGTAACCTTCAAACTCATTTCTTTTCTGTACCTCTGGTCTAATTCCCCATAACCAGGTCAGCTTGTTATTAGCTCCGGTTAAAAACCATGCAGTATCAGAACCCCCTAAGTTAGAATCCAGATACCTGTTATGTACCACATTCATCATACCTCCCACATACTCATTCATTGAATAAACATTTACATCATTATCTCCCGAACCTGATCTTTTTTCGGACTTTGTGATAATGACTGCCTCCTTTTGTAATGCTGTTGGCACAATTAATTTAGTTGGATAACAGTCAACAGCCTGTAATCTATCATCCAGTTGCTGCACGAATGCAACTATTGCTGTTTCAAGATTAGATTCTGTCAATGTAATTCCTGTTGCCGAAGCATTAGATTGCGCTGTCAAGCCTGCTGATGAGGTATGACTGGTTGAAAATAATGGCTTACTGTCTCCGTATGATGTATACGAAGTGTTAAATCCATTAGTAAAAACCGATGCAGAATCTTTGCCTATTCTCCTTGCCGATGCCTTTGCGCCTTTCCTTGCAAGTGAAGTAGCTTTTGTAATTGCTGCATGCTCATACCTCATTTCTTCATCTGTTACCTGAATTAAAGTTCCATACTTAACAGGGGTGTAAACCGTGTTGTATCCTTGAATGGGTACATCTACCTCGTAGTTTGCTCCCTCAGTCACAACGGGTAATATGCCAAGCCCAAAATATGTTTCTTCTTCTTGATTCCAGTCCTGTTGATCCGAAATTTCTCCAAAAAGAAGTTCAATCTTTGGCTCAACAGCCTTATACTCGTCATCGTGACTCTTTCGTACAGCCGGATCAACCGCTTTCGCGAGTGTCGCTGTGCTTGCTGGTGTTGTTATTGCCATGTTTCAAAAAATAATAATAATTTAAAAATAATAAATAAACTTAACTGTAATTCTGATGTTGAGCAATTACAAAAGCACCTACCGAGACATCCGAATCAAAACCAACATCCTGTGGGTTATACGCCAGACACCTTAAGTGTGTAGCTAAACCTGTGTAAGTCTGATCAAGTGTTGATGTATCAACAATCTGTGCTCCTGTTGCTCCTGTAATGTCAAAGCCCGCACCCACATGCGTTACCGCAAATGTAGTGCCTACATTGTCATTATCCATAATCAACTTAAGTCCTCTCGTCACATTAACCGCAACCCCTGTTGAAGAGGATGTTGCTGCTTCGGTTGTTTGCCCAATAAGAAAGTCACTGGCACTTGCCGCTGCAAGTTCTCCTGATTCCAGATTGACAAGGTCTCCAGCTGCTAATGTTGCTCCTGATGAAAATTCCATTAAAAAATCTGAGATTCCAAAAATAGAACCCCGACTTATCGCTAGTCCTGCTGCCATAATTTTTAATAATTAAAAAATCTAAATTAATTCTATCTGTACGCTGCATAATCTTTCTCAGACATTCCGGTCTGTTTCATAACTTCCCTTTCTATGTCCGTAAAAGTTGCTGTACTATTTTTCATTTGTGTACCCGCTACACTGCTATTCTTTGTTGTGGCATTATTGTTATTAATTAACATCATGCCTTCAAGCTTTCCCTCTTCTCTCTCATCACTTACTTTACCCGAAACATAATCATGAGCCTGCTTCCACGCATCCTGCTCTGTGATTTTAGGATTCGCTCTCATCAGCGAGTCTGCAAGCCCTACGATGTTTTCTGCTTTCTGTTGCATTTTGCCTAATTCAGCTCTACCACTTGCTTTTGATGGGTTAAGGTCTGGAAACATCCGCACAAATTCGTCCTTCTTACGCTCAATTTGCACTTCCTGTGCAATGTATGTTCTAAGATCGTCGGGGTTCATGCTTTGCGCCTTCTCCTCCTTTTTTTGAATCTTAGTGACCATCCCTGCTGCTTGTTCCGCCGTATATCCTTCAATATCTATTAAAGCCTCTTTGGCTCTATCCGGATTATTAAGAATCCAGTTCACGTAAGCATCATTCTGAGCTTTTGTCTCCTCACTTTCCTTCTTAAGCGTTTCAAATTCAGCTTGCGTTTGTCGTAATTTTCCATACTCCTTTCGCATAGCCTCTTCTGTTGGCTCATCGGTTATTTTGGTTTCCGTAACTTCCTCAATCTGATTGTTTTGAACACCGTGGCTGGATTCAGATTCTCCAGAGGGCTGTGATTCTTGTAGTTCCTGAGTAGCTGCTTGCACAGAGTCAGTTACAATATCACTGTTCGTTTTCTCTTCCGACATAATAGAACTCTCCGTAATTTGTTAAATAGCAACAAAAAAACCAAACTTAATTAGCAGACTATCTGTTAATCAAATTCGGTTTATCCGTTTATTGAAAATATTCTATACTTTCTTTTTCTTCAAGTCAAGTCTTCGTTCTTTTTCTACTAAAGCATCACCTATAAAATTTTCTACCCATCTTATTAAGGCTATATTACCAAGTGCTTTGCCTTGTCTGATTGCATCTGTATGACTATAGTTAATTCCATCACTTGGAACAAACTGCATTAGAGGTTCTTCACAGCTATGCCTTTTCAAGATTTTTAGTGCTTTTAAAAATGCTTCAAAACCGCTGTGTTCTCTTAAGGAAATTATTGCATCCAGTTTTTCATCGGATAGTTCAATAATTTTGGCCTCCTTTATTTTTTCTGGTTTAATCATATATTTTTATATTATTACATCATTGCTGCTGCCTGTTCCGGCCCTGCCATTCCTGGCATTACATCCTGCATCGATGTATTTTGTGGCATCGGTATGCTGCCATCAGGCACTGGTGTATTACCTGGCATTGGTGGTGGTGGTGGTGGTGGTGGTGGAGATGCAGCCGACACTACACTTTCATCCATTAAGTCAAGTGGAATAGTATCAGTCATAATATGCTTGACTAGAGATTCCTTTGCCCCAACCATCCTTTTTATTTTATCCACCGAGACTAGATCAGGCTCTGGTGGCATCATTTGTCCAAGTTCATCCATAACTGGTTCCATACCTTCCATGCTTTTTATTATTTCCTGTTCCAGATTTTCTATATTAGCCATTAAATCATTGAAGATTTGTGCATGGATTCTATAGTGCGCTGAGCTTCTGCCTGGCTTTCCAGCAACTACCGCACCCGCAAGCATTTGCTCTGTTTCATCTAACGCTTCCTTTACTTCCTGCTCGTCCAGTACTTCTTTGTCAAGCAATATCTCTCGTGGTATTGCATTCTCATCAAACATGTATTCTGCTAATTTTCTTGCATCATACAAAGGCACAATACCCTGTTTCTTCATTAGATTTATCGCTTCCTGGTCTTCTGGATCAACGGCATTAGGCATTAGTTGTGCATATGATTCCTTAGACTTTTGCATTTTCAGTCCTTTGCTTAAACTTTCTAAAGAATCCGGCATAATTCTAATATCCAGTTGCTCGGATGTATTCAGGTACTCATCCTTGAGTTCAAAGAAGGAGTAGTAATCTTTTTCTTTTTCCTCTACATTATATCCATTCTTATCAACTACTATTTCCAGCCCATCAAGCCTGATTTTTTTATATGTATTTTTTACATCACTTTTATTCCCATCACCTACTACTTGCTTAACTTTTGGTACTGTATATTTTTGCTGCATTATAGACCAGATTTGGCGTCCCATAGTAATAAAACCACCTTCTGCAAAATTGGTTGCCAGACTTGATAACATAACTTCTGTTTGCTCTTTATTTATCATGCCCATTGTGGCAGTCGACGAACCCTGAAATAAAGCCATTTGAGCAGGATCAATCTGGGTTGCAAGTGTAGCAAACTCGTTCATAATTTCGTTAACCCTGAAGAAATCAAAGTTAAGTGGCTGATTAGGTAATTGCATTGCCTTTGCTGATATTGGCTTGCCATCTGTAAGATCCACAGGAATATATTGTGACTCCTCCCTCTCGTACCTGCCTATCTCTGGATAAGAGTACGCATCTACCAAAGTCTTTTGTCTCATCGTCCTCAAAACATAATCAATAGCCATATTAATGATCATTTCCTGTGTTCCTTGAACATTTTTAAGGAAATCCGAAATACCGATATTGTAAAACTGATGTGGTAATTTTATACAGTCTATCTTATGGTATGTAAGCTCTTTATGATTATAAGGCAATGGAGTTCTCTTAATTAATATTCCATTAGCTATTACTATATATTCATCATCAACAATATTCTCATATTCCAGGATTTGAACCATATCAGCACCAACAGACGTTTCTGGTTTATCAAAGAACATAAATGCACTATCTGTACTGTATGTTCCCTGCCCTTTAACTTTCTTTACATTTGTTGCATTTGGATCAGAGGAAAACTCTTGATAAAAATCATCTAAAGAGACAAAACGCTCTTCGATTGCATACCTTGCAGCAAAAGATTTGCCATGAATATTTCTTGCAGCAGAATCAAAATACACCGACTCGATAGCCTTGGCTTCTACCAGAATATCTTCATACTTGATTACTTCCTCTGGTTCCCTATATACAATCTTACCACTTTTTATCTGCTCTTCTATCTTTTTACGCTCTTCTTTGCTTTTGTCTTTGAGGCTTACAGCTTGCGACATAGGGAATCTGTACTTTCCTTTTTGAACTGCATAAGTTACTCTAGCAATTGCACTCCCATGAATTAAGGCATCTTTAACCCAGGTGGCAATTGCCTCTTTTGCGTCCGCTTTCTCGAACCAATGGTTTAATAAAACTTTGCAGATCTTTTCTTTCCCTCGATCTTCCTCCGTTGCAGGCAACACATCCCACCCATAATTTAGTTTTCTAAACTTCTGGAAAGTAGACTCAATCCTTCCTGTAGACATCGGAGACTTAACATTCGACTTGAAATTGTCAGCCCCCGAAGGCTGATACCACTGAAGAAATACCTTGAGCTGGTCACTCCAAACCCTGTCCCAACCAGACGCCCCTTCACCATCGTCTGTACTATCAAGCCAATAACATAAAGACGACCTCCCCGTCTTTGCAAGCGAGAGCTTTTCTCTTACTCTACTTACGCTTTTATACTGCTCTTTAGAATCTTTAATATTACCCGTGTCAAAGCGGGCTTTCCATTCTTCATAATCTCTCTGTTCGGTATTTGTTTTGTTCATAATATAAATCTCTCAGGTATTTTTGGCGTTATATCGACTCTCTTAATCTGTTCGCCAGCTTCTTTATCATAGTAACTGTGTAGATTAAGCGAGAATTCCCCATATGAGTTTGTTCTTAGCCAGGTTATTAATTTTCTTAATATTTCCAGTTCTGGCACTGTTACCTTAATTGGATACACCGTAATTGCATCCTTCCCTTCCTCCAACATTACTATTTCAATTGAAGTCATTTTTTTGTGTGTTCCAAAGCTCGATTGATCTCTTGATATCATTTTCATCCATTCCAAGTATTTTACTTAATTTTGGCAGCTGCCCTCCCATCTTTTCTTCCAAGTGTTTAATTTCCATTCTATAAAATGTAACCGAACATTTCTTGCACAATTTCAAATACCTTCCGGTATACTTTCCTGTCTTATCCCTTTCTTTCACAACTCCTACGTCCTTTCCTGTAAGCCTGCTGTTCTTACAATAATCGCATGTTATTGTTATCATTTTGAATCATATTCCTGTAATCTCTCCATTAGTACTTGTTTATTTCCGGTTATGTCTAAGCCCAACTCTCTTGCCCTTCTTTGCAATTCCACATACTCCTCATAACCCCCTGTCTTTTCTTTAGCTTCCTGTTTTTTCTCTTCTTTTACTTCTTCAATTGTTACTATTCCCCATTCATGCTCATCAGGCTTTACTTGCCCATACTTAATCTTTTGTACTATCTTTTTATTCTCAAATCTTCTGAATGCCTTAGCCTGTTCTCCTGTTACTATAAGTGATCCTTCCGCTGGCAACTCATACATCCACTCAGTCTTTGGCACTCTAGTCACATTCTTACCCACCTTCACATTCTCATAGATAATGCCAGGGACACTATGTGGTAAGTCATTCCCCTTCTGAGTGACCCACCTTTGTAATTTAAATCCTTCGGCCAATAGTTTTAGCTTCCTTGCATTATCTTCGTCACCATCACCCAAAAAGCCTGGGGACTTCTTCCATTCTTCATATTCCACAAATTGCTCACCTGTCAATAATTCCAGACACCATGCCTGTCTGATGGCTTTCTTTGTTAAGTTGGTCACTTTGTATTCCATATTTTTGGTTTTCTCCTATAAATAAAAATTACTGGTTTATATAGTACTCCTATTTTTCTAAAATTACAAAATCATCTGAATAAATGTTTCCAAATTATAGTTGAATCCCAGTACGCGTCCACTACATCGTCACAGTTTTTATAGCTCTTTATTTTAAAAAGATTATTGGTGTAATAGCAGTCCTCCCTGTATTTGTTTGCTTCATGTACTCCACGAAGATCAAAAACAATTATTAATAAAAATATGAAAACCATTATTGCAATAGCACAACCCCCTGAGTTATTGCCTCTCTCTTCGGACTTTTTAGACATATTAGCGATAATTTTAGTAAAATATTTTACTTTTTTTTGTGGAAGTCAATTAATTTTTATTAAATATTGAGTTTGGTGTATATGAAGCCTTGATCGGTTCCAGTTTACTCATATCTCTAACTTTCTCTCCTGTCATTCTGGTTGGCAATACCCTTAAGCTCATGAGGCTATAACGTAAATTGTCAACACAATGATCCTCGAGGTCAGTATCCAGATCTTCCCCGTTATTCTTACTTGTTATCATTTCCGGTATTGTTCTTACCAGATTCGGGCAGGTTTTCCAAACCTTAAGCAGAGGACTCTCAAACTCCGTGCATGCAAGGTATGACTTGACACGTCTCCAACCCTCTATCCTACTATTATTACCAGCCTCTGTCCTGATACCCAATATATTCCTAACAACATCAGAACTAGCCACACCAGTCTGATTATTCCTTATATTCATAGAAGGATCATATACTACTTTTCCTCTCGTTTTTAGAAGTTCCATTATTCCTGCATCTGTCAGCATATTCTTAATATTTCTTGCGGCTTCATCAACAGTCTCTCCTTCCTTGTAATATTCCCAGATTGCCTCAATATTACCATCATTTGTTCTAGCATATAAATTTATAGCTCTTGGGTTCGTTGTTCCATCGTCCCAACCAAGAATATAATCAAAGTTAGAGGGGGCATCCTTAAGTTCATATCTTGAGTCAATCACATGCCTGGCTTTTCTCCAGGTTTCAAAAAATTGTCCTTCGAAGGCATCCCAGTCTCCAAGCCTCCAAGCTCTGTACAAAGCAGGATCACTTATCTTATATCCCTCAAGCATTGTAAGATAGCCAGGATCATTCTTCATTAATGTTGGATTGTCCTCAAGCCTCGAAGGGATGAACTGTCTTGTCCTACCAGTGTCGGGCGCAACCCTGATCTCTTCTGGTTCTGCCTGATCTATGAACATCCTCTTAACCCATGTATGACCTTTATTTCCTGGATTTGTTGTCAAAAATATCTTTGGCTTTAATTCTATCCTCGATGATCTGCAAGAAGCCCTAATTTGTAGATACATTCTCTCTTGTGGAATTAAGGTCAATTCCTCAATCAAGATCTTCTGATATTCATGACCAAGATACTTAGTATATGAATCCTTGTCGCTCAAATGCCCAATTCGAAACAGCGCACCCGAGGGAAACCTGAACTCAGCAGGATTACCTACAACCCTGCAACCAAGCCGTCTGTACATAACTTCCGCTCGATCAACCCATTCCTTTAAGTCCGTTGCATTCTCTCGTAGAATCAAAGCCCTGTAATGTGAATTGGCAATATATTCAGGTTCAATTAGCCAGACTATACCAGCTTCAGTCTTACCTCCTCCTCTCTGTCCCCCAAAGAGAAGTTCAAATACATCGGTCAATAAAGCATTCTCCTGTGCACCTTTATGTGGCCTCCATATTTCACCTGTTATGTTTTTTTTTATCGACCTCGTCATTTGCGTTTTAATAGCCCTGTTTTTTCTTTTGTGGAGGTTTGTACCTTCTTTCTCAAACAGGGGACTACAGCTCTTCGTCCTCGATTCATCCCTTAATCCATAGATGATATTTCTTTGTCTTTTTCTTCACTTTCAAGTATTTTTCTGTTATTTCCCTGAGGATAATAGATAATTGGACCAATTATTTGGTTGCCATTCGAGGTCAGGTCAAGCTTACTTGTTTCATATCCAAGACCCCTATTCATGAAATCAAGATCAAGGTTTTTATTCAGAATATATTGTATGCACTTAACTTGTGCAACCGTGAGATCCTTCCCTTTCATCGTATAATCACCTTTATCAAATTTCTTGTTCAATTTTTGCAATTCTTTGAAGGACAAAAGTGAGAAGTCCCTGAATGCTTTTTTGATCGCCTCTCCTGCATTGCGTTTTATGATTCCTGCTTTTCTTGCCTCAGGCGAAGGCTGTCTGTCAGCAGAGAAAGATATTAAGTTCTCTATCCTTCCTCTTCTCTTAGCTGTGTATTGTTCCATGTCTGATTATCTCAATGTTGTAAATATTCTTCCCCTCTCTTTCGGTTTTTCATAAAGTCCAAAATAAAATCTCAGCCACAAGTCCTTATTTGCTTTTAACGAGTATTCGGCACTTTTTTCCAGATAAAAGGCAAAACGTGGGCGTAGAACCCCCCTCACTTCTTTGACTTCCAGAAGTGGGAAGTCCCTGGATGTTGGGATTATAATATAGGAGAACTCTCCAATGCCTGCACCCTGATTGGCTTGCTGCACTACATCATACAGATCCCTCGTAATTACAAAGAATGACCCAAGCTCTAATGTCTTTCTGTTTGATGTCATAGGATATTTTTTCCATTATACAACATATTTTTTTAAAAAAAAACACAAAAACGCCCCAAGTATACATTAATATAGTTTAAGTACCGTCCTGTCTTCATTCCAACCTCATCCATTCTTAAATGTTACTTTCCTAATAGATCCAGGGGTCTCCCTCTGGTTTTCTCGTCTCCTGTTTTTTATTCCTTTCTATTATTAAGATGCTATTCTGTAG
>ERZ1292632.4290-Hain-H43-01um-R2-4290-length-10319-cov-3_pt1 | contig 10319 bp, 12 predicted proteins | sample MGYA00564407_ERZ1292632 | MGnify/ENA primary metagenome ERZ1292632 (study PRJEB36523, sample SAMEA6512637) | groundwater metagenome | collected 2019-01-08 | study: AquaDiva: Metagenomics assemblies of 32 groundwater samples | reverse complement strand
GCATGGCATAGTAACCAGGATGATCCCGTTCGTTCTTGTTGTGCCAGTACGCTCCATCGGCCTCATATGCAACGTGATGTTCTCGATCGTAAAGGTCAACCATATAGCGCCCGAACCGCACTTCAGGTTCTAGACTCAGGCCGGTTCCAATGAGATGCGCACACAGAGTTTGTGCCAGTTTCGTATAACGAACCACGTGCGGGATCGGCACCCGACCTTCTGCGTATGCGCGCTTCAGGCCCGCCAGTGCCTTCTGCTGGGTTTCCATACTGAAGTGTCTCCGCCCATCAGCAAACTCAGCCTTAAGCCTCTCGCTCTGGCGCGCACATGCTTCAGGAGACCTCTTCAGCCCGAGTGGAGACTTAATTCGGCCCTCCGCGTAAGCCAGCCTTACGCCGGCACTCATTTTCGCGCGACGTTCTGGTGAGTTCGTTTTTCCCCTGTTTGCTTCCGCAATCTTCGCCCGATGCTCCAACAAAAACGACCTTCCCTTAAGAGCAGCCGATTGTTTCGCTCGCTGTTCCGCCGAAATCGGGATGCCCTTACCAATACCCTTCCGTCCAGCCGAGATATGGGCTCGATGCGCAGCGGACTTCGGTTTTCCCAGGCTTGCCGCAGATAGTCTTGCCCTTGTCTCGGCAGAGACGATCTTGCCCTTATGGACCACGCTAACCATCGCGCGCTGCTCAGCCGACATGTGCTCGCCGCGTCTCACAGTGCCACCTCAGAGCAGACCAACCACAATTCCTTGCGCGTATCGGTCGGGTCCACGATGCTCTCGATCTGGCACGTCCGCGCACCCAGTTTGATTCTGTCCTTCACGCTCAGATCCGTGCGGTGCCATATCTCAAACACTGTATTTAATGTCGCCGTCACTTGAGCCGCCTGCAATGATTCACGGCCTGTTAACGGCCGCTCATGGGCATCCACCACACATCGCAATGCCCACGTCGTCGTGTTCCCGCCATGCCCATCCGCCGTCTGGACGGCCTGTTCGATCCGCACGCGCTTCTGCTTCTGGCCGATGGTGCCCATCAGAAACTCACCTTGAGCGGGGCCAGAAGCGTATCAACGGCCAAGTCAACGGCCTCTCGTCCTTCGTCCTTCGCATCGCCACGATGTGCCCACGAATGTGCAACCAGGAGTTTCATCGCCGACTTGGCGCGACTAGGTACAGTGCTCGCCGCTGCCCCATAGCCGCACACAAAGCGCACTGTCACCGCTGCCAGCGTGCCGGGTTCCGTCGTCGGATAGACCTGCCCATACGCGGGCGCGATACGTCCTGACGTAATGTCCACGTCATAGAGCGTGTTGCTCCACGTCTGCGTGGCTCCGGCCGTGTCGATGTACGTGATGCTCGTCACGGAGATGAGCGGCAGCCGCGGAATCAGAATCGGTTCGAGTCCTTCTGGAAATTCATCAAGCACGAGATCGCGCGTCTGCGTGATCCATGCGCGGCTGCAGGCATCTTCTGTATGCTCACGCGCCGACGTGATTAGTGCCGACAGCAGCGCATCGGCCGTCGTGTTCGTGGTGGGCGCCTGTGCCCCGAGACTGCCATCGGCGATATTGTCGGTATAGGTCGTGGCTGTGTTGTTGCTGATTGTGGCCAAGAGCAGATACGTTGAGCCCCCGGCCGCCGTCCGGTACAGTTTGCGGGCCGTGACCGCCGACCCGCCGATCGGAATCGCCGAGAGTGCGACTTGTCCATGAGTCGCCAGGATCGTCGTCACGGATGCCGAGATCGCTCCAGCTTCGGTTTCACCATCTGCTGTGACGAAGGTCGCCAGATACCGATGAGCACCAGCCGTGACATTGCCAGCAACCGCGCTCAGGGCAACGGTCATCGCGGTTGGTGCCGGTTCGCCAACCGTGGTATCAAGCCGGCATTGTGCCTTCGCCTCAGCCACCGTCACCGGCTCCACGGCCGGTGCCGAGTAGACCGATGTCGCCCAATGCACATCAACCCACTTCGTCATCCGCGCACCTTCCGGGGCCGGCCCCGAGGCCGAATCGCGCGTTCGCCGGGTTCCAGCATCGCTGTTTCAGGTCCAAGTGCCGAACTCGCCGAGACACTGGAAGGCTCCGCATTTCCCGCCTGGATCTGACCGCGCGCCAACCCGTCAGGCAGATCAATCACCGCCCCGCACGGCGGCGAACCCGGCCATTCAGAGAGCACTCGAATCCACATCACGCAGTCCGTTTCCACATATAGACCACGACGTAGGGCTGAAGATTGTTGTGCGCAGAACCACTGCCCGCGTTCTGGTTGACTGCCGTGGCGTTCTGGATATGCGGCTGATTCGCCCCGCTGATAGTGCTGGATGTATCCAAGGTGCCCGTTACAATGCTGGATACTGATCCAGTCGTCGCGCTGCGCGGGAGAAACTGATGTGTGTGCGCATCCTGCACATGCGTATGCACAGGCATTTCGGCGGCCGTTAATGTATGGGTCTTCGCCCCGCCCGTTTCCTCCGCCACATCAAATGCGGCATCTCCAGAGTCGAGCCCGACGAGTACCCGGCCAGCCGCAAATGCTGCCCATGTGCCGAACCCCAGCAACGTGGCCGGATTCGTACTGACCACAGCGATGAAGACGGAGCCAATCGGCCACGCGGCAGACACATCGCCCGCTGGTCCTTGCTCGCCTTGGATTCCCTGAATCCCTTGGATACCTTGAATGCCCTGATCGCCTTGGGCTCCCGGCGCACCATCGGCGCCCGCCGGCCCCTGAATGCCTTGGACGCCTTGGTCGCCCTGTAGCCCTTGCGCGCCTGCGGCTCCATCATTTCCTGGTGCCCCTTGAGCGCCATCGTTTCCAGGTGGACCTTGAATGCCCTGAATCCCCTGAGTGCCTTGCGGGCCTGTCGCGCCATCGGCCCCGGGCGGTCCTTGGATGCCTTGAATCCCCTGCGATCCTTGCGCTCCATCATTCCCAGGTGAACCCTGAATCCCCTGAACGCCCTGCGGGCCTTGATCGCCTTGCGCACCCGGAGCCCCAGGCGCACCAGTGGCTCCGGCTGGACCTTGAATCCCTTGCGGTCCCTGAGCACCATCCGCTCCGGGCGGGCCTTGCGGACCCGCCAAGACCTCGTTGAATCCACCGCTGAGCGGGTTGAACACTTGCATCGTCAGACGCTCTTGCTCACGGAAATCAGATTCCCGTCGCCGTCATAGGCCAAAGTCAACGTCGCGACGACATCCCCAGTCGCACCACCGAGTTTGTAGCTCACAGTGATGAGCAAGCCACCCGTGTATGCCATGCCGATCCAATCGTGAACGGGAATGCCGTAGCCCGGAACGAATCCGACCGGAAGCGCCGTTCCCGGAGAGGCACCATCAGCCATCAGACTCCCCCATCGATAAACATGAAAAATGTCCCCGACTTTGAGGCGTCCCCGTTTGTCACGACGATCTTGATGGCTTCCTCAGCGACCGGAATTAGATCAGTGACCGCGGTTCCGCCAGCCGCGTAGAGCAACGCCGATCCATCCGCCACGGCCACCGTCGGCGCACGCGGATGCCACTGCACCGCCGATGTGCCGATATTGGCCTTCGTCAAGATTGCCATGCCGCTCGTGTTCCCGCTCACCACGATGTCTGCGCCCGTATCGAGTGGCGTTGAGGCATGCGGCACGTAGGCAATCGCCCGCACGAGCCCGCTCACGGGCTGGCTGTACCCAGTGGCGCCTCCACCTGCGGCTGTCGTAATCGCGACCGTGAGAACCTTCACCATGTCTAGTCCTTGTCTGTGGTCTTGAAAAACGGTTCCAGTTGCCCGAGGTCTTGCACTGACAATACGTTGCTCTGTTCTTTTCCGAGCAGATCCAGCAAGGCAGGCACCGTCAGTTCAAAGGGCTTCAAATCGGAATCGGTCTCCAGCACCGCACCGAAATCCCTCACGAACTGGGTATAGGCTGGTGTGTTCGGCGTCACGCTGGCGTCTTCGCCTTCCTTGACGCCGGCGGCCTCGCGGAGCAACGTGCCGCGCTGCTGTTCAATGACGTCGTACTCCGCAGTCACCTGCTTGACGTACTTCAGCAGACGATAAGCAGTATGGGGAGGCAGCTTCAATCCTGTGAGCCGCTGCCACGCCTCGCGCGCGATGAAAATCTCGGCCAGTCTCATAGGCACCTCTCAGGAGACGGGGCGGGCCGAAGCCAGCCCCGTCGCATGAACAATCGACTAGAACGTCTCGGCCGCGTATACCGGGATGAATCCGGCCGTCGTGCCGATCTTCACCGCGATGGCGTGTGTCGTGTTATCGGCTGGTGTTGCGGCAACAGCCTTGATGCCGTGTGCATAGGTGTCCGAGGCCGCCTTGAATCGAATCGCTACGAGGGCATCCTCGATGTGCAGTGCCTCCGCCCACGTGACTCCGCTTCCTGCCTTGCGACAGGCGAACGCCGCGAAGACTCCACCGCTCGTCACTGACACAGTTGTTGCGATGTTCACGGAGGCAATACCAGCCAGGAAGCCAGTCGCCCCAACGGTGATCGTGGCTCCACCCACACGGCCGATCACGCCCGCGCATCCGACCGCATCGCCTGCGCTCACCGTCGCCGCCGTGTTCACCTCGAATGTGCCCATCAGTCCGGAATGCAGATGGCTGTAGGTGACGTTCTTCGCAACCACCTGACCAATCAGGCCGTAGGTCTCGTGGGCGCAGGTGATCCCATTGATGACGTGACGGAAACGTCCTGCCTTGGCGCTGTAGGCGCTGGTGAGGTTGGCATTACTTTCGGCGAACACCGCCACCACGTCCAACTGCCCATCGGCATAGACATCATGCGTTGCGCTGAAACGAATGGCGCTCCCCAGTGCCGCGCTCCCGACCCAATCGCCGATCCGGATGCCAGTCACGACCGATCCGACTGGAAACCGCAGACCGGCCGTCCAGGGGTAGGTCGCGCTCGCCATGCTCGCAGCGAAGGCATACGAACTGCCCGCCGCCAACGCAGCCGAAGCATTGTTGAACGCCAGGAACCCGGCGATCGGAGTCGTCGCCGTGATGGCCGCATGGCCACCGATACGAGCGATGATCCCGGCATGCCCGATCGAGTACGAGGAGTTCAGGACCACGCCGCTCGTGTGACCTTCGAACGTCCCCATCAACCCGGCATGGAGATGCGTGAGGGTCGTATCCTTCGCGACGATCTGGCCGACTAGGGCATAGGTCTCATGGGCCGCGGTCGTGCAATTGACCAGGTGCCGGAACCGACCGAGTTTCGCGCTCTTCGCGCTGGTCAGATCGGCCGTGCTCGCACCGAACACGGAGATCACGTCCACCTGACCATCGGAGTACGTGTCCATGCCAGCGATCAGGGCTAGCGCTCCTGTGGTGGCGCCGCCCGTCGCAAAGGCGCCGATGCGGAATCCCGAATTGGCATTGACCGTGACCGCTTTCGAGGCGATGACGACGCCAGCCGTCACGCCATTCAGAAACCCGAGTTCGGTCGCGTCCAGCCCATTCAGGGCCGCAAGTTCATCGATGAGATCAACGTCATTGATCGTGACGGTGCCGCCGGTTTCGATCTCGATCTTGCCGCCGCTAGCGACGACGAGTGTGTCGCCGCCGCTCTTCTTGTAAACCTTCGGAAGATATGAGGGATCTGCTGCCATTGTCTTGTTCCTTTCGTCCCGTTTGGCTGTGGAGCCGGCCGAAATTGACCGGCCCCACTCAGCACGGTTCCGAAACTACGCCGATCACGCCGACGCCGGGGCGTTGAACTTGTCAACGCTCTGCGTGCCTGCGACTTCGTTCTCGATCGCCTTCGACCGCGACTTGTACCGAATCGCGATCAGGTATTCCAGCGTGGTCGATGTACCCCGCGAGGCCACGCACTTGAGATAGCGATAGATCGGATGCTGCACATCGAGCACTTGATCTTCATCGCTGGCTGCCGGCGTGGTGGCGGCCACCGACGCCGCAACTACGCCAGATACGGCCCCGTGGTGCATCGTGAGCAGGTTGTTGACGGCAGGCGTCCCGAATGACGCCAGGAAGATCACGCCGTCGTAATCCTGCATGTCCAGTTCGCTGCTTGTGACTGCATCCGTACCGGCAGCCGTGTAATCGGCGATCTTGTCGATCTTCACGTTGTCAGCGATGTAGCCGTGGATGATGTCCTGCATCGTGGTTTCCCTCGTGTCTCTAGTTCATTCGATGTCCAAGCGCGGGCCAGCATCATGCCGACCCGCGCAAATCTCTCGCGCCCTGGTTCGCCTACGCCGCGCTGTTGACCAGCGACTTCACCGGATGCTGGCCAGCATCGATCAGGCCGCCATCGTGTCGGCTGAAGGCCAGGAACCCGACCTGCCCGTTCTCCGCATACAGTTCATTCAGTCGCACGATCTGAATCCCCTGCACGTCGCGGATGTAATAGGCGGAGAAATCGCCGAACAGCACCGAGACCGCGCTCGCTGCCATATCCGCCATATTCGAGTTGATCACGACTGGATAGCCGTACAGCCGATATATACCGGGCTGCGTGATGTCCGGCTGGAGGAGATAGCGACCGTTGCCATCCTTCAGCAGATTCACGACAAGCATGGAGGCATCGTTCATCATGAAACGGCATCCCGGATTCCGGTAGGCCATATCCACCGAAAATTCCAGCCGCTTCAGATCATCAGCTGTGCAGGTAGTGGTCGATCCGGTCGCGCACGTCCGGCCCACCGTCAGTCCAACAGCCACGCCCTTCGGCTCACTCGCGCCAGTGCCCACGGTGAACTTGCGATTGGTAATCCGCCCAAGGCGCATCCCGAATTTGCGCGCGAGGTACGGCTCGAACGGGAACGACGAATCGTTGAGCAGCTGCCAGCTCGCCTTGACGATCTTCGAGCTGAACAGGTACGACTTGAGGATCTTCTGCCCGATCGTGATGTTGGTCCCGCCGGTGTGCGATCCTTCCTCGGCAACGATCACGCCCTCGTTTGACGTGTCGTCATCGGTTGGAATCGGCAGATCGGCCCCGGTCGAGGTCGGAATCTCCGTGCAACCCGCCACGCGCATCCCGCCGTAGAACTTCAGAGCCTCGACGATCTGACCGAAGAACGACTGGTCAGGAGCAATCACGAACCCGCCAGCCGCCCCGGTGATCGTGTTCATGGTGCGGACCTCGAAGCCCCCGGGCTGCGCGCGCTCGAGCATCGTCCGCTCGTCCTGGGTCTCCTTGAACCGCAGGAAGCGGCCGAAGGCCGCGTTGCGCTGCTTGAGGTCTCCGGTCGCGGCCGTGCCGTCGCCGCCCTGACTCGCAGGGACGACATACGGATGGTTCGCCGCCTCAGTGATGGCGCGCGATTCGTCGTCCAGTTCCTCGGACTGACGGATCAGTTCGCCAATGTCCTTCGCTTCCGTGCGCAAGGCTTCAACCTTGGCCTTGTCGTCGCCTGAAAGCGCCTTGCCGCCGTCCACCGCTGCACCCACGAGCGCGCGGGCGTCGGCGATCAGCTTGTTCCGCTTTTCGCGGAGTTCCTTGGTCGTCATCGTTCGTTCTCCTCATGCGCCTTTAAAAACGGAAAGGCCACCGCGCGACTTAGGGCCTGGTGTCGCGGGTGGCCTCGAACGTCCGATGCGCCTCTAAGGGCGTCGACCGAATAGGATCGCTACGAGTCTGGCTCGTCTCCGATCATGGTGAAAAAGGCGTTACACTTCGCGCATTTGATCTCCAAGAGCTTCCCGATCCGCAACGCCGCGCGTTCCAATCGCGCGAGCAGTTGATGACATTTCACGCAGCGCAGATCGATGAACTCGATCCCGCGCTTCTCCGTCATCCATCCGCCTCATCGAGATCGAGCATCGCCGCCAGATGCTCCGCTGTCCGATCCGGCTCTGGCGGCGCCGGGATCTGATCCTTGAGCGCCAATGCCCGCGCCGATACTGAGGTGCCCTCATATGCGGGGTAAGTGACAGGCGCCACGTCCCAGAGAATCACATTGCTGATCTCGCGCAAGGGCAAGGCGCCTTTCGGATAGGTCCACGTTTCGCCCACGACTTCAAACGAGAAAGACGATTGTGTGATGTCGCCGCGCTCGACTGAGATCAACAGGTCTTTCGCATAGCTGGTCGCGGGTGGATCGATCTCGTACTGGAGACCCGTCTCATCCTCATGAAGCTTCAGCGTCCCTGCCGTCGTACGACCCAGGACCAAGCTCGCCGAGTGATTGAACGCCGCGCGCACATCGTCCGGCCGCGCGATGGCTTCCCGGAATGCGCCGGGCAGGATCGTCTCGCGGAAGAAATCCGCGATGACCGTCTCCTGATTGAACACGGCCGCGTAGCCGACAAGCTTGGTCGGCTGGCCGTCGCTGGCGCGGGCTTCAACCTTCCCTGCAACAGTTCGTTTCTCACGTTCAGGCATTCGCGCCTCCCGCTGGCACTGGAGCTTCTGCCCCACCTGCATCCGGCGTGCTCTGCTTCGATGACCCGTCGCTGGACGTGCTCAGCGGCGGCATCGGCTTATCGCCGCCTGGCAAGGGGTTCCACCCCTCGATGTCACGGATCTCGTTGACCGTATTCATGTGCCAGTTCAACGCCGCCGCATAGCCCGTCATGCGCGAGGCGAAGTCACCTTTGCGAAGTTCGGTCTTATCGAATTCGATCTCGTACCGCTCGAAATCCTTGCGTCCGAGAAAATCGCGCTTGCTCGCCTGCTGGATCTTCTCAAAAGGCGATCCGAGTGTGAAGGTGATAAAGCCGTTTTTCTGCGATTCGACGCCGGCGCCCCAGTTGTTCTGCCCTTCGGCGCCAATCCACTGCGGCGGGACACCATAAATCCCTGCCACTTGTGAATCCTGAAACTTTCGCGTCTCGAGGAATTGCGCGTCATCAGGGTCGATCGTGATTTTCTGGAACTCAAGACCCTGCTCGAATACGGCGATTCGATGCGCGCGATCAAGACTGCCGTGCATCCGTTCCCAATCCTCGCGCATCCGCTTTGCACGCTCAGGATCGATCTTTCCCGCGCTCTTGAGAATGCCGCCGGGTTGCGCGCCCGTGCCGAAGTAGCGCGCGCCGAGTTCCTCCGCCGCTTTCGTCAACCCCATCGATTCGCGCAGGACACGGATTGGCGAGCGACCGGAGAGGCCATCTTTGGAGTTGATCATCCAATGGTGAATCGGTGGGCGTTCTGGATCGAAGTCCCAATCAACCGGTTTCCCATCGCTGCGGGTATAGTGGTAATGCTTGCGGCGCGAAATGGGATCGCGTGTGATTTCCATACGATCCGAGCACAACGGCCAGAGCGCAATGAGGCGGCCTTGCGTATCGCGGACGATTTCGGCGTAGGCGTTGCCCCAGAGGAACAGCCAGCGCGCCATCGTTTCGCGCAGATCAATCGCTGTCATCTCGGGATTGGGGAGATACCGGAGAATTGAGTAGAGCGGATGTTCGAGGGCTTCTTCGCGCCCGCCGCCGTCGAGACCACGATAGAGCAGTAGTGGAGCTTGTGCGATTGACTCGGCGAGAATCCGCACGCACGCGTACACAGCCGGAATGGAATCGGCGGTCGATTCACTCACGGCGACACCAGCGTTCGTCGGTCCACCGCCGAAGCCGAGGGTCAGGACACCGTTCGCCTGCGAGATGTCCACGTTCGGGCCATCCATCATGCGTCGTTCCAGTGCCCGTCGCAGTAGCATCACTTCACCGCGCGACTCACAACGTAACCCACAAGGATCAGACATGCCCCGCCGTAGAGCCACAGCATCCAAGGCGGGCACACTTGCCCAAGGCCGATCCCGATGCAGACAAACCCCGCGAGGACCAGCGCGTCATCGGCCCATAGGCGGAGATCGGCCAGCCTCACGCCTCTATGGCGTCAGAAAACTGGCAGAATGTCAAGAGATTGACGGACAGAATGTATCGGAATGCTGCGGAATGCTATGGAATGTATCGGTCAGCCGAGCGAGTATCATCGCGCAAGGATTCCGTGAGCCGATCAACCTCCTCGCGCCGCACGAGTTGTTTTCCGCGGGTTGACGTTCGGATCGGGTGCAGATGACCAGAGGCCGCCCACTTCCGCACTGTGCGTTTGTCAACGCCCAACTGGACTGCGATTTCCGCGATGGACACCCACACGGTCATTTTCGCCATCATGGCCTATCCCCAAATCGTCAAGTCTGCCGCCGGTTCCGCCGCCGGCATCCTCAGCGCCAGCGCCATCCCAATCGTCGCCGCAATCACTGGGTCAATCCGCCCACGCGACTTCTTCTTCACGAACATCATGTTGTCCTTGCCATCGCGCTGATCGACACAGTTACTCACGGACCAGGCTGTCACGGGGCAGCCGAACGCATCCACTTGGCCGGCCATGATT
>ERZ1292632.4289-Hain-H43-01um-R2-4289-length-10319-cov-5_pt1 | contig 10319 bp, 8 predicted proteins | sample MGYA00564407_ERZ1292632 | MGnify/ENA primary metagenome ERZ1292632 (study PRJEB36523, sample SAMEA6512637) | groundwater metagenome | collected 2019-01-08 | study: AquaDiva: Metagenomics assemblies of 32 groundwater samples | reverse complement strand
AATCATTTTTAATTTTAAATTATACAAATCAAAAAATTGTAATTATTCCTATTCCTGTGAAGAAGATTCCTCCAACCCTTACTACTGAAAAAGTAAACAAAATGGGCATTAAAGAACTGATAGGGTCAGGTACGTCATTATTCCAACACTCAATTGAAACCCGTATTTACAACGTTAATCTTGCAGCGAGCAGAATAAATGGCGTTCTGGTATCCCCCGGAGACACGTTTTCATTTGCAAAATCGGTTGGGGATGTCTCTTCATTAACAGGATACAAACAGGCATATATAATAGAGAATGGAAAAACAGTCCTTGGAGACGGCGGAGGAGTTTGCCAAGTCTCAACGACTTTATTCAGAGCAGCGCTAAACTCAGGACTTCCAATCGTCGAGCGGAATGCGCACGCATATAGAGTAGGATATTATGAACAAGATTCTCCTCCCGGAATTGATGCGACGGTTTATGTTCCTAGTGTTGATCTTAAATTCAAAAATGATACCGGGAATTATATTTTAATACAAAGCATAATTGATCCGGAAGAACTAAGACTTACTTTTATGATTTATGGAACTAAAGACGGCAGGATTTCTGAACTGAGTACGCCGGTCGTAACAAATCAAACACCAGCCCCTCCGGACAAATTTGAAGATGATCCAAATTTACCCAAAGGACAAATTAAACAGATTGATTTTGCGGCTTCGGGAGCAAATGTTTATTTTACCCGCACTGTTACAAAAGACGGGAAAGTTATAATTGCTGATAAATTTAGTTCAAATTACAGACCATGGCAGGCAGTATACCTTCGTGGAACGAAGGAATAAACAAATACTACAAATTTCAAATGTCAAATTTCCAATATTTTTTATTATTGGGTTATTTGAAATTGGTATTTATTGGTAGTATTCCAAAATTATGGCAGGCAAAATATTAACAATAGAAGAAGCAGGAAAAGTTTCCAAACAAGAAAGAGTCAAAGGAAAAAAGATAATTTTGGTTGGTGGCTGTTTTGATATCCTCCATAAAGGTCATGTTTTATTTTTAGAAAAGGCCTCCAGAGAAGGAGACGTGTTATTTTTACTTCTGGAAAGTGATGAAAATATAAAAAAAAGGAAAGGAGAAAATAGACCTATAAATAGTGCCACTAAAAGAGCATCTATCCTTTCAGCTCTTCCATACGTTCACTACATAATCCAACTTAGGGGCGTGACAAAAAATGAAGAATATGATAAACTCATAGTCCAAATTAAACCGGACATCATTGCAATAACTAAAGGAGACGGGCAGATTAAAAAAAGAAAAGAGCAATGTAGGATGGTAGGCGCAAAATTAAAAATAGTAATAGATAGAATTGCGACTCCATCAACAACCGATTTAATTGAATTTATTAAATAATGGAAAAATTATTACTTTTTATTAAAGAGAACATAAGACTTCTAATTGGAGCCGGTGTTGTAATATTTATCGGACTCTTCTTAATAACCCTTGTCATAAGCAAGAAAACCACTCTGGTAAGTGTTGGTAATCAGACTTTTAAAGTAAAGGTTGCAGCAACGGATCAGCAAAAACAGATTGGATTATCAGAGACAAAAAGTCTCAAACAAAATCAGGGAATGCTATTTGTTTTTGATAATCCTGACTACTATAGATTTTGGATGAAAAATATGAACTTCCCGATAGACATCATCTATATAAGAGAAGAAAAGGTTATAACTGTCATTAGCAATGCAAAAGTACAGGCAAATCTAAATGACGATTTAATAATTTATAGTCCTAAAGAAAAATCGGATAAGGTTTTAGAAATAAACGCCGGACTTGCAAATAAATATGCTATTAAAGAAGGTTCTGTGGTAAAGATACAAAACCTCTAATTTATGCTCATTCTTGGCATTGAAACAAGCTGCGATGAAACAGCAGCTGCAATAGTTTCCGGAGATAAATATTCCAAAAAAATAAAGCTCATTTCAAATATTGTTGCATCCTCGCTTCCTCTACATTCCAAAAGCGGCGGAATTGTTCCCGAAAATGCCGCAAGAGAACAGGTAAAATATATAATTCCTGTTATTTCCGGAGCGTTGTCAAAAGCGAATCTCAAACCAAAAGATATTGACATAATAGCAATAACGTATGGACCGGGACTTATTGGTTCACTTTTAATTGGGGTTGAAACAGCAAAAACGCTTTCCTATATTTGGAACAAGCCTTTAATACCGGTTAATCATTTACTGGGCCACATATACGCCAACTTCGTTAGCGAAATTTCAAATTTCAAATTTCAAATTTCAAATTCTGCCGTGCCGGAGTTTCCGGCAATAGGCCTTATCGTATCAGGAGGACATACGGATTTAATACTGTTAAACAAGCACGGGAACTTAAAATGGCTTGGCGGAACCAGGGATGATGCGGCAGGAGAAGCACTGGACAAGATAGGAAGGCTTTTGAAGCTCCCGTATCCCGGCGGACCATATATTGAACAGCATGCAAAAAAAGGAGATGCTAATAAATATCAGTTTCCAAGGCCAATGATTGGCTCAAAAGATTTTGATTTTTCTTTTTCAGGACTAAAAGCTGCTGTTTCGAGAGAGGTTGAGAAAACCAAGCTTAATGAAGAGACGGTAAACGATATTTGCTTAGCTGCTCAGAAAGCAATTGTAAATGTTATTGTTAGAAAAACTTTGAAAGCTGCAAAAAAATATAATGCAAAATCAATTCTTCTTGGAGGAGGAGTTGCAGCCAACCAAACTCTCCGAAACGAACTCGAGTTAGAGGTCAGAAGCCAGAAGTTAAAAGCCAAGATTTTTGCTCCGAGCAAAAAGCTTTGTACTGATAACGCTGCCATGATTGCCGCGGCTGCGTTTTTTAATAACAAAGTTGTGACTTGGCAAAAAATCGACGCCGACCCAAATCTATATTTTGACTTGTCATGATACAATAATCCCTACATGCAAAATGAACTGCTCTTAATTTTGGCCGCATTTGTAATTGGTTTATCTACTCTTTATTTCTTGCTGAACAGGAAACAAAATTCACAAACCTCCGATAAAGCCTTAACTGAATGGCTAAAAAGCATGCAGACCTCAATCAACGACACCAATTCTACTATTGCAAAAACGCTACAGGAAAATTCGAGACAGCTAAACGAAAGGCTGGACCGAGCGGCTATTGCAATAAGAGATGTAAATAAAGGAGTCGGTGAAATGTCGGAAATTGGAAGAAACATGAGAGAGCTCCAGGACTTTCTAAAAAGTCCAAAACTCAGGGGAAATATTGGAGAAGAAGTGTTAAAAGATTTAATTTCCCAAACCTTTCCTAAGAATAGTTTTAATCTTCAATATCAATTTAGGAGTGGTGAAAAAGTTGATGCTGCTATTAAAACTGACGCAGGAATTCTACCAATTGATTCAAAATTTCCAATGGAAAATTTCCAGAAAATGATGAAAGCGCAAAATCAAACTGAAAAAGTAGCGTTTAAAAAAGAATTTATAAGAGATGTTAAAAAACACATTGATGATATTTCTAAAAAGTATATTTTGCCCGAGGAAGGAACAATGGATTTTTGTCTTATGTATATTCCGTCAGAGCCTGTTTATTATGAGATTGCTGATAACCCGGATATACTTGATTATGCCAGACGTAAAAGAGTTTACGCGGTTTCTCCTACCACATTATATGCGCATTTGCAGGTAATACTTCTTTCCTTTGAGGGAAAGAAAATTGAATCAAAAACCCGGGAAGTTTTTGCTATGCTTAGAGCTCTTCAAGTGGATTATGAAAAAGTGGATGACAACTTGGGAATTCTAGGAAAACACATTGGAAATGCCTCAAGTCAATTTGGTAATGTTCTAACTTCCTTTCAAAAAATCGGTAAAAAACTTAATACCACAAAAGATTTAGAAAATCAGACGGTTGATAAAATAGAAGCTTAATATCCCGGAAAATTTTCTGTAAAAATATTTTCTTCAACTACATTCATATCTTTAACAAGCTTAATCAAGTTTTCCTCAAATGACTCAGAGCCTACAATAAATATTTCGTAGTCTAAGTAATTTGGGCAATATTTTATAATTAAATCTTTATTAATTCTTCCGGATTCAAACTTATCAAAAGACTTTTTAGTCAACGAGTAAATAATTTTAATTTTTGGATTCTTCGATTCAATTTCTTTAAGCTCATCAAAATAAATTACGTTTTCTTTTTTAGAAAAAGATACAATTAATAAAATATTAAAAGACATTTTTTTCTTCTCAAGAGTTTTTAAAATACTATGATACGTAGTAATTCCAATTCCTCCGGCAAGGAATAATTTTGGTTTCTCACTTTTTAGATTAAAATTAAAATACCCCATTGGTCCAAATGCTTTTATCTTTTTACCGGAGACTAGGCTATTCAGAGTTAATTTAAAGGAGCTTCTTATAATTTTTGTTGTAATTGTTAGGTGTGATTTGTTAAGCGGACTTGAAGAAATTGTAAAATACCTCGAAGTTCCCCGGATATCGGGATTTTCAATCGGCAAAAATATCTTTAAATATTGACCTGATCTAAAATTAAACTTGTCGGGTCTTTCAAAATAAAATTCGTAAGTGTCTTTAGTCAATTTTACTTTTTTAAAGAATGTTAACTCTAACTTTTGCGCCTTCATAAGTTACGTTGATTATACCAATTACTTATGTTAGAGTTTATAATTGCTTTTACAAGTTCTCCTATGACAAAAAGGTTAAACAATAAACAACTAGAGGCTATTGAACATAAAAAGGGCCCGCTTCTGATTATAGCCGGCGCAGGAACAGGAAAAACTACAGTAATAACTGAAAGAATTAAGCATCTTATAATTGATAAAAAAACTCCTCCGCCTGAAGTCCTGGCGTTAACTTTTACAGATAAGGCATCCTTTGAAATGCAGGAGAGGGTGGATATCCTTCTTCCTTATGGGTATACAAATCTATGGATTCATACTTTTCATTCATTTTGTGACAGAGTTCTTCGGGATGATGCTCATAGTATAGGACTTGATCCAAATTATAAATTGGCTTCAAATTCCGAATCAATTTTACTTCTTAGACAAAATATTTTCGAATTAGGATTAATCCTTTTTAAACCTTTGGGAAATCCAACTAAATTTCTTGACGGGCTTTTAACTCACTTCTCAAGGCTTAAGGATGAAGATATAACGCCAGGTGAATATCTTAAATGGGTAAACAAACAAAAAAAGTCAGATGTTAGAAGTCAGGAGTTAGAAGTCACGCAATACGCTGAGCTTGCCAACGCATATAAAAAATATGAAGAGCTAAAAAATAAAGAATCAGTGATGGATTTTTCAGATCTCATTTCAAACACTTTGCTTCTGTTTAGAAAACGTCCAAATATTTTAAAGAGATATCAAGAACAATTTAAATTTATTCTGGTAGACGAATTCCAGGATACTAACTATGCCCAAAATGAATTGGCAATAATGCTTGCAGGAAAAAATAAGAATATAACAGTTGTTGCAGATGATGATCAATCCATTTATAGGTTTCGTGGAGCAGCAGTTTCAAATGTTCTTCAATTTAAAAAAACCTTTCCTAAAGCAAAAATCATAACTCTAACCGATAACTTCCGATCTACCCAAATAATACTCGATTCATCTTATGATTTAATTCAGCATAATAATCCAAATAGACTGGAGATTGTAGAAAAAATAGATAAAAAATTAAAGAGCCAAACAAATGCAAAAAATAAGGAAATAGAGCTGATCCACGAGCAAAGATCAGAAGACGAGGCAGATAAAATTGCAGAAAAGATAGCAGAACTGCATAAAAGTTATGACTATAAAGATTTTGCAATTTTAGTTAGAGCTAATAACCATGCAGAGCCTATAACTACAGCTCTACAAAGACATAGAATTCCGTTTCAATTCTTAGGTCCCGGATATCTTTTTCAGCAAGATGAAATAAAAGATTTAATCGCATATCTCACTTTTCTAACAAATCTAACGGATTCTATTTCACTTTTCAGAGTACTTTCTATGGACATTTTTGAAATTCCATATATTGAACTGAATTATCTTCTCAATTTTGCAAAAAAGAAAAATCTAAGCTTATTTGAATCTCTTTTTGATTTAAATCAAACATTTTTAAAGCCGATGACTCAAGAGAAATTAGAAAATTTTAAAAGAATGGCAATGAGGCATCTTGAAAAAAGTAAAAAAGAAATGGCCGGTCAAATTCTTTTTGATTTTATAAAAGAATCAGGCCTTTATTTAACTTTAATCACTACAGATTCTGTAAAAGAAGAGCGTAGAGTTCAAAATATTGCAAAGTTTTTTGATAGAATTAAAAACTTTGAAATGGAAAGAAGGGATGCGAATATCTTTACTTTAGCTGAATGGCTTTCCCTCATGCTTCAAATGGGAGACAGCCCAACAGCTGCGGACATTGACTTAAGCGAAAGAGATGCGGTAAATATCCTAACTGTTCATGCGTCAAAAGGACTCGAATTTAAAGTAGTATTTCTGGTTAATCTGGTCTCAGACAGATTCCCAACTAGAGAAAGATCTGAGAAAATTCCGCTGCCTGTTGGAGTTATTAAAGAGAAACTACCCGAAGGAATCGACTTTCATTTAGAAGAAGAGAGGAGACTATTCTACGTAGGAATGACACGGGCAAAAGAAAGATTGTTTTTTACATGTGCAAATTACTACGGAGCAGGAAAACGTGCAAAAAAACTTTCTCCTTTTATTTATGAGGCGCTCCCCAAATTAATAGAACAGGAAGAAATAAAAACTAAAATTAAACAACTTTCACTTACTGATGTATTATCCGCTTACGAAAGAACGGAAGAAAAAGAAAATAAAAAGGAATCCATAAAAGTAACGTACATCACTTTTTCAAATCTTCAGATGTTTGATATTTGTCCTCTCCATTATAAGGCAAAAGTTATTTATAATATTCCATCTCCTGCGACAGCTGTCCAAAGTTTTGGAATTTCTATGCATAAAACTTTGCAAAGTTTTTACAAACAGGTTCAGGATGGAGACATTCCTTCAAGTCTTGAGCTTCAAAAAATCCTAAAAGAGGAATGGATTAGTGACGGATATGTTAATAAAAAGCATGAGGAAGAACGGCTTTCTCAAGCAAAACAAATTCTTCAAGATTTTTACAAAAAAGAGTGCAATCCTCCCGTAACTCCAATTGGTCTTGAATACGATTTTAGATTTATGTTAAAAAATAATGTTAAGGTTTTTGGGAAAATTGACAGAATTGACCCAAAAGGAAAAGGAATTGAAATTATTGACTATAAAACCGGAAAGGATAATCCTAAGGCTGATGCGGCACACAGGCTTCAGCTTGCTATCTATGCGTTAGCTGCAACCAGAGTCAAAGATAATATCTTAAATAAAAATCCCGAAGATATTACGCTAACGCTTCATTTTTTAGAGGATAATAAGAAAAAATCTATGACTTTCAAAAAAGATGAGTTGGGAAAATTTGAAAATCAATTAATAGAAATGATTAAGAAAATTGAGAAAAGTGATTTTAAATGCTCTGGTAATGTGCTGTGTATTAATTGTGAATATAGAATGCTTTGCAATACTATAAGCTGATGTGGTATAATATCTTTGCCGGGAGGAAGGTTTGCTACTCGCCTTAGGCGAGAGGAAAGTCCAGACAGGCTTAAAGACGGGGATGGAGCGTAAGCTCCGGCTAGTAATAGCTGGTATTCAAGTTCTTTACCCCGCACTAATTTGGTGCAGGGTTACACTACTAAACGGAATTTGAAACAGGTTTTGAATTAACAAGACTTGAGAGCAACAGAGACGAGTAGGGCTGAAACGGGCAATCCCACCTGCTGAAACCTTTGAATTGATACGCTTGAGTTTTCTTTAGACGAGTATCTAAAAAAGGGAATTCCGATAATATCGGAGCAGTAAGACTTAACATCATACTGAGAAAGATTGCAGACTGAAACAGAATCTGGCTTATTATCTTCCCGGCATTTTTTTATCTACATGTGCCTCTCTGTCATTAATTGTATCGATAAAAAACTCTAATATAATTTTTAAAACTGCTGCAACTGGAACTGCCAGTAAAAGTCCTAAAATTCCTGCTATGTGACCCCCTGCAAGAACTGCAAACAATATTATTAAGGGGTGGAGCTTAGTAATTCTTCCCATAACATGAGGAACTATAAAATAATCCTGAATTTGCCTCACTATAAAATATATCGCTATAACTATAATTGATGTTTGTAAAACAGAGAGTCCAAAATTGGGACTTCCCCCGCCGGTTATGACTGAAATTACTGCGGGTACAGGGGCAATAATCGGTCCAATTATTGGAACTATTTCGGCAATCCCTGCGAAAATGGCAATTATAAGTGCAAATTTTACTTCTAGTATGGATAGGGCAATAAATATAATAGAGGAGACAAGGAAAATCATAAAAATTTGTCCCCGGAGATATCCACCCAGAACCATATTAATTCTTCGAAGTAATATTTCTACTTCTACTTTGTAGTCTCTAGGCACAAGAAGTAAAATTCTGTCAATTATACTCCTCCCTTCTTTGAGAAAGTAAAAAGATGCAAAGAAAAAAATAAGTAACGAAACTATCCCTGAAACAGCTCTTGGGAAAATCTTAAAGACTGAGCTGCTACTGAGTGTTTCTGTTTTTCCAATGGAATCTATTACGTCATAGACCAGAGGCCGTGCATACGATGGCAATAAATTTATTTCTTGCTTGGCTCCGGATAAGATATTATCCGCTGAAGATCTAAACTCTGAAGATTCAAGTATCAATCCTCTTATCAAAAAGACTACAAAAATTGAAAAGACGGATATTAATACAAAATATACAATTAGAACAGATAAGGTCCTTGGGAGTCTGATTTTATGGGAAAAAAAGTTAACAATTGGATTGAAAACGTATGCAAAAATTGCTGCGGCTATAAAGGGAGTTAGAATTCCTCTTTCAAGATACAAAAAAAATAAAATTAAGAGAAAAAATCCTATGAAGAATGCAGTCCGCAGTCTTATAGTCATGCGACATTATTGTATCACTTATTTAACTGCTTTTTTAAGTGTCTTACCGGGAGTAAACCCAGGCGCCCGCCTTGCAGCAAGAATGATTTTCTCTCCTGTTTTTGGGTTTCTTCCTGGACGCTCAGATCTATTACGAACAGAGAATGTTCCAAATCCGGTAATTACCACTTTCTCCCCACCTTTTAGAGAATCTCTTATTCCGTTAAGAAGTGCCGCAACTGCATCCCCTGCCGCTTTATTGGTAAGATTAGCTTTTTTTGCAACTAAAATTATTAGGTCTTTCTTTGTCAGAAATCATCACCTCCCTTTGTCTCGCCGAAACAGTTCAAACTGTGAAGGCGGATGGTTTAGATTAACAATACAATGTAAACGAAGACTCTGTCAAGAGGGATGAAATTTACTCATTTCCTGAAACTGCGCGGAATTCTCTGATTGCGGTAACTTTTACTTCTCCAGGAATTGCTAAAGAATTACTGACTTCTTCTCTTATTTTTTCTGCAAGAAGTGTTGTTGCACCGTCATCTAATTTCCCTGGATTAATTATTACGCGGAGCTCTCTTCCTGCCTCAAAAGCATATGCGTCCTCTACTCCTTCATATTTCTTAGCAATGTCTTCCATTTCCGTAAGCCGAGTTGCATATTCTTCTACATCCTCATATCTGGCCCCTGGTCTTGCACCGGAGATCTGATCTGCAACATGAACTATAACCGATTCAACTGAGGAGAAAGGCTTATCTTCATGATGCTCTGCTACGCAATTTATAATCGCCTCAGGCATATTGTATTTCTTAAGGAGCTCTACTCCCAATTTAACGTGGCTTCCGTCCCCCGGAACAACTTTTCCAATATCATGAAGCAAACAGGCTATTCTTACTATATTTGCATCTACTCCAACCTCCTGAGCAATATGTGTACCGATTTTTGCAGTTTCAAGCGAATGAAGAGATAAATTTTGACCATAAGATGTTCTAAATTTAAATCTTCCAACCACTGCCACTATATCTGTTGGTAAATTAAATACTCCGACTTCGTGAGAAAGTTTTTCTCCTTCCTGGAACATTATTTTTTCAACTTCTTTTTTTGTTTCCTCAACAATTTCTTCAATTCTAAAAGGCTGAACTCTTGTATCTTTAATGAGTTTTTCAAGAGACCGTCTGGCAATCTCCCGCCTTATCTGATCAAAAGAAGAAAGTCTGATTATTCCCTCTTCATCCAAATCAACATCAACTCCGGTTGCCTGCTCAAAAGCTCTTATATTTCTTCCTTCCTTTCCAATAATTCTCCCCTTTATTTCTTCGTCATC
>ERZ1292632.4288-Hain-H43-01um-R2-4288-length-10319-cov-7_pt1 | contig 10319 bp, 9 predicted proteins | sample MGYA00564407_ERZ1292632 | MGnify/ENA primary metagenome ERZ1292632 (study PRJEB36523, sample SAMEA6512637) | groundwater metagenome | collected 2019-01-08 | study: AquaDiva: Metagenomics assemblies of 32 groundwater samples | reverse complement strand
TTGGAGTTTGTTCGGTTCAAAAATAAGATATTTCAACATTTTACTAACCGTCCTTTTTACGGTTCTTGCAACTAATACTTTCTACTTTGCCAATATCTATAAAAAACAAGCTATCTCGCCAAACACATTCAAAGAATCTTCGCTTTGGTTGAAAGATAATTCCAACTCCGGCGATATTGTTTTTAATACTCATTGGGATAATTTTCCCAGTTTATTTTTTTGGAATCAAAACAATTATTATATCAACGGCATGGATCCGATATTTGAATATGCTTTTGATAAAAAGCTATATTGGGAACATTATTATTTGGATATAGACGGGCTGGCTATTAAAAACAATATCGGCTATACCTGTCGCAACGCAAGATCAGAATGTTCCGACAATAACATGGTGGAAGTGTATAACGCGCTAAAAAATGATTTTAAGGCCAGATATATTTTTATTGAGCCGTCTAGAAACCCAAAATTAAACCAGTATCTTGAATTTGATAAAAGATTTAAAAATGTCTTTAAGAACAATAATCAAGAATCTATTTTTGAAATACTCTAAAGTATTAACTGTTGGAAGCATTTTTTTATTGCTGGCGGTTATTTTCCAATTTTCATCGCCCAATATCCCCGATCCGGATAGTTTTTACCATCTGGGTCACGCCCAATTGTATAGAACCGAGGGATTATTTTATAGCGGTTTTCCCTGGGTTCAATATTCTGTCATCAGCCAATTTAAGTCGGATCTTTGGTATGGTTTTCATATTTTATTAATTCCGTTCACATACTTAAACCCAATTACCGATATTAAAATCGCGGGGGTGTTTTTAACCGGCTTGGCCCTGTCTATTTTTTATTTTGTTTTGAAAAGACATCAAATTCCTCTGCCGTTTTTATGGACGATACTATTTTTTGTTTCCGCCCCCAATACTCTTAATCGGTTGCTAATGGTTAGGCCCCATACTTTAACACTGGCGTTAAGTTTGTTGCTTTTATCGCTGCTGATAAAGGGAAAAAATCGGCAGATTGCCTTGATTGGTTTTTTATTTTCCTGGGCGCATCTAAGTTTGGCTTGGATTCCCATCTTGATCGGACTGGTGGTGTTAACTATTTCACGAACCAAATCCGATATTATAAAATTAACCTATTTATTTGGCGGTATTTTGATGGGCTGGCTAGCCCGGCCCAATCCACTGGGCGCGATTAAATTGGCCTATATTCAGGTGGTTCAGCTGATGTTGGAGAAACAAAAAAATATTCCCCTACTGTTTGGCCGGGAGCTATTTCCATTAGCGCCGCAGACACTTTTTGAAAATTTTACTCCACTTATGATCATTTGGATATCAGCCATAGCGGTTACGGTTTTCTATATCTTAAAAAACAAACAAGCCGACCAAAAAATCATAATTTTGATCTGGAGCAGTTTGGCGCTGTCCGCCATATTTTTTCTGATGGCGCTGTTGGTAGCCCGCCGCTCCTATGATTTTTGGGGACTCTTTACCATTCTTTTTACCGCGTTGGTTTTTGCTTTGATAAAAGAATCAAAACTTATTATTGCCAAAAACATTTTTACGACGGTCTTGATAGCCGTTCTAGGTTTTTTGATTTTTTACAGTCCGATAAAAAATGCCCGCAGTTTAAGAGAAAACGCGGTCAAACCGGATTTATATCAAGAAATTTCACTCTGGCTAAAAAATAATTCTCAATCCGGTGATATTGTTTTTAATGTCCGTTGGAGCGATTTTCCGATGCTATTTTATTGGAATCAAAATAATTATTATATCGGCGGCATGGATCCTATTTTCCAATATGCCTATAACCCGGCGCTTTACTGGAAATTTCATTATCTTTCCAATGACGATGTTACCCAAAAAACCTGCCCAGCCATGGAATGCACCGCGGCCATGCTGGAAGATACTCACACGGTTTTAGTTCGCGATTTTAAGGCCAAGTATATTGTTCTAGAAAAACAAAGAAACCCGCTGGTTTATTACTATCTGGAAAATGACCCCGGCTACGAGAAAAAAATGGACACTAAAAGAGAGGCCTTATATCTAATTAAGCCGTGAGATGATGTTATAATAATCTTATGGTTGATTTAGAAAAAATAAAATTGATTATAAAAGGAGAGGTGGCGGTTGATGCTGAGGCCTTGGAAAAATATAGTCGTGACGCTAGTTTGTTTCAAATAAAACCGGAGGTGGTTGTTTTCCCTAAAGATGTGGCCGATATCAAGGCGTTGGTTAAATTTACCGCTCAAGAAAATTCGCCCCAAAACCCGGTTTCGCTGACCGCCCGATCGGCCGGCACCGATATGACCGGCGGACCGCTATCAAATTCCATCGTGGTTGAAGTAACCCGTCACCTTAACCATATCAAAGAAATTGGCCCCGACTATGCCGTGACTGAACCCGGTGTCTATTACCGCGATTTTGAAAAAGAGACCTTAAAACATAATTTAATTTTTCCCAGTTACCCGGCCTCGCGGGAACTCTGCGCCATGGGCGGAATCGTGGCCAATAACTCCGGAGGAGAAAAAACTTTAACCTACGGCAAAACCGAAAAATATGTAGAAGAAATAAAGATGGTCTTGCGGGACGGCAACGAATACACCTTTAAACCGTTAACCATGGAGGAGTTAGCATATAAAAAAAAGACACCGCATCTGGAAGGTGAAATCTATACTAAGATTCATAATCTTATAGAAAAAAATTATGATTTAATTCAATCGGCCCAGCCCCAGGTCTCAAAAAATTCCGCCGGTTATTATTTGTGGAATGTTTGGGATAAAAACAAAGGTATTTTTGATTTAACCAAGTTGATAGTCGGTTCCCAAGGCACACTGGGTATAATAACCCAAGCCAAAATTAAGTTGGTTAAACCTAAAAAATATTCCGACCTGCTGGTGATATTTATGAAAGACATAAAACCCTTGGCCGAAGTGGTTAATCATCTGCTTAAGTTTAAACCCGAGAGTTTGGAATCGTACGACGACCATACTTTTAAGGTGGCGCTAAAATTTTTTGGAGATATCGCCAAGCGTCTCAAGGGCGATTTGTTAACTTTGGCCATAAAATTCCTGCCGGAGTTTTGGGCGGTCTTAACCGGCGGAGTGCCTAAACTGGTTATGCTGGCCGAATTTACCGGAGATGATCTGAACGAAGTCGGAATCCGAATCAAAGCAGCTCAAGAGTCCCTTAAAGAATTTAATTTAAAAACAAAAATAGAAATCGGCGAGGAAGCCGACAAATACTGGGTGGTGCGAAGGGAGAGTTTTAATTTATTGCGGCACCATGTAAAAAATATGCGCACCGCTCCGTTTATAGACGATATTATCGTCCGCCCCGAGAAACTGCCCGAATTTTTGCCGCGGCTTTATAAAATTCTGGACGAATATAAAGATCTGACTTACACACTGGTAGGCCATGTCGGCGACGGCAATTTTCATGTTATTCCTTTAGTTAAACTTTCCGAAAAAAATATTGCCGGCATAGTCACAGAACTTTCCGATAAGGTTTTCTCTTTGGTCTTAGAGTACGGGGGATCAATTACCGCCGAGCATAATGACGGTTTAATCAGAACGCCTTATTTGGAAAAAATGTTCGGTTCGGAAATATATAATCTTTTTGGCGAAGTAAAAAAGATTTTTGATCCGGACAATATCTTTAATCCCGGCAAGAAAGTCGGTTTAACTTTGGAGCAATCGTTAAAATACCTAAAAGTGAATTAAAAAATGAGGCCTTAGAATCTCTCTTGACTCATAAATTTCTCATAGACCATTTTTTACTCAGATATCTTTTACTAAAACATATCCTTTCTCAAACTCAAACAAAGTTTAAATAACCTAAACAAAACTTAAAATCTCTTTTCTCTTTCATACATATTTTTACGATCGTAAAGAAATGATAGAAAGAGAAAAAATCAGCGAGAACAAAATATTAAAACTAAAACTCCGATAAGGTTCCTCTTTTGTTGATACTGACTATATGAACCTTACCCCCAAGACCCATATCTTTTAAGGTTTGTACAAATTCTTCCGGCAACGGACAGTAACCCAGCCAGACGCTCCGCTGTAGTTGTTTATAATTGCAAGCCAGAAGTTCATATCTTAATAGGTCTCTTTTCTTTCTTTCCTTTTCGGGAATATCATACATAACCAATCTGGGGATACCGTCGGGCTGGGCTGGTTTCATACTATACGAATAAGATTTAAGTTTGTCTTTACCTTTCTGGGTTATACGCCATAAAGCGTACCTTTTGCCTCCCGTTCTTTTAACAAGACCATCTTTTTTTAACCGGCTTAAAATTAATGAGAAAGTTGGTTTGGAAAATTCATATCCAATTGGCAAACTTAACATCTCCCGCCATATTCTGCTCTCGGATCTGTTGGGGGGAAACAAACCGTCTATAGCCAGTTCACCTATTTCCGATAACTTTTCTAGAATAAATTTTGATACCGTTCCTTTTTTTCTTCCGCGATACATAGGCAAATAATTTTAGCTCTAATTTTATAATTCTGCATCAATTTATGTTTATGCATGAAATTTTACTAACACTAAAACTAATCAATTCTATTTCATCATATCTATCATATTTATTCTATCATATTTCTACGATCGTAGGGATATGATAGATATAAAAAATAAAAGAAAATACAAAGAATAAATTATAACTATAGATTATACCGGATTATGTTTAGGTTTTGAGAAAATAAAAAAGGCCGAGAGCGTGTTTTGCTCAAGGCCTTTAGATGGATGATGCTGGCAGATAGAGGTCTGCGGCATCTGATTTCTAGAGCCGTCCACTCGACTTCTGATGGAGAAGCTCATTCATATCCCTTGTCAATAGTAACTAGCAAATATCAGCCAATTATGCGGTTTTTATGAACTTTTCATAGACCATTTTGGCGGTGTTGAGGTCTTGAACGGCCAGACCGGTAAAGTAGCCGACTATTATGCCATCAGCAGGTTTTAACTTGCCAGTGGCGGCATCGCCAATATTGGCTACACGGCCTTCAATTTGAGCAAAGTTGATTTCGTTGTAATAGCCTTTCTCCAAAGCCAGTTTGAACTCCCCGCTTTTGCGGCATTGGTCCAAATTATCCGGTACAACCATTCCCCTCTTTAAAATTTCCGCATCCAACTGGGCGGTGCGGGAGTCGCCACCCATAACGGAAATATAAATCCGTTGGGGTAAATCTTTTAGAAAAAGAATCGGCTCGGGCGTGGGCACGGCGGTTAATATGGCCTCCACGCCGGATACGCATGTGGAAATAGAATCGTGCAGAACAATATTATCAAACACCGAGTGTTTGATAATATCCTGCTTGAATTTTTCCCTGTTTTCTGGTTTTCGGCTAAAGACATGGATGGTTTCTACCCCAAACTCAACCGCGCACAAGGCCAAGGCCTTAGCGATTTTGCCGGTGCCCAAAATGGCGATATTTTTGGCCTGCGGTGCAAAGTATTCCATTCCCAAAACCCCAGCCGCACCGGTGCGCATATTGGTTATAAACTCCGCGTCAAGTTCTACTTCCTCGGTGTTAGCTGATTTCAACCGAATCACCGCTTTTCTTTGACCAAGCTTACCCGCCTCTGCTGACGGGAGTTCTTCTATAAACTTATAGCCCTGATAGCCGGGAATTTTAGCCGGCATTTTCAGCGTAAAACGCCCCGACTCATCCACTTTTTCTTCTCGCAGCGGCATGGTGAACAAACCCTGGCCGTAACCGATAAAAGCCTCATGGCAATTTTTAACAAAATCCGCCGGAGAAAAATTATGCTCTATGAAATCATCCGTAATTTTTATCATTCCCATCCTCCTAGTTTTTAAGGTGCTAACCTTGGTTGCTTCTTAAATACAATGTACTTCATACCCAGAAAGTTCCAGGTGAGCACTAGCAACAAAGAACTTAAAGCGGCGATATTGTCCCAAAGTTTGGGAGAGATGTTGGCGGGATGTCCAATGACATTCACCATAAAAGAAGCGATGCCGACATTAAGCAAAAAACTGCCCAAAACCACTAAAAAGAAAAGAAAAAAGTTGCCGGATTTTTGGAAAGTCCAATATTTGTTCCAAAAAAAGCTGTTAACCACGGTAATGACAAAAGATATCGCCTTAAAAACCGAGAACCAAATACCCATGGTAATATCAGTAACCAAAATCAAAAAATTCAGAATGCCCAAATCCATGAAAGTGTTGAGCCCGCCCACCACAAAAAATTTTCCAAATTGAAAAATAAAAGGCCGCCATACTAAAGATATTCTATACAAAACATAAACGCCAACGAGCGATAATATGGGAAAGGAAACGGGGATAATATATTTGTTTATCGGCAACGCTATTTCCAAATTTTTGATTACGGAGAGCATAAACACTCCCACCAAAAATCCGACGATTAAACTTAAAAGAACATCTTTTTTGGTAAATTGCATAAAAAATTAATTATAAATTAAATTTTGATTCGTTGGTTATCGGAGTAGCTTCGGGCAAATTAACGCCCAGTTTGGCTCTGGCCAAAATTTCGCCTTCCACCAACTCTCTTTCTTTGCCAAAAGTCATCCGAGAAAGATTTTTAACCACTTTGGCTGTTTCGGGATTGCCGGGCGCGGGCGGGTAGGTTTTCATATTAAACGGCCGCGAGGTCTGACCGTGAACCATAAGTTTAACATAGCAGTTGTGGTTGTCTAAATTTATTAAATCATGAGCGTTAAACAACGGCGCCAATTGCTGTTTTAAAAATTCAGCGTCGTCCACACCCACCCGAAACATCACCATAGTGCCGGCGTTGCCAAAAACCGCCGTTTTTATTTTATCGCCTAATTGAGCGATATATTGGTGCGCCATCACTAAATCAAGTTTGTATTTTCTGGCTTCAGATAAAATAGTGGCGATAGAATCAGTGGTAAAATTTTGAAACTCGTCCAGATACAGATAAAAATCCAGCCGTTCTTTTTCGGAAACATAAGCCCGCCGCATGGCGGTAAGTTGGAGTTTGCCCACAATCATCAAACCCAACAGATTGGCGTTAACCTCGCCCACCTTGCCTTTGGAAAGATTGGCCAAAAGAATTTTGCGGCTGTTCATAATTTCGGAAAAGTTAATGCCGCTGTGCGATTGGCCGATGATATTGCGCATCATGGTGTTTTCTATGAATCGCCCCACTTTGGAAACCAGGTAACCCAGCATTTCCGATTTATGAAAATCGCTGGTTTGGGCCATTTCTTTTTCCCAAAAAGCCCGCACCACCGGATCGGTGACTTTGGTTAATTTTTCTTTTAGGAAGTCCTTATCGGTAAAAATTCTGGGAATCTCCACCAGTGTTCCCGGGTTTTCCGAATCGGCCATAAGGGTGAGCATGGCGTTTCTCATATTATGTTCAAACATCGGGCCCATGGTTTCGGGCGGGAATAATTTATAAAAAATAGTAATCATTTCCTGAACCACAAAATCTTTTTCTTCTATGCTATAGGCCTCCAGCATGTTGATGCCGATGGGGCGTTCCAGATCGGCCGGATCAAAAACAACTACATCATTCCAACGCTGTTGAGGAATGTGATTTAACGCGTATTCAATAAGATCGCCGTGCGGATCCACCACCGCCACGCCCTCGCCGGCTTCTATGTCTTGTCGCACCATTTCCTGAATTAAGGTGGATTTGCCGGTGCCGGTTTGTCCCACAATATAAATATGGCGGCGGCGGTCTTCGGGCGCGATTCTAACGATGCTTTGTTGGCCGCGATATTCGTTCCAACCCAAATACGGCCCGTCATTCATGCCCCACGGCGCCGGCGCGCTTCTGGCCTTAAGCCATTTTATTTTGGGAACTTTCAAGCCGGGTACCGGAATATGATAAACGCTGGCCAATTCCTCGGAGCTTAAAATCATTTTTTTATTTTCATCAAACAATCGAAAACTGAATTCGTAAATAACTTCTCTGATTTTTTCGCGGCTGGCCGAAAAAGAATTCAAATTGGGCGAGCCAAATTGGTTGAAAGCCGTTTCAAAATCAGCCAAGATCGCTTCGGCTCGGGCTGGGGTTGGCGCCACCGCCACCAAGCGGATATTCGTCTCAAAATTAATTTTAGAAGCGTTATGTTCAATCGCCTTTATTATTTCTTGATCTTGCGGAGTCACTGTTTGGCCGGTTTTTTCGTGTTTTATTTTTAACGGCACCAGTTTATTTTTAGTGGCGATATGATAGGCCTTTTCAAAAGACATGCCCTCCTGCATTTTTTTAGTTACTTTCATGGCGGTCTGGCTGAATTTTTGGGAAGTTGGCCGCACCAAAACCTGCATCACCGCGCTTTCTCCCGGCGCTAATTTAGAAAAATGAGTTGCAATTTCGCTTAGGGGGTCAACTTCCAAATTGCGATAGGTTCGCACTGGTAAAAGCGAATTGCGGCTAGTCATAACATAAGCAGCCGCCACACCTTCGGCACCATTGACCCCTTCGGCTTGGGGCTGGAAAATATTATAGTCAGCCACCGGTTCCACCACGGCTTCGGATGAGACCGAATGAACCGCCCGAATAAAAATATCGCGGTAACGCGACGGCACCGAAACATAAAAAGAGATCTCATTATTAACATAAGCGATTTCCCAAACCAGATAGGGTTGGCCGAATTCAAAATTCCTCCAGAAATCCTTTTCCTGAAGCGAAGAAAAAACAGAGTAAAGTTGTTCCATCGGCTGGATTTTTTCCAGCAGCGTCTTGGGTTTTTGTTCCGGTTCCAGATATTCATCTTGAGGCACCAAAATCAAGAAAAGTTCCATATTGAGCCCGCGCATCATCCGGCCGCGATTGCGAATGGATTTATATACCAAACCAAAAATAACCAGACCCACCAAAAATAAGCCCAGCAACAAACCCACGCTAAAAAGAAAAGTTCGTAGTAACTCCATATCTAACACTAATACGCTAATGACTCACGAATGACACTAATCGCATCAGACGCGACTAATAACTTTCTTTATTTGTGTCATTAGTTTCCATTCGTGTATTGGCGTTATGTTATAGCTTCTCAATTTTCCCCAAGGCCTCCAGTTGCGCCCGCCATTCCGGATCGTCCATTAGATCGTCGTGAAATTTATCTTCCAGCCAAGGATCATCCATTTTTTTTAACACCGCAATCGCCTTCTCCAAACCATGGTCTCGAGCCATAAGTTTTAGATTCCAAAGTTTTTCTTCTTCGGGCAACGGCGCGATATGTTCAACATGCTGTCGCAGTTCTTCTTCGGTTGCCGGAATTTGTTGGGATTGAATATCAGCATCATCAGAAACCGGCTGACCGCCCAAAACCGGCGGCGGTTCTAGCTCCGCTGATTTTTCTGTTTCCACGCTAGAGGGCGGAATTATTTCTGGATTTTCAACTGGCCGGCTTTCAGGATTGATTATATTTTCTTTTTGATCTTCCATATCAAGATTATACCACAAATTTGAGCGAGGCCTATAAACACATGCCAGTCATCAATACCGAAATTCTTTATTGGCTAACCCTTGTTTTATAAGGATAATTTCTATATTATTTAAATATGTCCAGGCCTACTAAAATAGACGGAAAAAAGATAAAAGAGCTGCGCGGGGAATTTCCCGAACGCATCAGCGTGAAAGCCAGCCGTTCCAAAGACGGCGGATTTGTGGCTGAAATAACAACTTTCCCGGGCTGTTTTACCCAAGGCGATACTCTTTCCGAACTAATAGACATGGTCAACGACTGCGTTAGAACTTATCTAGAAATCCCGACTAAACTTTCTCCATTCATGCCTACCTATCTGCCCCCCGTTAATATTATGTACGATCTTGATCTATTTCCCGCTCTTAAAAAAGAAGTTAAATTGGAAATGCATTTGCCTTATTATGCCGGATCTAGAAGTTAAGACCGCTGATTGTTCCTCGGACACGCTGATCAAAACCGCAAAGAAATGCGGTTTTGTTATTGAACAAGGTAGAAAACATTACAAAATCAAAACAATCAACGGCCAATTTATTATAACTGTTCCCAGACATACCAGATTAAAACGAGAACTCGTAAAAGGTGTTATAGGTAAACTCAATCAATTCAGTATTACAAAAGTTGTCGCTAGATAAAATTCTCTACTCATATATAATAAGTGGTATATGCAGAATATGTCTAAAAACAGTTGGCTGATTCTATTGCTGATATTGGCAGTCGCCATATTCTTTCGGTTTTATAAAATAACTGAAATACCGCCGGGGTTGTATCCCGACGAAGCCACCAATGGCGTTAACGCGCTGGACGCTTTAAGCGCAGGTAAATTTAAGGTTTTCTATCCCGAAAACAACGGCCGAGAAGGTTTGTTTATGAATA
>ERZ1292632.1258-Hain-H43-01um-R2-1258-length-25389-cov-15_pt3 | contig 10329 bp, 12 predicted proteins | sample MGYA00564407_ERZ1292632 | MGnify/ENA primary metagenome ERZ1292632 (study PRJEB36523, sample SAMEA6512637) | groundwater metagenome | collected 2019-01-08 | study: AquaDiva: Metagenomics assemblies of 32 groundwater samples | reverse complement strand
CAAGAGCTGGACGATTTGTGAGTCCCGTTTAGTTAATTGCTATCTCTATCCTGGCTATCGCTCATTTATCGGCAGAGCTGAATTGAAACGGCTGATGCAGTCAACTTACGTTACTTGGCAGAAAGTCTGCAAGTTTCACGGCATACCGCCCGATGATTGGAAGTTAAATGGACAATACAATTACATTGAGTTCAAAAACGGTTCGCACATTGATTTGCTTGACTTAAAAGCCCAGCCATCTGACCCTCTCTACGAGCGTTTTGGTTCGCTTGAATACTCCGATGGGGCGATTGAAGAGGCGGGAGAAGTTAATTTTTTGGCTTATGATGTTTTGAAATCAAGAATTGGCAGGCATTTGCGGGATAAGATAAGACCAACTTTGCTTATCACGGGCAATCCTAAAAAGAACTGGACTTATCGCGAATTTTATATCCCGCATAAAGAAAAAAAATTACCTGAAAATAAAGTTTTTATACAAGCTCTTTATACAGATAATCCTTTTACAGCCAAAGAGTATGGCGAACAGCTTTCAAATATCAAAGACAGGCAATTAAAAGAGCGTTTGATGTATGGCAACTGGGAGTATGAAGATGACCCAACCAATTTGATTGAGTATGACGCCATAATGGATTTATTTACGAATACGGTGGAAGAGAAAACAGATAAGTTTTTAATTTGCGACCCCGCAAGATATGGTGGCGACCGCATTGTAATCAGTTTATGGAAAGGTCTTCATTGCTATAAAATAATTGTTAAAAGAAAACAAAGTTTAGAACTTACCAAAGACCAGATTAAGGAATTATTGAAAGATGAAAAAATACCTTACAGCCATTGCCTGATTGACGAAGTCGGCGTTGGGGCCGGTCTTCTTGATAGCCTGCGCGGCGTGAAAGGGTTTATCGCCAATGCCACTCCATTTGAAAATAAGAAGACGGGAAAACCCGAGAACTTCAAGAACTTAAAAACCCAATGTTCGTATTACTTGGCTGATATAATAAACAGGCGGGAAATGCGGATTGATTGCGAAGATGAAAAAGTCAAGGAAAGTTTAATTGAAGAATTGGAACAGTTGCGGACGAAAGAAATTGATAAAGACGGGAAACTGCAAGTGATGAGTAAAGACGAAATTAAAGAGAGAATTGGACGCTCTCCGGATTTATTTGATGTTTTACTTATGCGTTGTTTTTTTGAGTTTCATAAAGGAGAAGGTTCGGTAAAGACTTGGATTTATTCCAAGATTGCGAAAATATCCGAACCCGCAATGAGCAACACCTTTGACTTTGACGCTTTATTTAATAAAAAACCCAAAGGACTTATCTGAGAAGGGATAGTTGCCAAAAATATGATAGATAAAATAAATGAACTGGGTGAACAACTGGATAAAATTGTTTTTGATAAAAAATTTGTTCGTGTTTATATTAAAAGCCCCTATGCTTTTTCTGACAGCAGATATGTAATGGATTATGCGTCTAATTTGGAAGCTGTCTTGGAACGGGCAATAGAGTTGAAAAAGAAATTGAGTTGATAATATGGATAAGAATTATAAACTACAATTTGACCTGAAAGATGACGAATTGATAAGAGAGATTAAGAAAGCAAAGGCAGACGCGGAAACATTACACGATAAGATGATGCAGAAAGGCAAGTTGAATTATTTGTTTTGGAAAGACGGAACGGATGAGGACTTGTCTTTAATAAATTCGGCTAAATCAAAAGTGGTTAATAACCGTATTTTTACTGATGTAGAAACTTCCGTGCCAATACTAACCGCCAATACTCCTGAACCGACAATCTTAAATGTTAATAATACCTTGCGGGAAAATTACGCCGATGTTCTGACAATGTTCTATGAAGTTCATTTGAAATTACAGCAAAAGATACAACTGATGGTTCGCAACTGGTATTCCTATTATGTCGGTATCTTAAAATACTTTTGGGATAAGGAAAATCAAAGACCAGATGTCAAGGTCTGCCACCCTAAGAAGATTTTTATAGACAGAACTGCTACGGAAAAAAGCAACTGCGAATTTATAATTGAAGAATTGGAAGAAGATATAGCGATACTCGCGGAAAAATATAAAAAAGAAGCTGAGTTGAAAAAATTATATCCCGACTTGAAAGGCAAGATAAAATATCACGAAGTTTGGTTTGAATACGGAAAATCAATCGCTTGGGTAATTTTAGATAAAAATATCGTTTTGGATAAAATAGAAAATCCCAATTTTAGTAAAGATGGAACTAATTTAAACTCATTTAAAAAACCTGAATTTGCTTACATATTCTTTAATGTTTTTAGAAACTCCGACGAAACGAGTTTATACGATGATACATCGCTTATTGAGCAGTGCATTTCTTTGCAAAGGGATATTTCTAAAAGAGAGAGGCAAATATCTGATTTAACCGAAGGACAGAAAAGAGTATGGATTTATGATGTTAATAAATTGAAAGAAGAAAAAGCTCAAATGCTGGTGAATGAAACAGGCGACATTGCGGTAGGTGTTGATGGGGCAGAAGGAATAGAAATGAAGCTGGGACAGCCCGATATTTCAATGTATAATTCTCTGGCTCATTTATTGGGAGAGATTGATAATATAATGGGTATTCATTCAACGACAAGAGGCGAACGGGAAGCGAGAGAAACATTGGGCGGCAGGCAATTATTACAAGGAGCTGATTTTGGCAGGCAGGACTTGATTGTCAGAAATGTTGAGCAGACGATTGAAGAATTATACAATGCTTTTTTTCAGCTCTTAATCACCTATGCCACTGAACCGATTACCTATACTGATGAAAATAGGGAAATAACGGTTGACCCAGCAATGATACCTTTGAATTTAATGATAATGGTTAAAAAGGGTTCTACGCTTCCGACAGATGATAAATCAAGAATGGAAATGGCAATACAACTTGCTCAATATCAGATGATTGACCCCAAGACTTTATTTGAAGAATTGGGCTATGGCAATGAAGATGAAAGAGTAAAAAATTTATACATTTGGCTTGTGGCAAGCGGCAAGTTATCCCCGGAAGCTATAAATTTAATAAAGAGCGAAGCCAGCCCGCAGAATACTCAAATGCAGAAATTAAGTGAGATATTAGGTAATCCTGAAATCCAAAAATTGTCTGTTGAAGAACAGCAGAAAATTGTTGAACAAGGCAAGGAAATCCTATCAAAAGTTAAATAATTAAAAGTTAAATAATTTTATGCAAGAAGCAAAAGCAAGCAAACAACCAAAGTCGGCTCGTATAGAAAGCGCCGATAATGGCTACCTTGTCAGTTCTTATAATGGCGATAAAGTAGTGAAAACCGTTCACAATTCAATGGAAGGAGCAATAGAAAGTATGCAAAAAATGATGGGAATGAAAATGCACAAAAGAGAAGATATGAAAAAGATTATGAAATAAATTAACATTTTAAAAACAATTTACTTATATTCTTATTAGGACTCAAAACTACCGTCTAACCTCGTAAAAGAGAAAGTAGGAAGTAGCAGAGAGGAACGCAATAAGAACCAGCGATATGGAAATCCAAAATGGCGAAGGCTCTTTAAACTTAGGAGATAATAAAGAGGAAGTGAAAGTGGAAGAAATTAAATCCGAAGTTAAAGAAGAGGAACAGCCAAAAGGAGAGGAACCTACTTTGGAAGAAGTGGCGCGTCTGGCAAAAGGACTTCAAGGCGGATATACTCAAACCCGCCAAGATATTGCCGATATAAAAGAGATATTGCAAAAGTTATCCGATATGCCAAAAACCGCTAAGGTTGAGGTAGAAGGAAGCGATGAATATCTTACTGTCGGCAAAGCAATAGAGGTTTTCAAAAATGTTCTAAAAGAACATAAAAGCACTGAACAAAATGAAGAAGATAAAAAACTTCAATATATCAATAGTGCTTTTGATGAACTTTATTTGCAGGGAGTCATAAAGGATAAAGCGGAAGAAGAACAATTTATTGCTTTAGGCAAAAAGTTAGGGATTGGTGACCCAAGACGATTATCCCCGATTTGGACAGAAATTAGAGAAGCGAAATCAGCAGAGGGGAAACAAAAAATCGTGGATGACAAAAAAGCCAAACAAGAGGAAGCTGATAAAATTGCCAAGACCAATAAATCTAAAAGTTCTTCCGAATTACCCGATGTCGGAAGTGTCCGTAAAACCGGCTGGGGAGATATAAGCAAATTGTTTAGGAATGAATAATAATTAACTAAACTTATATGGCTGATTTTTCAAGTAACAAGAACACATATACCAGTAATCTACCTATTTTGCTTGCAAAAACGGTAGATACTGTTATTAACTATTCGCCGATAACAGCTTGGCTGTTATCAAATCAAAAAGAATGGGGCAATGGGACTCAAATCCAAAAAGCAATTAAGTGGAGGCAGAACACACAAGGTATGTCTTTTGACGCCTTGGAAGAATTTAACACCCAGAAGACGGAGAACTTTGAAAAAATGCTTTTCAATCCGACGGGTCGTGAAATTCCTGTTGTCATCTCTGGTATGGAATCAACTTTCGCTCAAGGCGGAGTGATTGATTTAGTGGCAAGACAATTAGAGTCGGATTCTCAAGACCTTGCCGACGATATTGCTGAATTGTTCTTTACCGTGCAAACAGGCAAGAACTTTTCGTCTTTGCTTGATTTTTGCGGAGATTCAACAATCGCCGCGAATTATGGCGGACTCTCCAAAACGACTTATACTGGTTTAGCTGGAAATTACACCGCTTCAATCGGTAATATCACGCTTGCTCGTCTTCGCACGCAATTAAACGCTTGCACGCACGGCGGAAAAAGCCCTGATTTGATATTGACCACGAAAGCCGTGTTCGGATATCTGGAAGCCTTGATGAACGCAACCATTCAGAGCACTTTATTGCAGTCAAACTTGAAGGGTTACGACCATTTCTTGTCTAATGGAGCGATTGCCGCTTCTGGTTCAAAATTGGTTGGACAAGCTGGCTTTAACGCTTTATTGTTTGCTAACGTGCCGATTGTGGCTGATGAGAAGTGCAATAGCGGAGAGTTATACACGATAAGGAAAGATACGGTTGGATTTTATGGTAAGACCCCGTCTGCTGAATTGGGTTATAGCCCGATTTCAATGAAATCCAGCGAGATTGATGGAGTAATGGTTGATGCTCCGTCCACTCTTGGCTTCGGTTTCTCTGGCTTCAAAATGCCTATCAATCAGTTCGGTGTTGTTGGACATATTGTCCTCTTGGGCAACTTGGTTTGCGACAATCCGAGGTTGAGTGGATATCTTGCAGGAATAACAGGGTGAGGTATTGCAGTAAAGTATCCATTATGTTATAGTAGAGTTATATTAAAAATTAACTCGTATAACATATGAGAAATGAATTAGGTCAATTTCTTAAAGGTTCAAACGGTTGGGAAGGGAAAAAACATTCACTTGAATCAATAAAGAAGATGCGTGAATCAATGAAGGGACGGGGATTAGGAATAAAACGCCCTGAACAATCAAAAAGATTGATGGGTGAAAATAATCCATCAAAACGCCCAGAAGTTAGAGAAAAAATCCGTTTATCCAAACTGGGAAAAAAGATGTCGGAAGCAACGAAAAAGAAAATAAGTAAAACACGAATAGAAAGAAATATCCCGGGGTGGAATAAGGGAATGAAATGTCCCGATATAAGTGAAAGACAAACAGGCGAAAATAATCCTTGCTGGAAGGGTGGAAGAATAAAACAAGACGGATATGTTCTTATTAAAATGAGAAATCACCCAAATTGTAATTCACAAGGTTATATAAAAGAGCATCGTCTTGTAATGGAAAAACATCTTGGACGATACTTAACTAAAAATGAGATTGTTCATCATATAAACGGAATAAAGGATGACAATAGAATAGAAAATCTTGTTTTAACTACCCAACAAGTTCACGGACGAGAACATAGAATAAATGAAGTGAATAGTGGGATATTTCACGAAGTTAGACCTAATTTTAATGGTAAGAAAAAAGTAAATAAGTAAGTATTCTTAATAATTAAAGTGCGTAAAACTATGGCCGACATAAATCACGCTTTGGCAGGAAATTTTCCTTCATTAGCGTTAAACAGGCCTTCCAGCAATAGCTGGACGACCACAGGCAATACGCACACTATCACCAACGCGCACATAGAAGCGAATAGCGTTCTTCTCATTGTTTGGACTTCTGCAAATGGAGTTCAAGCAGGAGAAATCGTTCAGGTCGCCGCCGCAGGCAGTTGTGCTCTTACAACCGCCAATTCTGTGCCGTCTGGGACTACATTTAAGTATATAATCCTATAACTTATGAAAAACAAAAAACTCATAGGCATCATAGTAGGATTGGTAGTCCTATTTGGTGCTGGTGTCGCTTTAGCATCTTCCGGTAATTTTTGGGATAAGGTCGCCCAATATGCTGGTGAGGTGCTTGGATTAAAATTATCAGAGAAAGTATCTGATATTGAGAATTTAGATATTGGAGAAGCAAGTTTGGGCGCGGCAACAATGGCAAGAACAAATGCTCTTGCTATTGCTTGCGATGGGTCATTTGACTATACTACATCAACATTCTCCTACTGCTTGAATAGCACAGGTAGAGATATTATCTTAACTAAATTAAGTTTAGCTTTTGATGCTTCTTCTACTCCCGCGTATTATTCAAATTCAGGACAAGTGTTGTTTGCCGCCACCTCTACCAATGCGGTTGCTACTTCTACTGCAACTAGACCAATAATGTATCAGGCATTGGCCACAAGCACTGCCTTTCAAACAGTTACAACAAGCACATTTACTAATGATTGGCAGAGAGTTTTGGCAAACGGAGAATATCTTATCTTTGGTTGGGCAGGAGGTCAAGGAAAAGCCGCTCCAGGTTTGATTGCCGCTCCTTCTTCAACAGGTTCTCATTCTTCAGAAGCTTATCTTAAATAATTAACTATTAAATCGTATGGCAAAATTAGCTCAATATCTAACAGCGGTTGAAACTGTTAAAAGTCACGCGTTGGGAGAAAAGTATCTTGACCCTGTAAATGGGGATGAGTTTGTCTATCTCACGGGCGTTGGTTCAACCGTTGTCGGTTCTGTCGTAAGCTACGACGAAGCGTTTTTAACAACGCTCTTGGATACTGATGTCGCGGCTTCTTTAATGGGACCGCTGGCCGTCGCAATGGCGATTACTGATGCTACAACCGAATTCGGCTGGTATCAGGTGAAAGGTCCGGCTTCGGTTTTAGCCGCTGGCACTGTTGCTGATAACGCTCGCTTACAACCGACTGCAACCGCTGGACAGGTTGATGACACAACCACAGGGGCTGTCGTTATCGTCGGTATGTGGTCAAGAGGAGCAGGGACAACTGGCACTGTGATGGTTGCCCAGTTGGACTATCCAAAATTGATAGATGTATCGTTGACTTAAAATTAAACGGAGGTTTAATCTTCTCTCTACTTTTAGAGAGAAGTTAAAAACCTCCAATCTAAATAATAAAAAATATGCAAATACTTTCAAACGAAAAAATGGTTAAATTCACAAATATCTCAAAAGAAGATTTTACAGGCAGAATTGATATTGCAGGTTCTCCTCGTCTTGTGCCAAAAGTTGACTCTAATGGCGCGCCAAAATTAGACAGTCGCAGAAAACCTGTTATGACAAAAGTTCCGACGGAGTTTTTAATCAAAGCTGGGGAAGTTGTGTTAATGGAAGAATCAAAAGCAAATCTCTTTTGCAAGCAATTAGTGGATAAATTATTGCTTGATGCACAAGCTCCGAATTGGACGGACGAGGGTTTAAGAAAACCTTTGGTATTGGAGATATTAAATCCCGAAGCCAGTTTAGATGAAAAGGTAGAAGTTGAGGTTGAAAAGTTAGGCGAAGCGGAACATAAAGCTGGGCAACCGATAGTAAATCCTGTGTTAAAAGTTAAAAGGAAGTATGTAAAAAAGGAGAAGGTTGAAACGCCAAAAGTTGAATAATTTGAGGCGGGATAAACTCTTTGTCCCGCTAACTAATTAAAATTAACTTAATTTATGAAATCTATCTACGGTATTATTGGAGTGTTGCTTTTAGGCATAGGATTTCTATTTGGCTGGTTTTCAAAACCGCAAGAAAAACAACTGGGCGGATTTTCCTCTTATGGTCAAATGGGAGTTTTTAATTCAGCTGGTATTACTTTGACAAATGGCGACGGGGCAGCACTGCAATTAGATGCTTATGGACGGGTTAAAATGTCTTCAACAACTATAATTTCAATAATAACTCCTTAAAAAAATATGATAAAACACTTCTTTAATCGTCTGCTGATGGTCTGTGGGATAGTATTAGCAATAACGATGCTTGTCGTTTCTGTTCCACAAACAACTTGGGCGGCTCTAAGCAAATACGGCTTACCCGGTATTTATAATTCCACCGCTCTAAATCTTGCCAATAATGATGGGGCAGCTTTAGCTCTTGACTCTTCTGGTAATTTAGTGATGTCTACTACTACGCCAGTCAGTGTTTCGTTTAGCACTACCGCGTCTACAAACATTACTTATGTATCATCAACTGCTATAACTGCGGGCATTCTTTACGCAAAAATAGTAGCGGGTGCATCTGAACCCTTAACCGTAGGCAATGGTTCCGTATCTTCCACCATTAACGGCTCATCTACCTCCACCTTCCCCAATGCTATTCTTACCAATAAATTAAATGTTTTGGATTTCCTTACCATAGGAAGAACGGCTACGACCACGCTTTTAACAGGCGATCGCGGTTCCGCCACCTCCACTTTTTACTCCGACCTCTGGGTTCCTTTCCGAGATTTACTCTTAGGCGGCTCATCAGGTTCCGGCAATATCTGGACAGGCGACGGCACGGCAACTACTTCAATCAGAGGCGGAACAGCGGGTATGGTTACAAGCACGATTTCAGGGGATTTTGTAGCGAATAATTTTTACAGCGGTAGCATTCAATTCACTGATGACGGAGGCGTGATTGATGCGATGACAATACCTGTGTCAGCTTCAGCCGCTACAACAACCAAACAGGGTTACAATTTCAGCATTGATAATATCCCAGTATGGAATGTGATGGGTTCATCTGATGCCTTAGGTTCAGTTTATAATCTGCGGGTTGGGATGACTAATGATATTGGAACGGCCACTACTACATTTCAAAAGCCATCTGCAAATACCACCACCACATTTTATATGAGCGCAAAAAATGCAACAACGAAAGGTGTTGGAACCTGCCTTGTTTTAACTGGCGCGGATGGCACAAGGTATTATCTATCAGCCACAACAACAGGAGCGGCGCAATTTACAACCATTTCTTGTGAAGACCCGGCAACGGGACTTAATAGAGATTAGATTATATGTTAAAAATAAAATATAAAATCAGCTTAATAATTTTCTGCGCCGTTATTGGTTCGGGATTGGCCATTTTACAATATGTTGAAAAAGTATTTGCCGTCGGAACTCCCGCTAACCCAATTAACTATGTTAAATCAGCGAATAGAACCGGCCTTGTCGGCTGGTGGACGATGGACAGCAATGATGTGAACGGAACGACGGTTTATGACAAGAGCGGACAGGGGAATAATGGAGCTCTCACCGGCACAAGTAACGCGGCAGGAAAAATAAAAGAAGCGAGGAGTTTTAATGGGACGAGTGCTTTTGTAAATATAGGGAATAAGGCGATTTATGATTTTGGAACAAACGATTTTACTTTGTCGGCGTGGGTAAAATGGAATGGAGCAGGAAATCCCACTTATAACAATATTTTTAGGAAGGGTGACGCGAATGGATATTTAATACGACTTCTCGCTGGTAGTAATGTTGTTCAATCCTACATTGCAGGGGCTACGCTACCAGAAATTGCTTATCCCGTTTCCTCGGGGGGATGGCATCAAGTGGTTCTATGGAGAGGTAGCGGTGTGGGAAAGGTGTATTTGGATGGAGTGGCGGTTTCTTCAATTGCGGCAGCTGGGAATGTGAATACTGGGACTTCTGCTTATAATCTGAATATTGGCACAAATAGGTTAGCGACTGATGAATTTTTTTCCGGCTCCATTGACGACGCGCGGATTTTCAACCGCGCCCTGTCGGCGCAGGAAGTAGCAAACTTATACAGCTCTGCAAAAGTAAACTATGTCGCCTCCGCCCCTCGCACCGGCCTTGTCGGCTGGTGGACGATGGATGCAAATGATAGAAATGGAACAACTTTGTATGACAAGTCGGGATTTAGAAATAATGGAATAGAAGTCAATACTCCTACGCAGACGGCTGGAAAAATAAATCAGGCAATGAGTTTCGCGTCCGCTTCTGCGGAATACGTTGATTTATTCACCAATAGTCCGTCAACCACGACTCT
>ERZ1292632.4282-Hain-H43-01um-R2-4282-length-10331-cov-78_pt1 | contig 10331 bp, 22 predicted proteins | sample MGYA00564407_ERZ1292632 | MGnify/ENA primary metagenome ERZ1292632 (study PRJEB36523, sample SAMEA6512637) | groundwater metagenome | collected 2019-01-08 | study: AquaDiva: Metagenomics assemblies of 32 groundwater samples | reverse complement strand
TTGTCGTACTGCCGTTCCTGCAGGAGAGTGAGGAGCGTGTTGAGGATTGCGCTTGACGCTTTCCACACTTCGTCGACGAACAGGATTTCCGCCGTCGCAGCGTAACCGTCAAGCGCGCGCTCGTAGCGATCATGCTTCAACGCCGAGAGTTTCACCGGCCCGAACACTTCCTCGGGCGCCGTGAATTTAGTCAGCAGCACGCTGAACACGCGCGCGCCGCCGATTGCGCCAGCGACCGAAGTCGCCAGCAACGATTTGGCCGTGCCCGGCGGGCCGACCATCAACACGTGTTCGCGCGCCACCAGCCCGAGCAGGCAGGCGCGGATTTCTGCGTCGCGCTCGATGAGCGACGCGGATAACTGCGATTGGAGTTTGTTCATGAGAATCCTTCCGTCTGTCCGTCATTCCCGCGAAACGCGCGGGCGCACACGTAATTTATGCCATTGGTGAATACCTGTCAAGCCCCTTTTGAAAAAATAGTTGGTACAGAATATGCTCAGATTGGAAATTCTCTCACGCGCAAATCTTCCGGCCACTCAGAAGGATCGGCGCCGGCGCGGTCTTTTAGCTGGTAGCCGCCCTCTCGCAGTGCGCGACCAAGCGAACTTGTCTCGTCGCCCCATACTGGGCTTGCACCGACCTGTTTCACAAAAATCGCAGTATTGGTCGCCCGGCACTGCGCGATGCTGCTGCGCAACCACGCGATCTCACACGGCCTGGCGTGCGGGCCTGACTCGCCGCCACATATCACGAGATCAATCCCGCACATCGGGCATAGCTCGCGCGTGTGCCCTTTCATGCGCAACCATTTCGAGAAATTCACCACCCCTAGGGCCGGTTCGTAACTGACGAACCGCAACGCCGCTGGCGTCCGCAACAGCAGCGGGATGCGCTCGTCGGCCGTGGCCTGGTCCTCGACGCTGACGCCAAGCCAAACGTTTGCAAGCGGGCGCCCATTGATCTGCGAACAATATTCGAGCATCCGCGCCGGACGTTTCGTCAAGACCTGAAACGTATGTTGTTGCGCTCGATCCATGACGGCGAACACTGCGTCAATGGACTCAAACGGTAAATTCTCATGAAACAAATCGCTCATGCTGTTTGTAAAAATGCGGCGTGGGCGCTTCCATCGAAGCGGGAGATCAAGCGCGGGCTCGACGAGGATCATTTTGCCGGTCCACCGTGGGCCGTTCGGCGTGGACTTCACGAGACCTTCGTATGGCTGGCCCGGACCGGAGAAACGGATTGCTAATCGCTCGGCGTAGCATCCGCCCTGCCCATGTGGGCCGCCGCAGCCCAACGACACACGCGAGCATCCGCGCACTGGATTCCACGTCTCGTCGGTCCAAGAGATTCCGCCGTCTCGCTGGTCTGCCACTAGGAGAATCTCCAAATACCCGCGCCAACAGGGCGGACGAGGCCCGCATTACGCAGTTTCGACAAGGCGACCGCTGTCGCTTGCATCGTGTGACCAGTCGCGGTAGCGATTTGCCTGCGGTGAAGCGGCCCATTGGCAAGAGCCTTCAGAATCGCCTCTCGCGTCTCGGCGGGCTGCGGATTGTGACCAGTTACGAATAGACGCGGGCGCCCTACGACGTCGTACTTCTGAAACGTTGACCCACATCCGCAGCCGCACGAAATCTCCACATTGGGCTCGTCCGGCATCCGCAGAGCCTTCCCGCCTAGTTTCCGGTGGTAAACGCGGTGATGGGCGAACGATTCGGCAACTTCAATGTTCTTAGGTCGATTGTCCGTCTTGTTTTTATTGACATGGTGAACTTGCTCGCCTTTGCGGAGTCTCCGACCTAGTTTCTTTTCTGCTACCAAGCGGTGCTCATAAATATAGCCACGCACATCAGCGTCAGGATGCTCTGGGCGCAAAATCAAAACATAGCCATTGGAAGCAATCGTGCGACCGCCTTTCCAGTTCGGGTTGTTTTTGCCAGCCTGTCTATGCTTATGGTCATACAGCCGACCGCGCTTGGTTTTCATATAACCTTGTTACGCCATTTTTGGTGTTATGTCAAGTAGGAATAAACCGATGCCCTATTCGCCACCGAAATGCCTCTTATGCAGATCCTCAATCCACTCGACTTGACGCGCGGTCAAAGTGAGCGTGTTCTTGCCGTCGTCAGTCTTTTCGACCATGTTAGTGACGAAATCTCCCTCGCGCTCACTCAGGTCTTTTGTCCCGACCATGCCGCCGAGACGTTTAATCATCACGCCTATGCTTGTCATAGCGCACCGCTGTTTCAGGGATTCTTTTCAAAATAATGCCGGATCGCCAGGTTAACGGTTGCGAACTCAGGTATGTCCCAGTACGTATTTTTGAAAGCGAGCAAGGCTGCGCGACCTTCCTCTGTTGTGCGCGTTCCTTCGATGATAATGTGTCCCGGCCCGATAGCCCCGATAGTTGGATCGATTACTGTCACAGCAGACGCGCGTTCTGGGGCTCCGAACTCAATAAAACGCGCTATTTTTTCTTTGTGTTCCGCGCTGAACCCTATTTTGTCCGCCAGTTCTTCGATGTTTTTCGGCAGCGATGGCACCGCTGCATTCTGTTCGCGCTCGCGCTGTTCTTTCTCCGCCCGCAGCTTTGCGAGTTCAGCACGATCGGTCTCGGCTTGGACGGCATCGGCGTGCAGTTGCGCGAGCCTTACGGCAGTAGCCTTTTTGGCCTGCATTGCCTCTTCCTTGAACTCGGCAAACGACTCGTCGATGTCAATATCTTCGACCTCCGCCAGCATCGCTTGGATGACGATTGCAGACTTCCCAAGGGCTTTTACGGCATCGCCCCCGATATCCTGAATACGCGCCTTGATCTTCGCTACGCGCTCCGCCTCGACGCGATCCCGCTCGGCTTTTTCGTCGGCCAGCACCTTTTCCCGCGCCGCAATCTGCTCGTGGATCGGGTTCTCGATCTTGAGCAATTCTTCCGTGATGTAGGCAGCCCGACCTTCGATATTCTTGCCGAGCGCGATAATGGGTGCCTTGCCAGCCTTGCGCGCATGCTCCGTCTTATACCGCGGCTCGCGGATTTCGGCCCGAGCTGCGACCGCCTCACGCATGCCCTTGGGAGTGCCGACGGCGAATACAACGCCTTCGTACTTCGATCTCAGGTCGGCAAGCCCGGACTCGATCTTCTCGAATTCCTTGAGTGCGGTTTCGGCCTTGGCGAGGTTAGCGCGGATAACTACACTGGTGTGTTCGGTGGTATTGTTCATCAACGCCTCCCCATGTCATCGTCGGAGAAATCGTAATCGTCATGTTCGTGGTCCGGCGGCTCGATCATATTGAACCTGTGCGCAGACGGATCATAGGGAATTGCGGGCGTCGCTCTGATTCTGGCCGCGACATTTCGCGCCGCTTCCTCGCTGCACGGGTTGAGTGCATAAATCGCGCCTTGCCCGAAATAGCGAGTATATGCTGGCAAGGCAGGCTGCGCCACGTAATAGTCGTGTGCTGGCATCGCTGGTTGATCAGGCACGTCAACCCGCAGGAATGCGCAGCCGCCGATGCTTGCCTCGGTCACCCGGCCAGCAATCTGCTGGTGGCCGAATAACTCCACGACAGCCCATTGGTCAAACTTGTCTTGATCGCTCATCGCGCCCTCAGCTCTTTCCGGAGCTTTTGATAGAGTTTCGCCAGCGCGTTTTGCTCGCCGTGATCCGGTATCTCTCCGATCAAACTCGCGTCCGCGTCGAGCGCATCGGTGTCCTTGCGGGACTCCATCGTAGCCTTGAGTTTGGCAAAGGTGACCGTTGGGCCGCCGCTGTCTATCGGCGCTGGTTTGTCGAGTTCAAGCTTGATAATCGCGTCGGTAAACTCGACGACCCTGTAACGCGTGCCCTTGTGTTCCACGGGCATACCGAGAACTGGCACGTCATCAGTGTGGAAGAGAACTTCCCCGTTCTCGTCGACCAGTTTGCGCTCAATGCGTGCGGCTGGCTTGCCGACATGGGAGATATCGCCGGCGCCGGGAATGCCAAGAGTCGGGTCATCTTTCTCGCTGGCCGCTCCTTTATCTTCCGGTGGCTTGCCCTTGGACTCAGGCTCCTTTTTCTTGGCCGCGGCTTTGAGAGCTTCGGCGCCGGTCTTGGGCTTGGTTTGTTCGGTCTCGACACTTTGAGCCTCAAACCAGTCAGAAACTACGCTCATACCGTCCTTGAGGCTCGTATAGACCTTACCCAACTGTACCAGCAGGGCGGGGGTCATGGCTTCGAGCCGGCGCTGGATGCGCGCCTCGATTTGAGCTTGCGTCACCGACAATTCTGCGAACTTCTCGAGCAAAGATTTCAGCCGTTCCGGCGTGACCTCGGCCTTCGTGTTGAGAGTCACGTCGCACTGCTTAACGGCAGCCTCGGCGACCTCCCCGGGGATCACCGCGAGGATGCAGGCGCGTTTGCGCCTAGCACCCATGTTGGCGACGAGCTCGTATATGTCGCGCTCTTCGGTCAACTGGTAGCCTCCCTGCTTGGTATCCCGCCAGTGCTTAACCTGGAAGGTCTTGACGTCCCGGAATCCGCTCTCAAGGTCCATCGCGTAGGTCATGGCTTCGGAATACCCGGCGTGTCGGGAGATTTCTTTGACGCCGCACTCCAAGTTACCCCACCGTTGCGCTATGACTTCGGCGAGTCGGATCGACGGCGCTGAAATGTTGGTCCCGCCGCGAGCGTAATCGTAGGTCGCGTTCTCCGCGAGCGACATGCGAGTGCAGTCCTGCAATATCAAGTCCATCGCCTTGACCGGATCGCGCGGAAAGCGCTTGGCGATCATCATCGCGGCTTGGACTTCGGCGACCACCCGGTTTTGCTCGATCTCAATAACACCCCGGGCGGAGCGTTCCGCAACTGCGGTACTGCCAAACGGATTCTTTGCTGCATCGTCCATTGTTTTCTCCTTCGTTAAAGTTCAAAGCGCATCTAGTTTTTCTGGTTTACTTGGACATCTTCAAAAACGTGAAAGACGAGCGCGCCGTCTGCCAGTTGAAATGTGCCGACGTATTCCCCATTGATTGCCCCGTGCGTGTGGCCTGTCCCATAGATGTGGAATACGCGTGTTTGCTTGGGCGCACTCACATCGCAAAGCGCCCACAGTTGTGGCGCGCCATCTTGACATTGAACACAAAGCACTCGTGAGCCGGTCGGCATATCAATCTCCATAAGATCGAACGGCCCTAATGGGAATTTCCAAACTGCTTGCATGTTTTCTCCTTGGTTAAAGCGCGTTTGCCTGTCGCGCCCTAGGCGCCGGGTACAGCACGTCCAAAGATGCTTCCCATTTCCCGCCTACGGGTTTAACGGTGTCTTTGTAACGACGTTTGCTTTTAAGATTTCATCTGGTACGTTGAAAAATCCCTGCTCGCCCTTGAACGGTATCGGCTCATTAAGCGCGATGATGTCGGTCAAAAACCACGCGAATCGACCGGCGGTAAAGTCTCCATAGATTCGCTCGATTGCGTTGACTTGGTGCTCAACATCTTCAGTGCGTCGACAACCCATGAGCGTGCAAGTAGCAACTATTGCTCCGAGCGGGATGACGTCAGGTAAGCGCCCTATAAATTGTTCGTAGGACGCGAAATGTCGTTCGGCGCGCGTCCATCGCTTCGCAGCATGGATTATCAGCGGTCCGGTGTAATTCGTAGACCAGTGACGAGTCTCAATCCGCTTCACACCGACGGCAATTGCAGTTGCCCAAGGCTGCCAAAGAGAAATCGCTCTCATTTCTTGATCCTAATCGTCCTGAAATAGTGCGGCAGTGTGTAGGCCGACACGATCTCCGGCTTGTCCTTTTTCAACCTTTGCTGATCGAGATGCGCCCCGCGGCCTTTCTTCCAGGTTGCGACTTCTTGGTCTTTGTAGAGCAGCCTCGCATCATCCTCGGGTTCTTGTCCGGGCGCGACACCCCATGCTTTACAAATAAATTCGGCGATCGTGAATTTCAGGTCTTCTTCGTCTTGCTTGTATTGCGTGAGGCTCACCCGGACTTCCTGCAAATCGCGTAGCGCCCTCATGACGCCCTCGTCGATCTCGACGGGTTTACCGTTGACCTTGGCGTAGAGCTGCATCATGTCCGACCAGTTTTGCGGGTCTGGCGGTATGCGATTTTCGACGTGGTTTACCCAGAAGTCGATAACCCCGTCGCGTAACCATTTGATGGTTTCATCGTCGCGCTCGATGCGGTAAAAGGTGAACAAGTCGATGCCGGCCATCGCGACGGGCACGCAGACCCTGCGGCGCATCACACCTAGGCCCCACATGCACTGCGCTGCGTAGTGAACAGGGATATCCGAGGAACCGGCCTCACCCCATCCCTGCTTTTCGCTGAACGCTAAGGGGTGGCAAGTCTTGATTTCGCCGTTCTCAACGGTGGCCGGGTGATTCGTTTCATCCATCCACTCGAAGTCGATTTCCGCCGCCATGAACTCGTAATCGGGATCACGATAGCGTTGATTGACGGACACGATCTGAGCATCGAATTCGCGCTTCAAGCGTTTGACGACTGGAACCTCCCATTCCTTTCTCCACTCGAAAAACGCCAAGCGTTCAGGATCGGGCTTGCCTTCCAGTTCACCGATGATCGAGAGGTATTCGGTCAACGCTGTTTTCCTCTGACCTTGCCGTTCCGGGTCAAGGCCCATGACGGCCGATACGCGACTGCCGCCTACATAGGTTTTACGGTCGAGTTCGCCGACTGGGATTGGGCTAAGCATCTTGCCACTCCCATTCCAGCAAGTACCGGCAAAGAATACGGGTGAGCAGGCGAGGTTTTCGGAAAGTGACAAACGCCAAGCCTCTCGGGCCGCCGATTCTCCAGTGACCGACGGGTTTTGATGGTGGCTCAAATACGCCGAGAAGGCCGCCCTGAGATTTGCTCGGGTAGTTTGGGTTCGTCATTTCACCGCGCTCCCCACTTACGCAGCTCTTCCAAATCCTTCGGTTTGCGCCCATATTTCGCTTTGAAGGTCGCCTTCAACATCTTTGTTCCTGGAGGATTGCGCCGATGCACCGCAAACGGTTGAGTGCCGCGCAAGGACCACCTGTCTATCCTGGCGGGTCGCGGCGGTTTGTTCTTCACTTCACTATCCTTCTCACTTTGGCTGCGACTTCGGTCTGATTCGCCTTGTCGCGCGCTGCGTTCTCGGCGTGCGCTTCGTCCCACGCTTCCCTGTACTCGCGCAACCACCGTTTGATGGTCTCGACCACGTCCGTTTGGGCTCGGCTGCGGTAGCGGAACGTGGGGTTTCCGGTTACGTTGATTGCTTTGGTAGGCTTCATGTAAACCTCGCCGGGACCAAACCGATCAGCAAGCAAACGGCGGCCCACTCAACCAGGATAAGCATGCCGTCGTCGGGTCGCCAAGTGAGAACAAAAACCAACATGAACATGACCCCCAACAGACCGGTTAACACTGAAAGTTTCTTTTCGCCTTTCATGCCTCACATTCCTCCGTCGGCGTTCCGCGTTCGAGTTGAAATTTGGTTCGTTCGCGTTCGACCCGCCTCTGTCGCAGGACGGCTTGCCTGCGCCGCTGGTAGTCGACGCCATCGCGATAATACCGCACGGTGAGCGCCCATCCACACCATACGCCCAGGGAGAGGACCGACCCCATCCATAGGAAAGCATACCAGAGTCCGTCCAGGTTGTTGAGCGCGGCGCTCACGCGTAGAAACGTGTCGATCATTTCATTACCCAATTCGCGACTGACAGCAGGGCAAAAATCGTGGCCGCAGCAAACGCGATGGCCACCAACAGACCGAGACGTGGTGTTGCGCGCTCCGGCGCTACACGCCGGGTATGATACCGTGAGAACGCTTTGCGCTGGCTGATCTTCATGGTGGCAAATTTTTTCTTGACATTGACTTCGGCACCAATTATGCTGATCATGTATTCCGCTGTCAAGTTCTTTTTTTGGAGGTTGCATGGACATCAAGAAATACCGCAAAAAACATGGCATTAGGCAAGATCAATTCTGGAACCCGGTCGGAGTAAACCAGTCCGCTGGATCGCGCTACGAGTGCGGGCGGAGAATCCCGGCGCCCGTCGCTCTCCTGCTCGATCTTACCTACGGCGATCGTCGCCGGCGAGAAAAAATACTGGCGGCCCTTGATGCTGCCCGGTACGGACTTGGCGCTTGACAAGTGATTACGATCGCCGCATGATTGTCGCCAATGCCGGGCGGGGCGCGCGCTCTCGCCATGTGGCGGCCGGCGGTGCTGATTCACCGCGTCGGGTGCCCGGCAGCTACCCAATCAGGGGTAAAGGGCATGCAGGAAACAATCCGCGGTAGTTGGCCCGCGCAAAGCGGGTCAAGGAATGTCTGACACAGGCCATTTTATGCCTTGGTATATCGGCGATTACCTGCGCGATACTGCCCATCTCGATGCTACTGAGCACGGGGCGTACCTTTTGCTCCTTGCGCACGCATGGATGCACGGCGGAGAATTACCTTCTGACTCAGATCGTCGTCGAAAGATCGCGCGATGTTCTCAGGAGCAGTGGGTAAAAATCGAGGCCACGGTGATGGAGTTCTGGTACAACTCAAACGGGGTTTTCAGGCAAAAACGCCTTGACTTTCAATTAGGTAAGGCAAATCATCGTGTTCAGCAACTCGTAACTGCAGGCCGTGCTTCAGCTCTCAAACGTTCCATCTCCCGTTCAACACACGTTGAACATACGTTACAACCTACGTTCAACAACCTTAGTCTAGATCCAGATCCAGATCCAGATCCAAAAAAAACAAAAGCACCAAAACGCCGCGCACCCCAAACCTCAATACCTGAGAACTTTGGTCAACAATGGTCGCCTGCAATGAAAGCTTGGCTCGAGAAACATGGGGATGGCCAGGTTAAAGCTCACCTGATCTCGTTTATCGGCAAGGCGAAGGCGAAGGATTACCGGTACTCGAACTGGGAGCAGGCTTTCCAAAACGCTATTCGGGACGACTGGGCCGGCATCCGCAAGGTGCTATCGTGAGATGCCCGCGCTGCAATTTTTCAAATCCTGTCGGCTCTGCCGAGTGCGAGGATTGCGGTGTGGTATTTTCGGACACGATGCGGGCTGCGGCCGGAGAAGTGTCGAATGCCATGTGCGCCTGCGGGCAACCAGGTCTCATCAAACGCGACGGCCGATGGCAGTGCGCAGGGTGCGCGGGATTTAGCAAGCGAGAATCGTCCGGCACGAGTTACCGGGAACGGTGGTATGCCGAGCACAAATTGCCGTACGAACCGCCAAAGCTCGGAGATTTTGAGGGATTTAGGTGTGTGGGTTTTGCTGCTCGGAAGATCGTGCACAGACTTCGCGCGCCGGGAGAAGAGGGATGAGATATGAGCGCCAAATATTATTGTGACATCTGTATGCAGGAAATGAAAAAATCGGATCACGAGAGGCTGGAGGTCAGACTCGGGCCTGTCCGAGTGTTAGTCACGTCCTGTTTCCGCAATGTCTGGAACGCAGGCAACATTTGCCACGCGTGCATCAGGCAAGCTGTCGCGAAAGGAAAGCCATGACCATTAATCAGTATAGTGTTTGGCGTAGAAGTTTGGCTGACACGATTGTTAAAGATTGGATTCGCACAGCACATATTATCAGCGCGCGGACAGACAAAGAGGCCCAAGGTAAAATGCGACGAATGTTTGCACATGCAGGATTTCATTCTATGTCTCTTGTCGCAGTGCTACGAGGGATGTCGCCTAGCATGAAAGACCGCAGATAGATAAGTAAAGCGATGACAACTATACCACCCCAAGAACTGATAAACACTTTACGTGAAGCCGGTCTGACGACCAAAAAGAATGCAGGCGGGTTGGATCTGGACAAAATCAACTGGCTCCTGCACGCCTACCCGCTGATCCGCGAGCACGTCATGCGGGAGTGCATGGAAATTTGCCAAGAGCGTAGTAAGGTGGCACATGCAGAATTGATGCACCAGATTCCGGGCGGAAATGAAGCGAAACGCTGGGTTACAATCGAACTCGAAGCGTCTGCCTGTAAGGACGCAATCGAGCGCGCGATGAAGGAGGGGAAATGAGCAACCGTGGAAAGCCGCTACGCGCGACAAACAACGACCATCGTTGCCAAGCACTTACCGTTATGACCGAATGGAAACGGGAACACAACAAAGAGGAACGCTGCCCATTCATGGCAAGATGGTATGTAGGAAAAAATCAACTATGCTCACATCACGCGCGCATGGAAGCAGTAGCTTTGGCAGTAGAGAAAGGTTACATGACGCGTTTGATAATCCCCCCTGCAACTCCGCAAATGGGACAGCATCCGAGGTTGATGACGATGAAGGACGAAAAATGATCACCGCAGATGAGTTTCGTAAGC
>ERZ1292632.4278-Hain-H43-01um-R2-4278-length-10337-cov-6_pt1 | contig 10337 bp, 19 predicted proteins | sample MGYA00564407_ERZ1292632 | MGnify/ENA primary metagenome ERZ1292632 (study PRJEB36523, sample SAMEA6512637) | groundwater metagenome | collected 2019-01-08 | study: AquaDiva: Metagenomics assemblies of 32 groundwater samples | reverse complement strand
AATGATGGCAAGGTGCGCCTTGACCGAGTGGGCTTTAGCTCTTGCGCCGAGGTCTGGAAGGAAGTAGCTATCATCGTCCACTCTATCCTGGTGCTCTATGAGGATATACCCCCAGAGCTTTGGTCGGCGAAGACCAAGAAGAAGGAGGCCCCGAAATGAGCGCTGAGACACCCCTAGAGGCTGCCGTCCAGGATGCCCTCGGCCTCCTGATGCAGGCTGAGGCGCAACACCACCAGGGGCATTTCCCTATGGTGCTGGTGCTCATTAAGGGTGCCCAAAGTAAGTTGGTAGCTTCCTTTCGGCCCTGGTCTCCCAAGAAGACCCAGTCTAAAAGGGCTGATGCTCAGCTTTGGGCTATGGACTGGCTGGGGAAGAGAGCTCTTCTCCATCTTGGCAGTCGGGGCTGGTTGGAAGTGCAGGTAGTAGGGAGACATCTTAATCTAGGTTGGCCCTCCCTTCACCTGGAAGTGCTTGAAAGGGGATTGGGGTATCCCCCTGGCCATCTTCTCTATTGCACCTATGGAAGCAGACAGTCCCTTAAAGCGATTGAAGGGGCTGGCGGAAAGGTGGAGGAGGAGAATGGCACCGCAGACTGATAAGGAGGTGCGAGATGCTTCTTTCTTCCCCAAGCAAAGGAACCAGAGGGTTGAGAGGCCTTTTTGCCTCTGCCCAATTCCTAGACTATAAAGGCCGTGTTCCTCGTTCTCCGACAGGCGTGATAGAGGAATGGGGAATATAAAACATAAAGAAGGAAAGGAGGTGTATCATGGCAAATGGTAACGAGGTCCAGGTAAGAACCCACCAGGGAGTTTCCCCGCTTCCTATTGGCTCCCCGTTTGCGGAGGCCATCAGAAAGCTAGCGCAAGAGCTAGGGGTTACTCACTTCAGGGTGTTCCTGGCTGGGGTTGAGGTGTTAGACCCAGCACAGGCCCCGGTGGTTGTGGAGGAGGGAATGGACATATCCCTCTTCCCCTACGACAAAGCAGCCTGACCTCAGATTGAGATGACTGGGTTCAATCCCCAGATATTTCGAAGGGATATGTTATGGAAATTGAGGTAGAAGTTAACTCTGAGGGCATAAGGGTAACTGCCAGTGGGGGAAACCTGGTGTTTCCTACCTTCGGCGAGTTAGCTCTGAAGCTCGGTGCCAGGAGAACTAGAGATAGCGATATTAGCAGTTTCTCAGGCTATCCCTTGACTCACCAAGGTGGCCGACGGGTTCTGAGGGAGCTTTTTGGCCAGGGATTTACCCCAGAGCAGATAGCTGAGGCGGTTGCCCAGAGCATAATTCAACTCTATCAGGCTCAACATTCCTCAGTTACCACAAGGTTTAGCCTTACCGCTGCTCAGTCCACTCTCCGAACCTTACCTCCTCAGGGTGGCTTTGTTGTCATGGACGGCACGGTCTATCGCCTTACGGCTGTAGAGGATACCGACGCCAGCTCAGCTGTGGAGTTTATGACCAAGAGAACCCAAGAGGAGAGGGAAAACCTTGAGAGAGCTTTTAACCAGGCACTGGCTCAGAACTCCCAAGAACTAGAGGGAAGGGTCCGTGAGGCTAGTGCCAGGGCTTTACAGGGAAGGCTTCCACCAATCCCCTTTGACCTGGTGAAGATGGGCCTTCAGGCCTGGTCCGAGAGAGATTTACTTCGCTTCTCCCTGCCTTTTTGCTACTCTCCTAAGTATCTCTCTCAGGGTGCTGGCGGGGATGAGAGGATAAGAGAAATTCCCCCAAGAATAGCTGGGAGGATGGTGAAGACCCTAAGGGTTGTCTTTGAAACTGACACCAACCTCTGCCTTCGAAGAACTTCCCTGCTCTTCGAGGACCTTTCCTCTGAGTTTGAACATTATCACCAAAGGTGCTGGGGAAGCTACTCTTTCCCAGTAGAACCTATTAACCTAACGGATTTACCCCGTATCTGTGACCAATTACAAAGAGTGCTTGAGGTGATAAACCTCTCATCACTTGCGATAGGACATCCTCGAAATCTCCCCGAAGCTTCTTCCCTTTGGGATAAATCTTCACCCACTAGCGGTGTTGGTTTAGATACAAGACTGGAAGAAGCACCTGTCTCTCAAGAAACTATAGTCAGAGAACCTGCGACCAGGGAACCTGAGCCCGCTCCTGGATGGAGGGCTTGATGCCTGAGGAGCTTTACATCCGACAGAAGGAACTCTCCCTTCGACGCCCCGACCATGTTCTTATAGCCGGCTGCGGGGGCATCGGCTCCTGGGTAGCTATCTTCCTGTCTATAGCCGGGGTGGAGAGGCTCAGTCTCTTTGACCCTGATGTATTAGAGGAGAGCAATCTCAACCGTCTCCCCTTTCCACCTGAAAGCGTAGGGAGGGATAAGGCGTCTATTCTTCAGGGTTTTATTCTGAGAATCAGGCCCAGGGCCAGGGTGTTTGCCTTTCGGATGGCAGCTACCAAGAGCACTGTTGATAACTTTGGCCCTGATGTTCTGGTAGATGCTACCGACAGTATCAAGAGCCAGGTAGAGCTTTCCCAAGCCTGCTTAGCCAAGAAAATCAGCTATGTCCGAGTGGGCAACGACGGCTTTCATATTATGTTGACCAATGCCGTGCCCAGATGGAATATGAACGATGATACCCGTTATACGGTAACGCCCTCGTGGGTTGCTCCGCCAGCATTGCTGGCCGCTCTGGCAGTGGCTAGGATTATGGCTCTGCCTGATTTGGAGTTCACAGGAGAGCTCGCCGACATTGGTCGGCTGAGTTCCACGAATAAGACAAGGAGGTAGAATGCAGCGTTATTTGTTCGGTGAGGGGTCTTCTGATGATAGGCGGGGGCACTGGTCGGTAGAGCAGGACTTCAAAGAACAGGGGTGCTTTGGCCAGGTGCCTAGGGTTATTTTCTCGATGGAAGTAGCCCTCAGGGTCCGCCTTCTTCAAGAGAAAATCCACAGCGAGTGGCTTGGCTATCTCTGCGGTAGGAGAGTTAATGGCGACTTCCTGGTTGACGACCTGGTAATCCCGGAGCAAAAGGTAACCCGGGCCTCCGTGGATGAAATCGAGCCAGTGGCTAACTCAAACATCCTTGGGACAGTCCATTGTCACCCTTGGGAAGGGAGACCATCAGCCTCGGGAACCGATGTGCAGTATCTTAGAGGCAACCACGACCTCACGGTCATTGTTTCCTCTACAGAGAAGTATGCTTGCTATGGCAGGATTGAGGCCAAGTGCGGGCTCAAGATAGTCACAGAACTAGAGATTGAAATGGACTTCCCAGGGCGAGAAGACTGGCTCAAAGAGGCTCTAAAGAGGATAAAGCAGTCCTCTTACCTGCACGAAGGGGGTTTTTCACTGAAGAAAATCTCACTGGTCAGGGACTTTGACGGCGGGTTTGGGGTGTAGGTGCTTGGCTGCTAAGTGTTCCGCCTGCGGTGTTCTGGGAACATTCTCCCCCTGGGGGGACTTTCGGCTTTGCGATGAGTGCGGCCATAACTTACGCAAGAACAGAATTATGCTCCTAGAAGAATGCGGTGGTAGAGGGAAGAAGGTTCGTGTTTTATGTTGGGAAGAGGGGAAGAAGCCGTGGGAAACGCATCTCTCTTGGAGCAAGTTCCTGGATGCCCTAGAGGGTAAGGGCCTGAAGGAGGAAAAATGAGTTACTGTCCTGAGCACGGGGTGTTGATGGAGAGCCTAGACCATATGGATGGGATAGAAGGCTACGTTCTTTTTTACCTCTGTCCTCAGTGTCCTGGAGGCCACTGGGTCTACTTTGATGGGACCTATTCCTTCGTAGAACATGAGAAGGAGAGTTGAGAGAGAGGCTGCTTGTCTTATGAAACCTGGGAGTTATAGGCGGGCTATTGACAAAGGGTGAACTGTGCGGGATAGGCGGGCTATAAGAAGTGGGGAAACTATAGGAGATGAGCGGGGCTGCAAAAATGGGGAAATCTAGAGGTAAAGGGCGGGTTATTATAAACGGGAAAACTATTAACATCGGGCGGGCTACAAGGCGGAGGAAATCTAAAGGTTACAGGCAGGCTATTGTTACAGGGAAAACTAAGGGCCATGGGCGGGCTACAGAATGAAATCTGAAAAGGAGGCAAAATGGCACTGGACTATCTGGTAGACACATTGCTTGAGGTAGAGAAACTTCGGGTGGCGGCGCAAGTCCGAGAAACTCACCTTGAGAAGCAGGGCAGGCAAGATGAGGATACTGCTGCGGTTCGTGACCGCCTCAAGGATTTTGAGGACTGGCTTACCAAAAAACTCAAGGGTGAAATGGAAGCCCACCCCACCTGGGAGTGGCTTTCCACGGTTAAGGGGGTGGGGCTGGAGAATGCTGCTAAGGTGGTGGGCATTATTGAGGGTACCCATTTCAAGAACACGGGTGAGGGGAGCATCTCAGCTTTTCACACTATGAGCCAGCTCCGAGCCTATGCCGGGCTGGCTCCTGTGGAGGGTAAGGCCGAGAGGCGTGAGCGAGGGAAAAAGCTGGGCTATAACTCAGAGCTCAGGGTAATGCTCTACCGCTTGGCTACTAGCTTGCTCAAGGCCCAGGGAGCTTTCTATGAATACTACCAAGAGCAGAAACTTCGCTATCAACAGAGGTTCGCTCAGGAAGGCAAGCAGGTACTTTCTACCCCATCCGCCTTCCTGTGTCAGAACTGCGGTAAACTGTCTCCTAAGCTGTCTGGGGCTTCCTGTTGCCCCTCACCGCATCTGGTCCGGGTCAAACGGGAAGAGCCTGAGGGGGTAATATGGGCTGGACATCTCCACGCTATGGCCCTGAGAAAGGTAATGACGATGTTTCAGGATATGCTCTATTTGGCTTGGAGAAGGAAACTTGGTCTCTCCTGGCAGCCCTCCTACATCGCTGGAAAGGAGCCCGTGAGACAGCACCTACCTGAGGACTTTTCAGAAAAACCTGAGGCTATTGACAAAGCGAAACCTAAAAAATGAAGGCGGGCTATGTTGGAGGTGAAATCTGTGTGTAATAGGCGGGCTACTACCTACTGGGAAAACTTAATAGGGTGGGCGGGCTATTATAATAGGGGAATCTATTGTCTTTGAGCGGGCTATAGAGAATGGGAAATCCATAGCACATGGGCGGGTTACTAAACTTGGGAAAACTATCGAAGATAGGCGGGCTATTAGCCATGGGAAAACTCAAGAAGTCAGGGCGTGGCTATGTCAAGCGGGAAAACTAGAACAGGGAGGCGGGCTGTTGTCAAAGGGAAATCTCAAAGGGGTAGGCGGGCTAGCCAAGAGGTGAAATCTCATGAAGTCGGGCTGGCTATAAGAAGTGAGGAGAACTATAGTATAAGGGCGGGCTATTATACTAGGGAAATCTGTAATGGAAGGGCGGGCTGTATACCATGAGAAAACTATGGCTCCTGGGCGGGCTATGACAAGTAAGAGAACTAGAAAAACTGGGCGGGCTATGGCAGGCGGGGAAACTCTGAGTTTTGGGCGGGCTCTGAAAGTGGGGAAAAGCCCTTTAGAGAACTGTGACACATTTTCTATGTGGCCTCAATCTGAGAATGTGTTAAAACTGTACGAATTGTCCCAGGGGTACCCGTAATGGGAAAATTCGTCTGTTCTGGCCTTTGGTGGAAATTGGCTATTGTCAAGGGGTAAACTGAAAAAACGGGGCGGGCTATTAAACTTGGGGAAACTACTTGAGACGGGCGGGCTATAGTAAGTGTGAAAGCTGCTGTCAATGGGCGGGCTACTGTCAAAAGGAAAGCTAAGGGTTGAGGGCGGGCTGTTACTTATGAGGAAACTAAGAAGGCTGGGCGGGCTAGAATAGGAAAACTGCTGGGGGTGGGCGAGCTATTTTTTGCCTCTGGATAGGAAAATCCCCCCCAAAAAGTCCAAGCAGCCTCTTGACAAAAGGGAAAAGTGTATTATAATAATGCTATGGCAAAGGTCAAGAGAAATATTACAATAAGTAGGGAGGTTTTCCAGCGTCTACAAGTTCATATTGAGAAGAATTATGGACCGGATAGCAGGATGGTATCCGCTACTTTCCAGAAGGCTTTGAGGGAGTTTCTCGACCGAGAAGCTCAAAGAGAAAAAAGCCGTGCTCAAGACTTGGAGCAGGTATCTTGAGCGAGAAAAATATCTTCGTCGGGCTTTTCTTCAGCGCTCAGTTCGTCCACCATATGGAAGGACTTGCGAGGGAGATAGGCGGGAGTAACGTTAGAAGCCCTGAACTTGATTAAGGCTCAGGGCTTCTAGAAAGGGGGAAGTAATGTCCCTTCACAGTCATTTTAGCACGGGTGTTCAAGTTTGTCAAGGCCCAAACGAAGAGAAGCAAGTTTCAAGTGGGGAAAGACTAGAAGGCCGGGGTGGAGTTGAGCGCTGTGGTCTGGGCAGCCGACTTCTCTACAAGCCTGATGAGGGCAGGGCCGTTGCCTTCCCCTATCGCTGCGGGCGCTGGGATTGTCTTGCCTGTGCTCCCGAGCAGGCACTGGGGTGGACAAGGAACATCCTGGAAAAGGCACCCCAGGGGCTCTTCTACATTTCTGGGCCTGCGGAGGAAATGGACCGTTTCTTCCAAAGGCACTACCGGGACTGGAATAGGAAAGGCATTAGAAATATCCGCATTAACTACAACGGCGGAAAAACCCTGCTCCTAACTACAAAACATATCCCTCCCGATGAGAAACTGCTTCAAGTTATCTCTCCCTTCGAGGGAGGTCACGGTTTTGTCAAGGGGTCTACTCTTGCCTCGCTCCTGGGCGAGGTTTTGACCCTTGAGGATAGACCACTGAACGGCAGGCACAAGATAAGAACTTCCAGAATGTTTGCTATGAAGCGGGAGAGTAAGGGCTGGATTTCCCTTCATGTGGCGGAAAGTCCTGAGGAGGTTTCAAATAAGCTGGTGGAGTGGGGCAGTGAGCTTAAACGAAAGGATGGACAGAGGTATTTTCTCAAGGTGTCTGAGCTGGCCATTACCAAAATCCTGGAGTTAACCTCTGATGACCCGGGTTTTATATACGATAACTTGACCCCTATGCCAAAGCGTAAGAGGAAAACAGTCTAAGGAGGGATAATGCTCTTTGTGATTTTGGGAGCAGGTTCTTTGGCTCTTATCCTTTGGGGGTTCCTGAAAAAGGAAAAAGGGGATGCGGAATGGGCAGCTATACTTCTCGGGTTCTTCATTCTCCTTCTTCCACTCTCTCTCTTTCTCTTTTCAATTCAGGTGTCTAACGGGATGGGAATTGCCAGGTGGGAAGCTTTCTATGACAGCAATGTTGCTAACTATGCTATCACGGTGGAGAGAACAAAGACACTACTAAGCGCTAAAGAGTTTGAGGGAAAACTCATTGCTGGGGATATAGAGAGGATGCAGCAGGCTGGCTTTGTCAGCGAGAGACTTAAAGAGTGGAGGGATAGTGTGAATGAGTATAACTCAACTCTGAAGTCTATGAGATGGGTTCGCTCCTACTTCTGGCTTGGCCCCGTTGTTATGCCTCGTATTCCCGATAGACTTCAACCCCTTGTGATAACGAAGGCTAGTGAATGACCTCACTTAAAACTTCGCTCGTCCCTGAAACTCCCGCAGACCTGGGCCTTCCCTTTAAGGAATGGCGTCCATACCAGAGGGAGATGGTGGAGAGGATAGTTTCTTCCACGAAGCATGTGTTTATGTGCGAGCTGCCCGTAGGCGCTGGAAAGTCTCTCATAGGTGTAGCCTCTGCCCGACTTATGGGGCTGAGAGCCGCCTATCTGGCATACTCTCGTCAACTTACTCAGCAACTCCACGATGACTTCCCCGATGCTTTTATCATGAGCGGGAGAATCAACTTTCCTTGTCGTCGCTTTAATTTCCCCTGTCTTGGCTGCGAGCGGGACTGTCAGGGCTGCCAGGTTCCTATCTATATCAGCGCCGATGACTGCTCAAAAGATGACTGTCTTGTGAAAGCCTCCTGCGCCTACGAGAGAGCAAAGAGGAGAGCTCTTAGTGCCGACCTAGCGGTGATGCCTCAGAGCTACTTTATCCACGAGGCAAACTTCGCTGGGAGCTTCTCAGGGGCGCCTTTCTTAGTTGTCGATGAAGCCCAAAGGGTTGAGGAAGTTCTTCTGGACTTTATCTCCGTCCGCCTCACCGCCAGGCAACTTGAAGCCCTGTCCATTGAACTCCCACGATACAAGACCAGGTTTGAAGCCTGGAAGGATTGGGCCGAGGAAACTCTGGTGAAGGTTTCTCGGAGAGAAGACGAACTAAAAGCCACCTTTACTTCCCAGACCCAGAAGAACTGGCCTTCGTGGCGGGAGTATCTAAGACTTGGCAGACTGACTAGCAAGCTCGACCTTTTTCTTCACTCTGTAGATGAGCACTGGCTTTTTAACCCCGGGGAAACCGCTTGGGAGTTCAAACCTACCTGGCTTAGAGGCCTGGCGCAAAAGTTCCTGTGGGAGCATAGCCCGAAGGTGCTTGCCCTCTCCGCCTCATTCCTCTCTCCCGAGACCTGGGCCTGGGAGATGGGCGTTGACGACTGGGACTATGCTAGAGCCCCCAGCAATTTCCCCAAGGAGAACAGGCCTATTTACTATATTCCCTGTGGTGATATGTCCAAAAATAACCTAGAGGCGAGTCTACCTGAGGTGGTTTCTACCCTGGATGCTCTTATGGAGCTTCATCCCGAGGAGCGGGGAATTATCCACTGCGTTACCTATAAGGAAAGGGACTTTATTCTCAGCCACTCCGCTCACAAGGACAGGCTCTTATCCCATAACGAGACCGACAGGAGCAAGGTCATTGAGCAATTCTTCAGTTCCACTACTCCTGCTGTCCTGGTGAGCCCTTCGGTTATGGAGGGGTTGGATGCCAAGTATGATAGGGCAAAGTGGCAAGTGCTTACAAAGCTATGTTTCCCAGACCTCGGTGACCCTCAGATTAGGAAACGCCGTTTCTCTGGCAAGCTCGGCAGAGAGTGGTATACGATTGCCTGTGCCAGGAAGCTAGTTCAGATGTATGGCCGAATTTGTCGAGCCGAGGACGACCGAGGGAATGTAACCTATATCCTCGACTCCAGGTTCCCTCGCTTTGTTTCTGAGATGAAAGAGGTTCTACCCCAATGGTTTTTAGAAGCTATAGAATAGAAGGAGGTGCGGAACTTATGAAGTCTAGTGCCTAAAACCTGCTTTGGTCTCGGTGAAATCTTGGAGGAAAAAATAAAAGAAGGAGGTTGCAATGCCCAGAGAAAGTGGTTTCATTTTTGACAGTTCCCTGGCAGGGAACCAGTACCCAGGGAGAGTGCTGAAGGCCAGAGAGATGACGGCCGGCGAGTTCGATAGCCTAAGAGGAGCGACCTTGGCGGCTCGTATCGGCGCTGAGCAAGTCATTCTCTACCTGGAAAACGATGTCCTCGATGATGTTTCGGGCCGGACCAGAGCCTACTACTTCATGCCCGATACCGCTCCTGTGTCCAAGTGGATACGCTTCCTTCGCTCCCTGGAAAAGCAAGCTTTCCGGGTGATGCGCAAGGCCGATGGGAGCACCAACTTGGAGGGAGAGTGCTTCTTCTTCAAGGAAGGGGAGGTTGAAACGAAGAAGTATGGCATAGTTCAGATTCTGGAAGTAGTGGGTATCCCTACTCCAGAAGATATCGCCGAGATGGAGGCGGCCAGGGGTGCTGCTGTTATGCCTGCTGAGGTTAAAGGGAAGGCTGCCCTAGATGCTGACCTGGTCCTTTCTCTAGCGGACGGACTAGCTCAGTCGGACCTCAAGGATACCCTAGAGGGAATGGATTTGGATACAGGGAGCCTGCCCGCTGTTCTTGCTCAACTCTTCAAAAACAAGAGGTTGGCGATGGTGGAGAAAAAGCTCAAGGTTCTCTAACCAGGGGAAAAGTGCTCGCCCACAGGCGGAGGTCTAGGCTGAAACAGCTTCCTGAAACGCCTCGCCTGTGGGTGGACCTGGAGGAAGGGTGAAGGAGATGGTTGTCTGAGGGTTGGCGGTCTCCACTTCAGGGAGAATTATATGGGAAGCATTGCAGCTAGGGAATTCTTAGGGGTGTCGGTATTAGCAGGTTTACTTCTCTTCCTTGACTGGAAATATAACGAAGGAAAGGGGTCATTGGGTATCTGCCTCTCTTGGCAGAAAGCTCTGCAAGTTCCTATAGGAGGTCCCGCTATAACCCCAAAGGAAATAGGGGAAAATGAAAACGCCTAATCCAGGAAGCGAAGAAGCCCGCAGGCAAGGTTGTATCTGTCCACTTTTGGATAATAGCCAGGGCATATGCCAAGACTGAGCAGGATGAGAAAGGAGGAATGATGGAACTTGACGAAGCTGTAAAGTGCTTTGGCTTTGACCCTACTCAGATGGGTTTGCGCCACAGAGATTGGTGGATTGT
>ERZ1292632.4273-Hain-H43-01um-R2-4273-length-10341-cov-5_pt1 | contig 10341 bp, 15 predicted proteins | sample MGYA00564407_ERZ1292632 | MGnify/ENA primary metagenome ERZ1292632 (study PRJEB36523, sample SAMEA6512637) | groundwater metagenome | collected 2019-01-08 | study: AquaDiva: Metagenomics assemblies of 32 groundwater samples | reverse complement strand
ATTTGAAATTTAGATACTCTGGTAACATTCGATTGAAATACAACGTAAACTTCTTTTTGAGTAAGGCATAACCAGCTTTACGAGATTTTCTTTCCTGACGAATACTGCCAGCTAATGTTTCCCCACCACTGGATGTAGGAGACATACCAATATCCGATGGGGACATTCCATACGCAGCAGTAGCCAATGTAACATATTTAGCCATTGCCTTATCAAACATCAATTCAGTCGGAGGTCGGGTAAAACTGATGAACTCTGCCTTCTTCTCATGTTCATATAACACAGGAATTTTGAATGGGTCAACACCTTTCAACAATGTAGCCCAAGAATCAATCCAACTCTCAGCAGACGTTTTAGACATGTCCAACAAATCCAAAATACCAATCTGAGGAGTATCTAAAAGAAGATTGGCATAATACACATCCCCACGGTTCAGAAGTTGAATTGCCAAAAAAATCTTTTCAGGTGGTGCACATCCCCAACCTTTTCGCATATATCCAGTCTTAGGAGACATATATATCCTGTTTATTCCATAATAAGGGAAGTAAACTGGATTTCTGCCATCCATTCTTTGACCAACCGGATAATCATAAGCCAAAGTAGGAAACAAGGTTGCAGCATCTAAAGGCTCAATCCAAACAACCTTACCATTTGGATCATCTCCCTCTCTACCAACTTCTGTTCCACCCCCAAACGGAAGATCAAGATAGTCCTTAGCAACCCATTCTACATGTGAAGTGTAATCAATCTCTCCATTATCCGTAAAAAGTTGAGTGTAATACTTTATATCTTCACTAAGTTCATCCCCCATATTTGGGTCTTTTGCCTCGATTGCCCAATCCAGATTTACAATATTAGCAATTAATGTGTCTCTACAAGTTACAGCTACAGGCTGTTGAGCTACCACAGCCCGCCATATCTCCCCTTCTAACCATTCAGGATTTCGCCATTGTGGAAGTATTCTGTTGAGATATAAAGGCTCTTGAGAACGCTGACCCTTATGATGAGTGACATTTGGAGCAGTTTGTTTAATTCTAGGCATGATCCACCTGTAATATTACACAAAAATAATTGATGTATTATATCATCTATACAAGATCAGATGCCCACCACTGGAGCTTTCTCTTCTTCTTTTTTCTGTCCTAAATACCTAAAATCTATGTCTTTCCATGTTTTCAATGGGGCAACCTGTACTCTAGCACCTGTAACTGATGTGATCTTATCATCATGTCTGACATCTGGAAACCCATCTAATTGAGATAAAAATGGTTCATTCCATGCACCTTTGACTAGATAAAATAAACCTCTACTCGCCTCCCCAAACCACACGTTTGCTAAGATTACTCTATCTTGATCTGGTCTCCACCCAAACTTTTCAGCATTTATAGGCCATGCTGGTAACTGTTCCTTAAGATATTTAGCAATAGCAGCAACCTGGTTCTTACCTCCTGATGCAGCCTCCTGTTCTACCACTATCCTGACTGTTGGGCCATCTTGCATAGCAGTATCCCGAATAAGATTTAGTATTCCATCCCACTCTAAAAATGCTCCTATCTGATGTTCTATCACAAATTTGTTATCTTCTGTATATGACATCAATGTACCAACAGTTTCATCAGGATCGTTCAGTATCTTATCTCCCATCATCTTCTTTTCGGTTGCAGCCAAATCCCAAAATCGTACTCTAATTTTGGCGTTTTCAGGAGGACTTTCCAACACTTTTCCATCAAACCATAATCTATCTCCCAACGAACCCCCAGGACTTACAAATTCTCCAAAGATTTCCTGTCTGCGTAAGTATCCACTTGGATATGTAGCTAACATCGTAGCCATAAATGCGGGATTTAGGTTCTTTTGATTATCAAAGATAGAACCAAAATATATATCATCTATCAAATTCCTACCTGATTTCAATTCAGCAAACGCATCTAGAGCATCTTGAGGAATATTCTTCTTATAAAAGAATGTATAAATCCAATGATCTATCCCACCAGGAGTACCTGTAATCCATGCTTGAGGGTCTTTACCCACACGAACAGCAGCCAAAGCAATCATCCACGAAATTCCAGTTAGATCAGCAGCCGGTTCATCATACCATAACCAATTGATATTTGGGCCTCTTGCACTATCAGGATTTTTCAACCCCTTAATCAACATCCATGCCTTGTTTTTGAATACCAATCGAAATGGCTGGAGAGGTTGAAATGATTCTTCCTTTCGATATTGATGTTTTGGAATAACTAAATCCCAAGGTATCCAATTACGTAATTCGGGCCAGGTGGATGTTTTTAGATTTTCAAACGATGGATTTAGTACAGCACCGGATTCACCATCCTCAATCTTTGCTAAAGCCTTCTGCCCCCCCGCCGCTGTTTTCCCACTACCTCTACTGCCTATAAAGGCAGCAAGAATAGCACTACTAGCCACAAAGCCCGCCTGTTTTTCAGATGGATCATATTCCTTTCCATCTATTCTACGAAAATAGCCTCTATCCGAAAGAGGCCATGTCAAATGTCTTTGTGTACCTTCCAATAATTCTGGAGGTATTTGTAATCCCCTACTCTGTAATTCTGATACTAGTACTGCAAGTTTCTGCCTTCTAGCATCGTAAAATCTTCCACCACCAATACTCATAACCACCGATAAATAGAACCATAGTATTTATTGAAATAATCAACACCCATCGTAGTAAGTCCATATCTATCAACATCGTTTGGAAGCATTCTTTCAATTTCTGCATCAATCATTATCCTTACAACACGCCAAAATCCAGATTTGGGTTGCCAACCTAGTTTTTCGTATGTTTCAGCAGGGCTATGACAATATAAACAATCTACCTCCAAAGGACGGATAAACTTTTCGGAGATAGTATATTCGATTGGTTTCTTAATGTAAACAGATGCTTCGTCTATAAATTGTTTTACTGTTTTACCTTGTCCAGTACCAATCAGGTATGTGTCTGGATTATCTTGTTGCAACATTTTCCACATTGCCTCACAATTTCCAGAAACGAAAATAGAATCTTCATCCCTAGAAATAAGAGTTCCATTTCCAGTAGACACACACCAAACTTTCTCACAAACAGCATCACTTGAATTATCTAACATCTCTACAGAGGTGATATAAGTATATTTCTTCCTACTAGAAACCTTTACTATGTGAACATCATTAACATGATATATTGATGCCGTTCTATAACCAGCCAAGTGCGCTACAGACTGAAAATCAGTAGCTAACAAATAACGTTTAGATGTGAAACACAGTCCTCCCCAATTCCCATCACAATCCATTAAAGAGTGAAATAAAATATCAGCCTGACGTGCAGATAACTTATATATCCATCTGGGAGCTATATGAATATTTGGAAAGTCGAACCAAGATAAAATCTTTTTGGATGATTCGGAATTCAATATCCACTCCACTATCCCATCATTTCTATTTCTAACATAATAAGAAAACCCAAGACAATCTAAAATGGTTTGTATCTTAACATAAATTTTTTCATTAACGATTTTTGATTGACTAATAGATATTGAATTTCCATTAGAACGTTTAGAAATCAAACATCCCTCAGCTAAAACGACTCCTAATAAATAAATTTCATCATCAGAATATCCCTGAAAATCTGTTTTATCATAATCAGTATAGTGAGGAAACCGATAATCATACAAAGTTCGCTTAGAAGAATCTCTAAATCTACTATAAAATTCTTTGGCTGTCGTTTCTTTCCATATAGACCAGCCCCCTTTAGAAGTTTTGCTTTTGTGTTGAAATATCATTCTATGATTTCCAGTACAAGTAAAAATGTTACCGTTTCCACTAAATTTATACAATTCATTAGGAGCATCAAATTCAAATAGAGCATTAATACTATCTGTAGATAAATGATTTTTTTCTGTGTTGAAATTTATTACCTCATCACCTACAGCCAAATCATTAAAAAATTTCCATCCACCAGGAGTCAATATTGGAACATCCCAAGGAATACAATAATCTGGTGCAAATCCCCAATCCCTGACTGCCTCTATATTACCCAATTCAAGTTTATAAGGCATCTCTAGGTATGCTTTAGCAGCGGCTTTAGCAATCTTTTTAGTTACAAAATTGTCCCCTCTACGGGGACTTTCATGATTGAACATAATCCCACAAGAAACGAATACCCCTTTCTCACGATATATTTCTGCTAATTGGTGTGCAGCAACCTTAGAAACTGCATAAGGACTGCGAGGATTAAATGGACTGCCATCTCCATAACCATAACTTTCTTGACCACCAAACATCTCCGATGTACTGGCTTGATAAATTCGTGTTTTTTGAGGAAAAAATTCTAATATATTCAATAACCCCAATGTATTTACCCGAAATGTATAGTCAGGAACGTTAAAACTTGTATGAACATGAGATTGAGCAGCCAAATTATAAATCTCATTAGGAAAAGACGCCATAACCACATTCATAACAAAATTGCTATCCGTTATATCTCCTTCATGTACAGTAATCCTGTCCAAAATGTGAGATATTCTATGTAAATTCAGTTCAGGAGAGGATGATCTACGTACAATCCCATGTACTTCATAATCCTTGGAAAGCAAGAACTCAGCCAGATAAGAACCATCTTGACCTCCAATCCCGCTAACGAGGGCTACTTTTTTACTCATCTATAATTTCATCCTCCAATGGAGCATCTTCGTATGCTTTTATCACTTCTTTCAAAAGTTGTTCATCTGACAGACTTGTCAATTTTGCAAGTGCCTCCGGTATGCTTCTACTTTCACGCTCTATCCTGATACCTTCCACCAAAAGACGGACAGCAGCCGGAGCAGTCATATCTTTTGCATGTTGTTCAAGATACTCTAAAGCTATGTCCTGCATCGTTGTGCCTACGTTGGCATGACGTTCTAACATCTCAACTTTGGTATGAATTAAAGCCAAGTCTACAGACTTCTGTACTCCTGTATCTAATTCTTTAGCTCTAACTTTCCAAGAATCAGAGTGAATCCAACTGTAAAGTGTATGTGTACTCGGCTTTATACCATAATTTGTCTTTGGTACAGGTATTTTCTCTTGTAGGACTTTTACAACCGGCTTGCCTTCGTTGTACCAAATCGTAAAAATCTCATTCTTGTAATCATCCGTGAACTCTGTCTTACTTGATTTACGAATATCTTTCTCTATTACATCATCAAACACGTCCACGTAGTCTATCCCTGTGCCACTCTAAAATTGGTTTTGAAAACTTTGTGCCATATTTATGTGCAAATTCATGGCAGATACTACAAATTGGCACTCTATTATCCTTCAACATCCAAGTCTTAGGTGCTAAAGACTTTGGAATTAATTCATGCAAGGTTACAGCATCATGACCACATCGGATACACTTATACCCAAATTCCTCAAAGATTTCTAATTGGTCTGGTTTCCAAAGACTTTTGTCAATCATCGCCTAAAACTTTATCAAAAGCATTATATTCCGCATCTGTCAGGTGGTAGGTATTTTTGAAAATGTGGAATGCCTTTTTGTAATATTTATGACGAACAGCCCAAGCAATAAATTTATTTTTAGTCAAAAATTGTTTTGCAGCAAAAGTAACCAGATATAGACACCACTCATTATCACCATTTTTTGTGTCAGGAAACAGGTTGATGTGTTCCTGAAAAAATTTTCTGGCATCCTCAGGGTTGTGAATCATATAGCTGATTGCATGTAATCTGAAAGATGAAAGATGAGCTTTTTCTGTCTTATCTCCAACCTTATATCCTGCTTCAATTAATTTTTGCTTTGCTTTCGTCAGAGAACCAGTTTTTATCCAGGCTTCAAAACATGCCTTTTGTACCTCATGGTAAATATTACCAGGATAGAATTTAGTTCTTTCAGAAAGGTTTAGTTGAAAATTTTTAGAAATTTCATCAGACATATTTACTAGATTTATTCTCCTTAATCTTAATTATTTGTATGCTCGCTTACGCTCGCTTAAACCTATTACTTAATATATATTATATATACTCAAAGACCTTAGTTTAATTAAAAGCTATAATTCTTATTCTGTCAAGAGGGAAAATATAGAACAAAGTATTGCAGTTCCGTTGCAATTTAGAACATAAGATTAATAGATAATTAGAGTTGCTAAAATCGCTTGACAAATCTAAAAACCTTATGCTAAAATTGTCATACTCAAAGACAAAATACTAGATTTCTGATACAGGAGATATGGCAAACCAATTATTTTTCCGATATTCTGACCACACCAAACTCAAGATGTCTGACAAGCTGACAACCTACCTGCAAAAATTTAGGGATAAATTCGGCACTAATCCAGACACAATCTACCTGAACGGTGTGCATGAAAACGAAATCGGAAATAGCTTCTTAGACTTTCCTGTCAAATATAAATCTACCCTGAACCTTAACGAATTAGACTTTCAATTTCCAGACGGATTCATGCCTTCGCAATCTGTCTAAATATTTGGGCAGGCGTCATGGGATGCGCAATAGATACTGAATAGGCGAATAAGATAGTAAACCCATGCAATCTTATTTGCTGACAAAACCGCCTTGTAACCCGTCCTTTTTCAGTTTGGAGTAATCGGGCTGCCCAAAGAGCCAGAAATACTAAAGCATATAGGAATTGGCAGAAAAAAGATTATTTTGGTCGAATCAAGAAACTTATGATCTATAATCCTATTAAAGACTAGTTATTCTTTCACTTTTGACCGTTTTTTGTGATTTTTCGAGTTTATTTTTGCATAAAAACTCACATCATTTTCTAACCCAATTTTCATTTTATTTTAATATTTCTGTAGGATAATTGTCAAAGATGAACCTCAGAACCTTTCTAGCTAGAATACAGATATTTCTTACCTTACTTATATTCGCATTTGCTGTCGGATGGATAATCCAAGGATGGTTATATGCCAACTGAGTTAGAGATTGAAGAGTGTATAGAGTATGATGGATGTGGGCTATATTCTAATGACGATACTGTAGTATGGTATGACACAAGCGGTATGCAACATATCTCATTCTTGTCAGATTACATATTGGAAGATTTTGACGATGTATATGATCTATCCATATTGGAGAAATAAATGACAAAACCAATGATTATGTTTTCGGATGTAGAAATATGTTCTGCAAAAAAGACATAATCCTATCTGAAAACGATAAAAAAGGAATGACACTACGTGAGTACAAACAAAGTCTTGATAGACGATAAGTTAGTTGCGCTGGATGGAATTGACGCTGCACTTCGAGTAAGCCTGACATGGTTAGAAAATGCTTTTGAAAATAATGTGGATAGTATCTTCGAGGGTCATTCCGTAGAGGCAATCAAAAATCCAATTACTACAGCTATTCTAGCTACACATAATCTTCAAATTCAATTAAACTTATGGCTGAATATTGAAAAAGCTACAGCTACTTATGGCGATGGTACTGCATCTTGGTATAATACAAATGCGAAACCAAAAGATGTATAATACGATATAGGAGATATTCTTATGAAACAATTTATGTGTATGTTCAAAATCTTCCTTCCAGACTTCGTTCGGATCATCCTGAATTGTAAGCCCAAGAATTTACAGGATATAAAGGATGTTCTGGACATTTCTTACAATACTTTCAAATATGATAGGAGAGAATAAATATGACTACTTATGTGAACACTTTTCGAGTTATAAGGTTTGGCTTTGGTGGTTTCTTCTTAGCTGGAATTATTATTCTGCTTGCAACTGTAATTCAGCTAAACCTACATTCTTTAGCTACACATACCGCCGAAGCTGAAGGAGTTCACCAATGTTTCAATCGGAACGGAGAAATCCAGCGATGGGAAAATCCCGAAACCGGTAAATTCTTCCGAATTTGTGACAATAATGGAGACTGGTTTGGCATCCAGGTATTTGTAAAGAATGCTGACGGCACATTTCGAGAAATAACATCTTTTATCCGTAAACATCATGGCAAGCCGGTAACTAATCTCTCAGATGTAGAAAAGTATATAGAAACTGCTGGCAAGGCAAAGAGGATATTGCCATAAAAAAACCACTCATATAAAGTGGCTTCCAACTCCGCTTAACGGATTAAAAGGAGTATACCATAATGTATAAATACATACAGATAAAACGAAAAAACATGGATTGGAAAACCTATGAGTTGAACAGTCCTCGCAGTGAAGGTGAAGTGTTTGCTATTGCAAGGGATGTAAATACTCACAAGATTTTGGCTGTGAAGGTAGTCAATAGATCAAACGATGCTCAACAGAAGCGACAATCCTCTTTTCTAGTTATACCTATAAAAGAGATAGAAGAGTTCAAATTTGCATAGTGAAATATGATGATTATATTTACATAAAGATAATGTCCAGTTCTTTATGAAACTTATTCCACAGGAGTTAGACTATGTGTAATGCAGAAGATTACGATGCAGAAGATTACGATGGAAATGGGTTACACTCGGAAGATGACTTAATTATCTGGTATAACACAAAAGATGGTGAGCATATCACGACTATATCCGAGTTCTCACTTGAAGATTTCATGAAGGCGGATTATATCTTTGTGGGCTGCTGACAGAAATAACCAACTTCAGTTAGAATTTGGCCTTCAGAAGGTGTACAAACCGTTTCAAGAACGTATATGCTATATATATTACAGAGGTAAAGCATTATGATGGAAATGTTAGCAACTTTATTGCTCCTGATCTTCTTTGTAACCGTATTCTTAGTAATGATTATATTTATGGCCTGGTTATTTGGAGACTAAAATATGAAATCTATTTGGTGGATATGCAGACTGTGCAGCAATCTAAATTGGGGAGGACGTAAGTGTAATAGATGTGGGCGAGTGAAGTAGACATGCCCAATGAAAATTATGTGGTGTACTAACTGTAAGACATACCGGATATTCTATAAGTTATTTAACAGTTGGTACAAATGCAAGGTATGTGGACAGAAGATAATGAAGAAATAAAACATTGGAAAGGAAAATAAAACATGAAACTAAGATTTGACTTTGGATGGTATTTTGGAGAGGATTTTGCATTATGCAAGATCGTCATATTCGAGATAGGTGATGCAGATTTTATCACCATTTTTTCAATCAAAATCGCTAAATTTTTGGTTGGAATACATCTTTGGTGAAAGGAAAATAAAATATGCCAGTACAAATAAACACAGCCAGCATTACATTAAAATTATTAGGATCAGAAATACCTGTAGTTACAAAATTGGATTGTTATAAAGTGCTTGAATTTGGTGACACATTATTTATAACTTCCAGGTTTTTATGTAATGGTATTGAAATGGTAAAAGAAGAGACACTTATAGAAGCAGAAGGTTTAGATGATCTCAAGAACAAAAGTAAGAAATTAGAAGCAATAATGGGTGAATACGAACTTTTGTCTGCTTCCGCTCGCAAGCGTACTCCAAGCAAATTACGAAAATCATTAGACATTCCATTGAAGGTTGCTAGATTTTGGAAGTCAAAAACATGAAAAGTAAAATAAAGAATGAAACAATAAGTGCAGGATTTGCAATTTTATTTATTACCATGCTAATAGGTACAGGATGTAGCTTATGGATAATAGCAGCCCTGATATGGTTAGGAGGATAAAATATGAAGATAGAAAGAACATTTAAAACGTTAGAAAACATCATGATACAACTAGACAACTCAGAATTTCGTCAGGCTCTTATGCAGTATATTAAAGAGAAGAACGTAGGTATACCTTTGGAGATGGATGGAAATTTCAAATGTACACGAATAGAGGCTGATGGTGTGGTGGCTTGCATAGAGTTTTCTCGTGTGATGAATGTGTTGGTTGATTTAAATACTTTACCTAAAAGCGAGGAATAAAATGGATCACGAGATTTATGAAACTGATATATATGATAAAACAAGAATAAGACACATCAGCATCCTTTGTGATTGTGAACATCCAGAACATCAATTTATTTTGTCTTATTTTGTAGGAGATAAGACAGAGATGTTTATGGATATTCATCTGGCAGATAGAGGCTTTTGGCTTGGGCTTATATATGCTATAAAGTACATTTTTGGATACAGGTCTAGATATGGAGCATTCGATGAAATAATATTAAATGCAGATACAGTTCATATCCTAAAAAATTTTGTATTTGAATTTATGAATCAACCAACAACATCTAATCAGACAACTGGAACTGGAAATATAGTCAGAAATGAATAATATCATATTGATATATACTGGTGCAGATGCTTGTAAGCAATGTCTGGGGTGGAAACGGGTTGCTAATTCTGATGATATGGAAAGCTGGAAATATTGGGATGAGTTACCAGATCAATCTAAAATTGTTGTGAAAATGGGAT
>ERZ1292632.4270-Hain-H43-01um-R2-4270-length-10345-cov-6_pt1 | contig 10345 bp, 18 predicted proteins | sample MGYA00564407_ERZ1292632 | MGnify/ENA primary metagenome ERZ1292632 (study PRJEB36523, sample SAMEA6512637) | groundwater metagenome | collected 2019-01-08 | study: AquaDiva: Metagenomics assemblies of 32 groundwater samples | reverse complement strand
CGCGGCGACCCACACCTTGAGGACGACGTAGGCGCCCCAGAACGCGGTGCGGTGTTCGTACCGCCAACGCGCCCAATCCACCCTCTCACTCCCCGGCGCACGTCGAGCACAGGTCCGCCGCGACCCAGAAGCACCCGCCGGCGCACGGCTCGTCGTCCGTGCAGCCGCAACCGCGGCACTGCCGCGCAAGGAGGTCCACGGCGGGCGTGGCGCTGAAGGCCCCCGCATCGACCTGGCGGGCGATGTCCGTGGAGCTCTGCCGCAGGATCGAGTTCGCCATTCAGACCTTCCTCCCCTCTTGGACGGCCCAAGACAGGAGTGCAATAGCGAAGGCCACCACGGCGGCGATCGTGAAGTCCAGCATGAGCCGACTCTGGATCTCCGCGTCGGTGAGCACGTGACCGAGCGGCAACCCGCTGAGCGCCTGCGTCCCGAATCCCCGGAACGGCGAGGTGGACGGAGCGGTGAACACGGCGACAATCCCGGCGATTGCCGCGATCCAGAGGACGAGGTGCACGATGACGTAGAACGGTTCCACGCGGTTCTTCTTGCCAACCACCGCCAGGGCCATGCGTGGGCCAACGCGGCCCACATACATAAACCTCGCGACGGGCAAAAGAACGGGAGGCCGGCCGTCAGAAGGGGGTGTGGTACTTCTCCCGCCGGCCCTTCCCCGCGGGGAAGCATCGCTCGGAGGTACTTAAAAGGGTCACGCGAGGCCGACGACGCGCATCAGGGACGGGCGCTCCTCCTGCTCGCGGCACGCGGACAGGGACGCGAGGAAGTAGTCGGAGACGACGTCCACGGCGTCGGTCAGGCGGTCCCGAGCCTCCTCGTACGCGCGCACCTCGCCGGGCGGGACCGAGGCCGCGAAGGGCGCCTCCTCGAGGACGCGGCCGTGCGGGAGGCCGGCCTTCCGCGCCTGCGCCGGCCCGAGGCACTTCATCAGGTCCCGCTCCGCGCGCCGGCGGCCGTGCTCGTAGGGGAAGAGGGTCTCGTGCGCGGCCGCGAGACGGTCCCGCGGTCCCTTGCACGCGACCTCCGCGGACTCGCCCCCTCCGACCGCCGCCCGTTCGCAGTCGACGGCGCCCCGCACGAGCGCGGCCACGTCGAGGCGATCGAGCTGGTCGAACAGGGACTTCTCCGCGTTCTGGAACTTCTCGACCTCCTGGGGGCACGGGTTCGCGGGCCTCTCGATGCGCCGGAAGCGGACCCGCGTCTCCGCCCGCCCGCGCTGGATCTCCGCGACGAGCGGATCGCGCCCCGGGCCCGCGCGCGGGCGCGCCACGATCGGGCCCGGCACCTTCTCCTTGACCTGCTCGAGCCCCTGCCCGGCGAGCCACGCGCGGAACCGCTCCCGGGACTCCCTGTAATTCACCGGCGGCTCGGGGTGCGCGTCCGCGAACTCCCGCGCCGTCTCCGGGGTGAGGGCGGCGAGCGCGCCCTTCGTCAGCGTCCCGTGCCCGAGCGCCCACCACAGGTTCCGGTGCTGCTGCACCGTGATCGACGCGAGCTGCTCGATCGTGAAGCCCTCCGCGGTCATGCGGTCGAAGAACTCCGGGTCCGTGCGGACGTCCAGGACGGACCGCTCGCCCTCCGCGAACGTCGGGATCCCGGCGGCCTTCACGTAGTCCTCGAACCCCGGCTCCTCCTGGTGGAAGGCCTCCTGGACCTTCTCCCCGACCATGCCGCCGACGGCGCTCCCGATCGGGACCGTCACGATCGCGAGGCCGGGGACCGCGGCGCCGATCGCGCCGCCGACGGCGGTCCCGATCGCCTTCCCCTCGCCGGCCCCGAACGTCGCCGCGGGCAGCGGGCACGGGCTGCGGGTCCCGAGCCGGGCCGCCATCTCCCGGAACTCGAGCCACAGCCGGGCCCGCGCCTCGCGGTCCTCCGCCGATGAATCCCGGAGCTCCCGCTCAACCTCCCGGAGGAGGAGCTGCGCCTCCTCCCGGCGCGTGGGCGGCGGCCCCGGCTCCATGCGACCCTTCCGCCTCTCGGACGGGAAGAGCTCCTTGACCTCCGGCACCGGGGCCTCCGCGATCTCCCTCGCGGCCCGCCGCATCGCCTCCCGGCGGCCCTTCGCCGCCGGCGCGGTCCTCGCGGCCCGGTCCAGGAGCTGCGCGACTTCGTCTAACGCCGCGCCCGGCGGTGGCGCGAGGCCGCAGGCCCGCGCCACGCCCTCCGCGACGCCTCGGAGCGCGGTGCCGGCGGCGGACATGTCCTCGACGTCCGTGCTCTCCGCCGCGCGCCGCACGCCCTTCGCGACCGCGTCGAGCGTCAACGATGCCTTCGCGCACTCGCACTCGGGCGTCGCGCAGTCCCGCACGGCGCCCTCCGCCGCGCGCATCGCGTCGTTCGCGGCGGACCGGACGTCCTGCCCGCTGCGCAGCATGGCGCCCGTCAAGCGGACGCCGCGCTTCACCGGCTGGAGGTCGAGCTCCCCGCCGCTGAGCGCGATCTCCGCGAGCCCCGGCTCCTCGAGCGTGCTCGCGTCGAGCACGGTGCGGAACATCGCCTCGACCTCATCCGAGAGGGGTTGCACGAGGTCCCGGACCCGGCCCATGTCCACGGCGCAGGACTGCTCGACGTCCTGGGCCGCACCGCAGAGGTGGTCGACGAGCGCGCGCGCGTAGTCGGGAACGACCTCGCGCCCCGTCACCTGCAGCTCCTCGAGGTCCGACACAAGGAACCCGTAGTCTCGGGCGCATCCGCACGGGCCCGTCATCGCCCCCGAACGTCCCTCCGGGGGCATGAGCCTTGCGGTCGGCACCCGGGCCGGGACCGGAGGGCTAATCGACGCCTCAGCGGATGATCCGCGTGATGAGCGCCGTGATCACGGCCGTCACGATGCCGACGAGGACGCCCGCGCCGACGGTCATGCCCCCGATCCGGGCGCGCCACATCTCGAGGCCGGCGACCCGCTCACCGACGGCCGTCGTCCGGCTCGCCTCGAGGTCCACGCGCTGGTGCACGGCGAGGACCGACTTGTCCTCCGACACCACGTGATCGCGGAAGCCCGTCTCCTCACGTTCGGCGTAGTCCCGCATCCAGCCGTCCATCGCCGCCAGGCGCTCCTCGATCCGCGCGAGGCGCTCCCGCATGTCCGCATGGAACGCATCGTCTCCTGGCATGTCATCACGTCCTGAGGTACTGCGCGAGCGCGGCGCCGTCGAGGAAGCCCCATCCCTGGTCGTAGTCCTTCCAGACGCCCGCACCGCGGCGCGACGTCGCCGCGATGCCGTCGAGGAGCTGCGCGCGCGTGAACCGGTACTTCTCAAGGAGGAGCGCGAGCAGCCCCGTGACGTGCGGCGTCGCCTGGCTCGTGCCCCGGAGCGGGGCCCACCCGTCGACCTCCCCGTCCACGAGGGCGTCCAGCATACCCGCGGACGGGCCGTAGATCATCTCGGGCCGCTGCGTCCCGACGCCCGTGTTGCCCGCGCCCCCGGGGGCGGCGACGTCCGGCTTCTGCCAGGAGCGGAGCGTCGGACCCCTCGAGGAAAACTCCGCCGTCTCGCCGCCGGTGAGGTACGAAGTGATCGGGACGCTCGCGGCGCCGACGGTGACCGCGGCCGGGGCGCTGCCCGGCGTCCCGATCGTGAACGGCGCGGGGCCCGAGTTACCGGCGGCGACGACGCACAGGATCCCCATGCCGGCGAGCGTCTCGATCGCGTCCGCGAGCGGGTCGACGAGGAAGTCCACCGGCGACCCGAGGCTCGCGTTCACGAGCTGCACGCGCGCGTTCGCCGCGGCCTCGAACCCCGCGAGGACGTCGCTCAGCGTGCCCTCGCCGGAGCTGTCGAGGACGGGGATGTTCACGATCTCCGCGTCGGGCGCGATCCCGTGCCACGGCCCGCGCGGGGAGTCGACCGCCTGGCCCGCGATCGTGCCCGCGACGTGCGTGCCGTGGCCGACGCCGTCGAGCGGGTTCGCGTTCTCCGCGACCACGATCGTCTCCTTCACGCGGCCGCGGAGCGCGGGGTGGCCGGAGTCGATGCCCGTGTCGACGACCGCGACGCGCACGCCCTTCCCCGTGAGGCCGGCCGGGACGCGCATGTACGCGATCGCCTCCGGCTCCAGGACCGTGAAGTCCTCCCACGTGCGCGCGGGCCCCGCCTGCGACTCCGGGTACAGGCCGAGCGCCCGCTCGATGTCGACGACCGCGGGCCGCACGGGGACGTCGCGGACAGACTGCGTGAGCCCCGGCAGCGCCTGGATCTGCTGCACGAGCGCCTCCGGCACGGTGACCGCGATCGTGCGGAACATCGGCGCCGTCCGTCGCACGGTCACGCCGAGGCGGTTCAGCGCCTCGAGCGCGAGGACGTACGCCGCGTCGCTCTGGAACGAGAGGACGAGCGGGACGGTCATCTACCTTCTCCGATAATTATACGTGTAGCTCAACCAGTCCTTCTGCTCGGCGCACCGGACGCTTATCTGCGGAACCTTCACTTTCACCTCGAGGACGCGGTGCTTCTCGGGATACCTTTCTTCGTAAACCTGTGCCAACGTGCCCGGAATGTTCCAAGACGCGACCGTCTCGACGATGCTCTGAGCGCTCGCCTCGCTCTCGTCACGAGGCACCTCGCGCGCAAGGATAGGGACGTGCTGTACGCTGTCGAGCCTGACCTCACAATCGGTCGGCAGCGCCTTCCCAGAGGTGTGTGCGCCGTACATTGCCCCAAACTCGGACGGCTTGAACCATCCAGCGCGCTCGAAGAAATCCACTTCCTCGTGGAACTCGGTCGCCTCCCCGGCCTTCCGGAGCAGGATCGACAGCTCTGCGAGGACGCGGCACGTCTTCGGCATTTCCTTGTCGTCGACGATGTCGATGTCCGACCCAGGAGTCCGACAGTGCCTGGACAGGAACGCGCGCACCAACTCGTGTGCGTCGATGAGCTTGCGCCGATCGGGCCAATCGTCGACTATCGCGTCAAGCAGGGTCCGCTCCTTCGGCTCATCGTAGGCGCCCATCAGAACACCCCCGCGCGGACCTCCGCGTGCTGCGCCTCGAGGCGGGCGAGCGGGTCGTCCGCGACCGCCGCGCCCAGGTCGGAGAGCTCCGCGAGAACACGCGCGAGCTTCGCGCCGCCCATCATGAGGAGACCGATCTGCCAGTGGTGGACGGGGGACGGGTGGTCGTGGTCGACGCCGTGGATCCCCGCGTACGAGAAGCGCCGGCGAGGATCCTCGAAGTCCGCGGCATCGTCCTGGAAGATGAGGCGCCCGAGGCGCTCCAGCGTCTCCAGCACCGCGTCACCGTACGCGTCCATCCCGACCCCCGAACGACGCGCAGGACTATTCAAGGTTCCGGTGGAGTGTTCCGGACGCCCACGTCCACGACGTCCGCGCGTTCCCCCATGCAGCGCAGATCTCGTCGCCCTCCTCGAACCGCAGCGCGTACGCGCCCGCGCGCGCGTGAAATGAACGATCGGCAGGGTGCAGGGCCCAGATCTCCCGCGCGCGCTGCAGCCGGGCGGAGGTGTGCGCGTCGACGCCGTTCACGAGCGCGCCGGCCCAGCGCTCCTTCACGAGCCACACGCCGAACGCGACGACGTCCACGTCGACCGTGATCGGGTTCAGGACGAGGCGCGTCGCGTCCTCGCCGCGGGCGAGCAGGGAGGGGAGGAACGTCGCGAACAGCCGGTCGAGGTCCTGCTCGTCCACGCGGGGGGAGCGACGGTCGCGGGCTTAGCCCTTCCCCTTGTCCAAACTCCATTCGAAGACGACGTGGTTCGTCGTGATCGTGAGCAACAGGTACGCGAGGAACGTGGCCCCGAGGCTCTCCTGGACCAGATCCGGGAGCGTGTCGATCGTCGTGAATGCCGTGAACAGCGCGCTCACGAACACGACGACCGCGAGGAGCGCGTACTTCGGGTCGAACGTCACGGATCCGTCCTTCGCGTGCTTGTTGAGGTACGGCACGATCGTCCGGAGGAACAGGCCCACCGCCACCGCCAAGATTGCGACCGCCAGGTGCACCGCGTCCGCCATGCGGACCGGAAGGGGACCGGGCGATATAAAGCGAACGAGGCACGGTGCCCATGTGGGCTTCGCCTTCGTCCCTACTCGATCGGGGTCGGGGTCGGGCTCGGCGGCTTGGAGATGGGAGCAGTGCGTGGGTACGTCTGCATAATGTAAACCCCTCCGCCGGACCCGCTGCCCGCGCCGAAGGCGTTGCTGGCCCCTGCCGGGAATGTGCGGGTATTGTTTGGCGGCCAGTGCAGGGTCGTGTTGTAGCGGTACGTGAAGGAGACCGCGCCCCCCTGCCCGCCCAGGTGGTTCCTCTCGTTGTTCACCGGCAGGAAGACCGTGTACTCGTCCACGAGCTTCGCGCCGTTGCTCATCCGGGTGATGTGGTCCGTGATCGCGTACGTCGCCATCAGATCGCCATCAGATCGCCCCGGCCGGCTTGTCGGCGACCAGGAGGGCGATCCCGGCGCCGCTCGTCGTCCCGCCGCCGCCGGAGAGCTGGATGCGGATGAACGAGGACGCGCGGAAGGACATGACCGGCTCCACGTAGGGCGTGTCGTCGGCGGGCCACACGTTGTTCGCGGTGAGGCGCATCTGGTCCTTCACGACGAGGACGCCCGCGAAGCTCTCGTACACCGTCAGGACCGACTCGCCGCCGAGGTTCCAGTACCGGCGGAAGTACACGAAGCGCTGGTGGTCCGCGGGGACGCCCTCCGCGCTCGCGCCCGTGCCCGCGACGCCGACGCTCAGGATGCCCGTGTCCGGGACGAAGGCGACGATCTCCTTGCGCGCCTCCTCGTACGCCATGTCACACCTCCCTCGTGTGGCGCGTCGTCAGCGCCTCCGCGATGTCGGGGCGCTCCCAGTCGAGCGGGATCCAGTCCGCGTCGTACGGCTCCCGCGGCTCGTACGTGAAGCCGCTCAGGCCCCACCCGAGCGGCAGCTTCCGCGCGGCCGAGCCCGGCCGCTCCTCGAGCATCGCCTGCACGAGGTCGACGTTCCGGATCACGTGGACCTGGTACACGTACCCGTCGAACTTCAGGAACGGCTGCGTGATCGCGAGCGTGAGCGGGTTGTGGAACACCCACCCCGTCGTGTCGCGGCCCCACAGGAGCGTGACCTCGCCCTTCGGCGACGGGTCCTCGTACGGGGACTGCCACCCGTCGACGTACCCGTACTTCGCCGTGTTGAGGAAGCTCTGGTTGTCGGGGATGCGGTGCGCGGTCCCCTTCGGGTACTCCGGGAAGAGCTTGAGCGCGGGCGGCGTGAGGCCGACGAACAGATGGTACACGTGGTTCCGCTTCGTGACCTCGACCTCGTCCCGCGACTGGGAGTCGAAGAGCTGCACGGAGCTCACGGTCCCCCCCGCCGCGATCGAGGTCACGCCCGCGACGCTGAGGAGGCGGTCGTACCGCAGGAAGAACGGCGCGCGCGAGTCGACGTGGAAGGGCAGGAACCCGGCCGTCGGGTGCACGACGAGGAAGCGTTGGTTCGGGCGCAGCGAGTACTCCTCGCGCGCCTGCGCGTAGACGGACGACGCAAGCACCATGGACCTCGGATCTCTTGCGCGGCGCATCGACCCGCCGGGATTTCAAGGTTTCCTAAGCGAGCTAACCCTGCCGGGCTACGGACCCAGGGACGCCTCGGTCTGCTTCACGACGTCCGCGAACCACTTGAGGTTCGGCGGGTCGTGCACGGGCTTCCCGAGCTTCACGTTCACGACGTCGTGGATTGCGGACGCCGCCTTCGCGCCGAAGTCCCGGCACGGCGGGCACGGGATCGAGCGCGCCCACTCGTCGAGCTCGCGCCACTTCCGCGGACCCCAGACCTCGGGGGCCGCCTCGTCCGGGTTCCCGTGCGTCACGGGCCCGGGTCGGGCGACGGTCGGATCCGGCGCGTACGGGTCGATCCCGTGGCGGCGAAACGCCTCGTCCCAGAGGACGCGGCGCTCCGGGCGGGGCCGGCCCTGCACGTCCGCCTCCGTCCTCGACAGATCCTCCGCGCAACCCGCATCGCCCGGCACGTAGGCCCTGCACACGGCGCTGAAGTAGGCCCGCCCCTTCAACGCGGGCGGGGGCTTGGGCGTTTCGGCCCCGCCGATCGCCGGGAGGAGCGCCTCAAAATCGTCCCATGGGCGATTGAAGAACGCGTCGTAGCGGCTCAGTTCGGGGAAGTCGAGGGAGATGTCGACCATCTCAAACTGAGAAGGAACGGGACCGAATAAAGGTTCCCTCAGGTCCCGTACTCCAGGTAGTCCCACCAGGCGTAGCCACGGCTCGATCCGATGATCCCGTTCGAAAACTGCGCCCGCTGGCCGTAGACCGGCACGAACGTCCCGACGTTCGCCGTGTGGACGATCACGCCGTCGACACGGTAGGTCACGGTCGCGCCCGATGCCTCGAGGCGGAAGACGTGGAAGCCCGGTCCGAGGGGGACGTAGGCGACGTTCGAGGACGTCCCTCCGCAATCCGTCACGAGCCAGTTGAGGGCGCCGCCCGGCTTGTTGTACCGGTCGAGCACGATGTCCGCGACGGTGCACCGCCCAAAGGGGAACACCACGCCAGCGAGCGTCTCGTTCGTCTCGTAGCCGTTCTTCCAGTAGCCGGGGATGGCCCAGGCGTTCAGACGCCACTCGGCGACGAAACCCGTGTCGGGGTGGATGGTCGCGTCGTCGCGAATGTAGTGGCCCGAGGGCCACGGGAGCGTCTGGTTCAGGAACCCGCCCGGCTCGAGCCGGCGGATCCCGACGTCCTGCGCGACCCATCGGCATCCCGCGGCCTCCGGGTACACGAAGCCGTCGTACACGCAGGTCCACGCCAGCGGCCTCGGGGTCGGTCGCGCGTCCGGGTATCGCCCAGGCGGAGGCGACGGGGTCACGATCGGCAGCGCCACCATTAGGACGAGCACCGCCAATGCCTGTACTTTGTTCGTCATGCGTGGGCTAAACGTGGGTCGCGTACTTAAACTCATTCATCGACGGTCCAAGTCAAGAGCATCCCGACGAACTCGAGGTCGTCCTCGAACGTGTCGAGCACGTTGTTCGCCTCGCGCTGCACGACGAACGCCGCGAAGCTGCTGGTCAGCGTGATGGAGGGGACCGACGTCGGGCTGAGGACCTGCAGGATGGCATTGGCCCCGCTCTCGGCGGGGATCGCTCTCGCCTCGAGCGTGGCGGCGAGCCCGACGTTCGCGTCGCCGCTCACGAAGCCGACTGCCGCGACGCCGATGAAGGCGTCCCCCGCGCCGACGGCGCCCGCAGGCTCGGTGACGACGATCTGGACGTTGTCGAGGGAAACGACGCCCTTCGGGATCCGGTGGACGCCGGAGCAGATAACGTCCGTGGCGTTCGTGAGCCGGTGGAACGGCGTCGGGTTCCTGTAGATAAGGATGCCCTCTGGGAATCCGGCTTGCGGGGTACGCCCGAAGTGCCCGGCCGGGACGAGTTCGACGAACGTTCGGTTCGCGTGGTTCGCGGGCCCGTGCGGGTCCGCCATCACGACCTCGTTCGCCAGCAGGGGCGTCGCCGTCGTCACGTAGTACGTCGGGCGGCGCCACGCGCCCTTCGACACGCTGCTCATCGCTCACCGCCAGAGGACGATGACGAGGATGTCGTTCGCGGTCTCGGGGCGGGCCCAGAGCGTCCAGCTCAGGGCCTCGCCGGAAACCGTCGCCTCGAACACGACCGAGTCGCCGACCTCGAGGGGAAAATAGTGCTCGGCCTCGTTCACGTCGAGCTCCTCCCGGGCCAGGCGGATCGTGCCCGTGTTCGTGGCGATGCTGATGATCCCGATCTTGTTCACGCGGCGGATCTCGATGATCTTCGTGTACTTCGACGTGTTCCCGAGCGTCCGTCGGTGCAGCTCGGGGCGGATCTCGGGCATCGCGGTCGGGTCATGGGGACGTAAAGGGAAAAGCGTTTTGGTGGTGGACGGAGTACCTGTATCCAATGCCTGGAGCCCCCTGCGCCCTGTGCGGGAGCACGGACGGCACGTCGTGGTGCCCGATGTGCAAGGCGTTCCTCTGCCCCCGGTGCTGGGAGAACTATCCGAAGCGGACCGCGCACGCGGTGCGGCACCCCGTCGACACCGCGCGGAAGCTGATCGACTCCCTCACGGGACGATGAAGTCCTCGAGGCTCTTTCCCGCGGCGAGACAGTTGCAGTCGAGCGTGATCGCCCCGCACGGCGGGCATATGAGGCGCCTCTTCGAGACCTGCGCCCCTCCCGGCGTCGCCGACCGCGACGTGGTCCGCCACACGAGCTCGCGGCCGCAGCGGCACGTCTTCCCCGACGGCTCGTCGCCGGGCCTCATCGCGTCGCTTCCACGATCAAGCTGTGGCTCAACCCGTTGTCGATCACTTCCGCGAGAGCCGGGTC
>ERZ1292632.1000-Hain-H43-01um-R2-1000-length-29796-cov-15_pt1 | contig 10345 bp, 12 predicted proteins | sample MGYA00564407_ERZ1292632 | MGnify/ENA primary metagenome ERZ1292632 (study PRJEB36523, sample SAMEA6512637) | groundwater metagenome | collected 2019-01-08 | study: AquaDiva: Metagenomics assemblies of 32 groundwater samples | reverse complement strand
CTGTATTTTTCAATCCTCTCCTTGTTTGTGGCACATTCCCTGTTGAAACAGAAAAACCATGGCCTTTTCCCTTTTTTTATTGACATCAGCATTGGGAAACCACACTTTTCGCATATCTTATCTGTCTTTTTTATCAGGCTGTTTGGTGGCAAAGAGTAAATATTTTTGCATTCCGGATAACCAGAGCAGCCAATAAAATATCTTTTAGTTTTTTGGGAGTAAGTGATTCTTAATTGAGATTTTTTACAAACAGGGCAGATGTTAAGCTTGTTTTCTTCTTTTTGCTGTTCCCAAATCTTTGTGTTTGCGCCTGCAAGTTCTTCTCCTATCTCTGTCTCTTGTGATTTAAACTGCTCTGATATCTTTGTTATAGCTGTTTTTGCCTCTTGGATTATTTTTTCTTCTTTTTCTAATTGATTTTTCTTTAACTCGGCTACGCTTAGACGAGTGCTTTTTACTTTCTGTAAGTCATCTATTTCTCTTTCAAACTTTCTTGTAAGAGCTTCATCAATTATTATTGGGCTGTGTTTTTCCAGTGTTTCTATGAGCGAAATTCCCAAGGGAGTTGCTCTTATGCTCTGATCCTGTATATACCCCCTATCATAGAGAGTGTCAATTATGCTTGACCTAGTGGCTTTGGTTCCAAGATTTCTTTTTTCTAATTCAGAAACTAAAGATGCGGGAGAGTATCTGCGCGGCGGCTGAGTTTCTTTTTCAATAATCTTGGAGTCCGTAATTTTTATTTTTCCATTTACGTCAGGAACCTCTTCCTCTACAATTTTTATAGGATATATATGCAACCAACCGGGATTTTTTACAGAAGAGCCTTTTTTTACAAACAATAATCCAGAAACCCTTGCCGTTATGATTTTATTTTCAATAATTGCATCCTGGCAGAAAAGGGAAAGAAATCTTCTAACTATTAGGTCATAAATCTTTTTTTCATCCTCTCTAATTTCTCCGGCATTTCCAGTAGGATATATTGATGGGTGGGCAGGATCTGTCTTTTTTCCTTCTACAGGATTTAGTCGCGTTAAAAGTTTTTCAGCATTGTATTTCACTGCTAACTTTCTGAGAATTTCTCTGTAATTTATGGAAGCAGGCAATTTTTGGCTAGAGGTTCTTGGATAAGAGATTAGACCAGAAAGATAAAGACTTTGCGCAATCTGTAAAGTTTTTCCAGGATTAATTCCAAAAATTCTGTAGGCTTCTGTCTGCAGGTTTGTTAGATTAAAAGGAGGATTTGGCGGCAATTCTTGCTGTTTTTTCTCAGTTAACACTTCTGCAATCTTTCCTTTGAGTTGCTTAAACTTATCCAATTCCTCTTTTTTAAAAATATCCCTGTTATGTATAAGTTCTATCCTTGGATTTTCTAATGTGATAAAAATCTGCCAGTAAGGTTGTGATTTAAATGAAGATATTTGTCTTTCTTTCTGGACAATAAGGTTAAGAGAAGGGCCCTGAACTCTTCCAATAGACATAATCTTAAATTTTCCAACAGACTTTAGGGCATTCATCAGAGCTCTTGAGAGATTTATCCCGTAAAACCAATCGAGGTAATGCCTTGTTTCTCCAGCAATTGCCTGGCCCCAATCAAGGGTTGAAGATTTTTGCTCATAAGACTGATTTATTTCTTTTTCAGTAAGGGTAGAGAATTTCATCCTTGCTGCATCTTTTTGGTTTGCAATAAATCTTACTACATTTAAACCAATAACTTCTCCTTCTACATCATAATCTGTAGCTACTGTTATAGAGCCAGCACCCTTTGCCAATTTGAGAAGAGCATCATAGTATTTTTTGCTGAAATCTCCTTTTTTTACTAAATAATTAGGAACCCATTTTATCTCAAAAACAGGGACTGTTCCTCTTGGAGAAGTCTGAGCTAATGTAAATAAATGTCCTACAGCGCATGCAACAATTATTTCTTTCCCATTTCTATTAACCTCATAATAAGGAACATTGCCAATGTTTCTCTGGACTGATTTTCCTATTGCAGAGGCAATTTTTAATGCTGCCTGTGGTTTCTCTGTAATTACCAGTTCATAACCATTGGGAACAAGAATTGTTTTAGGAGCAGTGTATTCCGCCTTTGTTTTTCTTGGTTTTTTTAGAGACTTAGTTTTGCTTTTATTTGATTTAATTGATTTGGTTTTAGCTTTACTAACTCTTGTTCTTTTTTTAGGAATTATCAAACCTGGCTTTTCTATTTTTGTTAGAGAACTTATGTCTATTTGCTTATGTGGTTTTTCAATAGCATATTTCAAATCCGCTTGTTCTACTGGAAAGAATTCCTCAGCTGTTGTTTCTGCCCTTGTTTTTCTTTGTTTTCTTGGCATGTTTTTGTATTCCTATGATTTAACATAAACTTTAAATATATAACTATTAAGGGGTGTGCATGGGTATAAACCAAGATTTAATAAATTTGATGTCATGGGGTATTGGAACAGTTTCTTTTTTCGTATACCGCTTTCATCAATATCAGGTGGAGCGTTTGGAAGAAGCAAGATTTAAAGAAGAAATGAGGAGATTTGAAGCAGAAAGACTTGAAAGAGAATTAAGAAGATGGGAGGCCAAACGATTAGCTGTAGAAGATTATAATCTAATGATAAATTTGATATATGGTGGAAAGTCGCGAAAATTTAGTAATAGACTTAATAGTGAAAAGTATTATGGTGATTACCCTTATATTTGGTCAATTTACTCCCCTAATAAGAAATATCATTAAATCTCAAATATCTTTTCTTTTTTGGAGACATTTATTATTCTTGTGTTACCCAGGGTTTCTTCCATTCCTCCTGCCTCGTGAATATGCGAGCTTATGTGAATATCTGGCTGAAATTCTTCTAAAGCTTTTCTGACAGCCTTTGAGCCCTTAAATCCAAACATTTCTGATTTGCTTCCATAATGATGAATATGTGTGACCATGACTTTTCTTTTTGCGCCCTTGATTTCCTCATGCGCTTTTTTTAGAAGCTCTGCAATTCCAGAATCTCCGATAGAATGAGGTCCCATGTTTGCTGTTCCTGCTCCAAAAATTCCTAAATCTCCTATTTTCATTCCGTATCCATGGAGATTTTTAGCCCCGTACATTTTTGAAAGAAAATCTATGGTTGCAGCTGATTCATGGTTGCCCGGAATAAGAAGAACCTGTTTTTTTGTTTTTACCAAAGGGCCAATTATATTTTCTATTGACTGCTCAGCCATTGTTAAGTCCCCTGCAAGAATAATTACATCAACAGATTCTTTTTTTGCTCTTTCAGCTAGTTTTTTCACTAAACCAGTGTCTCCATGGATATCTCCTATGGCAAGTATTTTTGTTTTTTTGTTTTTTTCAGATTTTCCCATGGTTTTCATTGTCTATTTTCGTTAATAAATATTATGAAGAAGTGTATTCCAAAACATTTAAGGTCGAATAAAATTCTCTCTTAAACTTTTGTATATTTGTGAATGTATGATACAAAAGATTTAAAAGCACATCACTGATGGGATATATACATTAAAATACACACATCCAAAGATGAAAGACAATTTTGACATCTTTTTTAGAAGAAAGCCGGCGTTAATGCTGGTATCTTTGAAGAAGAACACCAGGATGAGGTATGGTAGTATATTGGCTAAGGAAGTGGATTGCACATATAGCCATGCAGTGAAGATTTTGCAGACACTTGAGGCTTTGAGCCTGGTTGATTTTGAAAAAAGAGGGCGGATAAAAATTATAAGATTGACCAAGAAGGGCAAAGAAGTCGCAGACGCTATAGAGAACATTCAGAAGCTGATAAGATAATTCTGATAACTACCGCCCAAAGCATTGTTTTTTCCTTATTTGTTAATCTCTTTCTTGTTTTTTATTTTTAGTAATCTTTATAATTTCTCTTTTCTTTAAACAAATATGAAAAAGAGAAGAAACTCACCCAAGCGTGGTCGAGTTAGGGCAAAGCCAGGAACAAGAGGAAAGGGAAGATATTACAGAGTTATTGTTAGACCAAAGACAGAATTTTCAAGTTTTAGAGTTCAAGATGTTGGTGGTATTGGGGGTGTAGAAAGACTAGCTGGGAAAAGAAAAAATAACACCTGGGACACCCAGGCATGGCTTATTCCTAAAAACCAGGCACATGTTTCTTCAGGAGTTTTGATAGGAAATACAGCTAAGGTAAAAAATGTTCTTTCAAAACTTGGATCTAAGGCTAGAAGAGTTAAGGCAGATGTTTTTAGAGCTAAACCAAGAAGAGATATTCCCGAGAGTAAAAAACCAACAGCAGCTATGAGGCGTGCACAGAGAAGAAATATCAAGAAAGCACAGGCAACGAAAAGAAGGAAAAGAAAGGAACATTAATAATATATATTTCTTAAATTATGAAGCACAATTGGAAGCGTTTATCCTAGCAGATAATATAGTAGCATCAATGGTAACGCATATCTCCACAGATATTAATAATTATAATAGCATTATCTATTTAAATCTTTCTTCTCTTGATTCTCATGCAGGGTCTGCCCCAGTAGCATTAATGGTAATGCATTCGCCTTAAGAGCGAGGTCTCCACAGACATCCGGGTTCGATTCCCGGCTGGGGCGACCCTGCACTAAAAAATAAATAAAATGGTTCTACAATACAAACTAAAAAGAGAAACAAGATGGAAGAAATATCCTGGGAAGAATAAGATAAAAGGGCCTGTTAATAGATATGATTTTCGTTTATTGAATGAGGCTAAAACAAAGGTATTAGTTGATAGGGGGCCTTATAATAAAATCATGAAAAGGTTTAGGGCTATTGAGTTTTTTAAGCATAGAAGATGATTATTATAAGAACTTATCAACCCAAATGTATTTATCTTGCTCTTTAAAACCATATTTTTTCAAGAATTTTCTAATTATCCTCTTTTGTGGTTTTACTAACCCCGTTAAATAACTAATCTTTCTTTTCTTTAATTCCTTTTCCAAGAATGTTTGAATCTGTGAACCAATATTATTCTTTCTAAATTTAGAAAGAACAAGAAAATTATCTACCATAGCCCAATGAAATGACATGATTTTACAAGAAACAAAGCCAATAATTTTAGAATTAGTTTCAGCTACAATAATAATATTATTCTGCTTGTTTTTAATCCATTCTATAAGCTCATATTTTTTATAGAATTTTATTTCCTTACTTACTGAGAAATCTCCAGTGCTTGTTCCAATTTTATATATCTGGTTTACATCAGCTTTCTTTGCATTTCTAATTATTAATTTGTCCATCTTAAAAATGGCCCCGATGGGATTTGAACCCACGACACCTGGATATCTCCTCGTTTGTACAAGGAAATTCTGAACTTTTGGTTCTTAGTTAAGAGTCCAGTGCTCTAACCAGACTGAGCTACGGAGCCAATAACCAAGTAATTTAGGAGAAGTTTAAAAATATTCGTTTTTAGATTTTTAAAATCAAACAGAAACAAACATTATCTTGGCACTCGTCATCTTATTGTGGAAATCTATATCTGGATTAATTTTTTTTGGTTCAAATATAATATAATCCAAGCCATGCCAGAAGATAAACCAGCCAGCAGGCTCAAAGAGAATAGTAAAAAAGCTGGCTATTAAATTTTGATTTTTAAATTTAAACAATAAATATGTGGCGAGAATCATTAAAATTGTTCCTAATATAGTAGAAAAAACCCCCCATTTTATCATGCCTCTTTTTTCTTCTTGTAATATGCCGAAATGTTTCTTGAAATAACTCCTTAATCTTTGCGTTATTTTTATTTCTTTATTGAGATCTCTTTCTTTTTTTGGAACCAGGATAATGAAGTTTATATCATGACCTTTTTTAACCAGGCTTGCTCTTTTCATCTCTAAAAGAAAATCCTCTGACAACCCTCTTTCGTGTAATGATCTTGGGTCAAAGTCAGAAAATATGTCCTCATAATTATTAACAGAGACTCTTATTTCAGAGGTTTCTTTCATCTCTTTTCCTGCTTTTTCTGCCATCTTTTTCATATGCTCTTTAATCATTCTGGATTTTTAATCTTTACCTATATTCTCTCTGTATTTTAATTCATTAAAATGCAACTGAATACTGTTTATCTATATTCACGCCAGGTAAATTCGCATTTTGTGCACTTGAAGAATTTAGTTTCTGCTTCGTCTGTTGCCCTGGTCTGCATCGTCCAGAAATAAACCTTATCATGTCCGCATTTTTTGCATTCGGAATTAATAATCGGATAAACCTCAACATCTTTATCCTTTATTATTGCAACTTCCTTTTTTTTGTCTAATTTTTCAGAAGTCTTTATTTTTATCCTGGATTTTGAAGAATAATTGCATCTTACACATCCATCATTTTTCCTTTTTTGAATCAGAACAGCACCGCATCTCGGACAAAATTCCATGTTTCTTTAATAGATAAGGTGTTTGTTTAAAAACCTTACCTCTCCTGGCAAAAACCTCTTTCTTCCACTGGTTTCTGCCAATCATAAAATACGAGCTTTACCCACCCAAAATAAGGGGCAAGTTTTACTACAGCTTTTCCAACAAGAATGTCCTCTGTTACACTATTTTCAAAACTTAATTGCCCGTTGTTGTTGTCCCCGATTGTGGAAAATATCTTTTTTCCATCAACCTCTCTTATATTTACTATCCTGTGTATTATGGGATTTCTCTGGCCTGCATTAAAGATTATGATATCCCCTTGTTTAAGTTTTTCAGGATTTGCCCTTACTATGAAAAGAATATCTCCTTTGTTAAATCCGTTTTCCAGAGGGAAATCCTTAAAGTCAAGATCATTTATTATGAACCCGGAATATTTTTCTTCATGTCTTTCCCACCACGAATCAAAGTTACTGAGTAAATTTCCCTGGTGATACATGCTGCAGGATTCTACTATGGCAAGCGGAAGAGAAGTTCCTGTTACCAGGCTTAAACTCGGAAAAAAAATGAACTTTATAAATACGAAAAGAAAAATTATAGAGAATATCCACCCCTTGAGACTATCATCTTTCCAGAGGAGAAACCAGACCCTATCCAAAAATTTTTTTAACCTCTTTAATAAATTCATTAGACACTAAAATCCCGAAGGTTTTTAAAATATTGGATTATCTGTTTTTATATAAATACTTTTAAACTCAGGCAGATAAATTTAATCATGGTTAAAAAAGAAACAATGAAGATGGCAATTGTTGCAGGAGCTGCAGCTGCTATGAAATACAAGGAAAAAAATCCAAATGCTACTGAATCAGAGATAATGAATCATGTTACACAAAATATGGAAAAGATCATCAGGGATATTGAGGAAGAATGAAATAATCAAGATTTTTTATATTCTTAGTCCCTATTTTTGTGCAAAGCCAGCATCACCGAAATATTTAAATAGTATATCTTGATGGTGTATACATTGAAGTGTATACCACCTCTTTCCTGAACTTTTGTGAAGGAAACGAGTGAATGAAATGAACCTCTTTTCAACCCCAACCGCCGTGTCTGATGCATTCATTTTATGAATGACTTCGCGAACGAGAATTTCGCGTCGTAAGACACGGTTGTTGATACTTAAAACAAAATAAAAATTAAGAAAAAATAAACAAAAAATGGCAGACATTTTTGATAATACAATACTTTGCAAGAACTGCAATTCCAGAATGAAAAAAGCAGAGATAACTAAAAATGGATTTCTTTTAAGAGCTGTAGTTTGTCCTCAATGCAATGAAAAAATAATCCATCCTAACGATGAAGCAGAATACCATAGATTCGTTGACCTGAAGAGTAAGCAGTTCCATGTTAAGATGAGAATGGTAGGAAATAGCTATGCTGTATCTATTCCAAAAGAAATAGTCTCATTCATAAGGGAACAGGAAAAAATAATGGATAATATGGTAAGACTCTGTTTTGAAGATTTTGGGAGACTAAGTTTAAATTTTGGGGAATTAAATGAGGAAGTGAAAAAGGAAACCATTCCAAATTTAAATGAATTAAGGAGGAGAAAATGAGATTTATCTTAGAAATCAGTGAAAAAGAAAGGGATGCCATAAGAAAGGCTGGAAAAGATATTAAGAGAGCATTCAGCAAATTAAAGGATAGTTTTCAAATAAAAGTAGTTAAGAATAAAAAATAAAATGCCAGATAAAAAAGAAGTTCAATTGAAGGTTGTGGAAGCACAGCAAGATGACGCATATAAAGGAATAGCAAGGATAGATGGGGACGTGATGAGAGAACTTGGAATAAGAAGGGGAGATGTTATAGTAATAAAAGGCGGAAGAGAGACAGTTGCGATAGCAGACAGGGCATATCCTGCAGATGTTGGCGAGGGAATAATAAGAATAGACGGAATTCTAAGAAAAAATGCAAAGACAGGTATTGGGGAAGCTGTTAAAGTTTCTAAGGCAGAAATTAAAGAAGCAAAAAAACTAATAATCGCTCCTGCACAAAAAAATATAATGGTTCAGGCAGAGCCGGAAAATCTTAGAAGAGGATTGCTTGGAAGAGCTGTTGTTAAAGGAGATCTTGTTGTCTTAGGCGGTGTTCAAAGAAGAAGGGATTTATTTTCTGAAGAATTAGGAGGCGAGCTAGGAGACATGCTTGGAGACATGTTCGGGGGCATGGGATTTGGACAGCTTGGTGGAGGATTTACGCAAATAAAATTCCTCGTAATAAACACAACACCAGGGCAGCCTGTTGTGATAACAGAGAATACACAAGTTACCTTGAATCCTAAAGCTGTGGAAATATCTGAAGAAAGTGTTCCTGAAATAACTTATGAAGATATAGGAGGATTGTCAGAGGAAATTAAGAAAATTAGAGAAATGGTTGAAATTCCCTTAAAACATCCTGAGATTTTTGAAAAATTAGGGATAGAGCCCCCAAAGGGAGTTTTACTTCATGGCCCGCCTGGAACAGGTAAAACCCTTCTTGCTAAGGCTGTTGCATCTGAAACAGAAGCAAATTTCATTCTTCTTAATGGGCCTGAGGTAATGTCAAAGTTTTACGGTGAGTCTGAAAAAAAGATAAGAGATATATTTGAAGAAGCTGAAAAAACAGCACCTGCAATAATTTTCATTGATGAAATAGATGCTATAGCTCCAAAGAGAGAAGATGTTCAGGGAGAAGTTGAAAGAAGAGTGGTTTCCCAGATTTTAACAATGATGGATGGTTTAAAATCCCGTGGAAAAGTTATAGTTATAGGAGCCACAAATAGGGTTAATGCTTTGGATCCGGCATTAAGGCGTCCTGGAAGATTTGACAGAGAAATCATTATAAATGTTCCTGGAAAAGCAGGAAGACTTTCAATTTTGAAAATTCACAGCAGAGGAATGCCTCTGTATAAAGATGTAAATCTTGATGAAATAGCTTCTGTCACTCATGGTTTCGTTGGAGCTGATTTGGAATCTCTTTGCAAGGAAGCTGCTATGATTGTTCTAAGAAAAATACTTCCAAAGATGAAAATGGAAGGAGAAGAAGAAATTTCTTCAGATGTCCTGGAGAAGCTTATAGTAAAGCACGAAGATATAGTAGAGGCTTTAAAGGTTGTTCGCCCAAGTGCAATGCGTGAGGTTCTTGTTGAAACTCCAAATATAAGCTGGAGTGATGTTGGTGGTTTGGATAAGGTCAGAGAAGAACTTAAGGAATCTGTGGAATGGCCTCTGAAGCACCCTGAAACTTTTGTTAGAATGGGCATAAGACCTTCTCGTGGAATTCTTCTCTATGGGCCACCTGGAACAGGAAAAACACTGCTTGCTAAGGCTGTTGCAAAGGAAGCAGAGGCAAATTTCATTCAGGTTAAGGGCCCAAGTTTATTAAGCATGTGGGTTGGCAAGTCAGAAGAAGGAATGAGAAAAGTTTTTGAAAGAGCGAGGCAGGTTGCTCCATGCATAATATTTTTTGATGAGATAGATGCTTTGGCTGGCAAGAGAGGAATTGATCTTGGAACAAAGGTTACAGAGCGTGTTTTGAACCAAATGCTTGCAGAAATGGATGGCTTAGAAGATTTGAATGACATTCTTGTTATAGGGGCTACGAACAGGCCAGACATGCTGGATCCAGGAATTTTGCGCCCTGGCCGCTTCGATAAAATACTTTTAGTTGGAGCTCCTGAAGAAAAAGGAAGGCTGCAAATTTTGGAAATCCATAGCAAAAAAATGCCTATAGGAGATGGAAAAAAAGAACTCATAAAAGAAAAAAGAGAAGCTTTATTGAAAGATCTTTCCAAAAAGACAGATGGATATACTGGTGCTGATTTAGAAGCTGTCTGCAGAGAAGCTGCAATGCTGGCTTTAAGAGAATCTTTGGAAGCTAAGTTTGTAACAGAAGAGCATTTTAATGAAGCTTTGAAAAAGATAAAGCCAAGCGTAAGCAAACCTCTTCTTGAAGTTTACAAGAA
>ERZ1292632.1494-Hain-H43-01um-R2-1494-length-22427-cov-4_pt1 | contig 10348 bp, 10 predicted proteins | sample MGYA00564407_ERZ1292632 | MGnify/ENA primary metagenome ERZ1292632 (study PRJEB36523, sample SAMEA6512637) | groundwater metagenome | collected 2019-01-08 | study: AquaDiva: Metagenomics assemblies of 32 groundwater samples | reverse complement strand
TGGAGCTCGGCGGCACCGACCTCGGTCCCACGACCGAGGATGGCGTCACCATCAGAAGCGATCAGACATATCAGAAATTCTATGTCGATCAGCAAAAGACGCCGGTCAAGAATACGCTCACGGAGCGGTCTTATATGATCGAAACAACGCTGGCACATTCCCATATTGCCAATCTGCACAAGGCGCTGAACCTGGGTGCTTCGGCCTTGTCGGTCTCGAGTCTGACGCTTGATGACAGCGAAGCGGCCCTGGCGACTCTGAAAGTGATCGTGCCGACGACCTATTCGGGCAGCCGGACCTATCTCTTCGATAGCGTCCGGGTGGTTTCCAATCTGCAAATAACGCACAAGAAGAAGGACAATCCGGCCCTTCTGCCGGTGACCTTTGAGGCGTTATACAGCACGACATCAAGCCGCAACGGGATCGTCGGCGACGCTTAAAACGGAAACGGAGAGGGATCACGGTTATCGATTTCCACAGTCCCGCCAATAATCGCGTTTTCGGTTATGGGCGGGCGTATTTCGGGATAAGGGCCGAACTGGAGAAACTTCTGGAATGCGGCCCTCATTCCCTGGCGGCCAATTATGCCGGCGGCGATATCGGTATATATTTCGGCAGCCCCCTGGACAAGCTCTCAAGCTATTTCCAGAGGCGTTCGGCCATCGATTATATCTTCACCATGTGGGAAGCCTCATTGCTTTCGGAAGAGATGATCCGCAAGATGGTCGATTTCGACGGGGTCATCGTGCCCTCTGATTGGTGCCAAAGCGTCTTTTCGCGGGCATTACCGGGCAAGATTGTCGAGGTCGTTCCGCTCGGCATTGACCCCGAAACCTGGCATCAACTGCCGCGCGAAAGTGGGTCCGAAATCTTCCGCATAATCTGGCAGGGCACATTCTGCGGTGACCGCAAGGGAGCACCGCTGGCGCTGAAAGTTTTCAACGATCTCAATCTACCCTATAGCGAATTGATTCTGAAAATGAATCCGCGATATACCGATGCTAAGATTGAATGGGATTTATGGCTCGACCGTGCCACTATCGCCGACATCCTTCAAATCCCCGAGAGGGCGGTCAATGACATCCGCGTCCATTCATTGGGCCGCCTGTTTTGCCAGGAAGATATGACCAGACTCCTGGCCGGTTGCCACCTTTCACTTTATCCATCCTACGGCGAAGGTTTTGGCCTGATTCCGCTCGAACACATGGCGACCGGTCTGCCGGTCATCATGGCCGACAATTCCGGTATGTCGATGTTCGCTGACCCCCGCTATAACTGGCCCATTCCATGCACCGAAAAATGCAGCACTTTCGGCCCCGAATGCGGCGTCGATTACGCGCCCGATGAGAATGAAATCAAGCGGGCCATCCTATGGACATATGAACACCGCGACCAAGCAGTCGCACTCGGTCAGGCGGCCGCGAAATGGGTCCGTGAGAATTGGACCTATCGCCATAGCGCCGAGAAGTTTCTGTCGGTGATCGAAAGGATGGCGGCATGAACGAATATCTCGATAGGTGGGTGGCCTGGATCACCGAGAAAAAGCAGTCCTATCAAATCCATGTCACCAATCAGATTATCAAGGGCCTGGTCGATAAGATCGCTTGCATGGGACAGAGTTTTCTGGAATGGGGATATGGCACCGGTTACACGGCCATCGCCTTAGCCAACCTAAAGAAGCAGGTCACGGCTTATGATCCCGCCTTTGGGCTCCTGGAGGCCGCCACTGAGGCCAGAGCCAAATACCTGATCTCCCTGGGCGGTTCTGTCAACTTCACAAGCACCTTGGCCGATTTAAGGCCGGCAGATATCGTCTACTCACAAGGACTCCTGGAGCATTTTGACGATTCCACGATATGCCAGATTGTCCGCGAGCAGCTGGTATATGCCAAGATAGCGGTCGTTTTCTCAGTCCCTTCCGACAATTACAAGACAATCGATTTTGGCGATGAGCGCCTGATGGGCATCGCCGAATGGGAAAGAATCCTTGAACCGTTCAAGGTTCAACTGGCGCAACTCTACTATTATGAGCGACGCCAACATCTGATGGGAGTAATTCGATGTCAAAACTCGATGAAGAATTAAAAATGATGGCGGATCTGCCGGACGAAATTACGATCGGGGGAAAGAGCTTCAAAATCCCGCCGCTGACGCTGGGCAAGATCGCCCTGCTGACGGATGCCATAACGGAAATCATGCCATTGTTGACCGGCATCAATGAGGCAGAAAAGAAATCTCCCGAGGAATTGGCCGGGATGCTCAAAGACGCCATCAATGAAGTGGCGGCCGCCTTCTGCGTAGTGACGGCGCCGAATGATGGCCAGCCAATTGAAATCAATCAATCTGACCGCGATTTCGCCAAATGGAATCTCCAGATCACGCAGATCCCGGAGATAATCAGAATTGTCCAAAAGGGATTAGCCTTCGGAGAGCTCTTAAAAAACGTGCCCAGCCCCAGGAAGAGCGCGACTTCTCCTGGGGAGAGTTCTACGGCTGGATCGTCCGCCTCACCAAATGGCGTCCCGATTACATCACCTGGGGGGCCTCTATGAGGCTTTTGATGCTGATTGTAGATAACTATCCGATGCCAAACACCGGCGATGATGAGCCGGGTGAAATGATTCCGCCGGGATTAGGAGAGACGCTTTAAGATGCCGACTGTCGATATCCTGAGTTACATTCTCCAACTGGACTCTAAGGGTTTTCAAGTTGGCGCGGCTCAGGCCGAGCAGAAGGTCAAGACTCTGGCCTCCACGATTACGAGCCAACTTAAGACGGCGGTCGTTGGGTTGGCCGGGGCGTATTTCGGAGCACAAGGATTGAGGGCGGCGTTTAATTTAACGGTGGGGGCAGCGGCAGAGGAAGAGGCGGCCCTGCGAAGGCTATCCATATCCATTGAGAATACCGGAGCATCATTCCGAGCGGCCTGGCCCGATATTAGCGATACCGTCGAGCAAATGCGGGAGTTGACGGCATTTTCAGACGATGAAATGTATCCGGCCATCCAAATGCTAACCGAAATGACCGGCGACTATCATAGGGCACTTAAGCTATTGCCCAATGTTTTAGAACTGGCGGCATCGCGTCAAATCTCCGTTATGGAATCGGCACAATTATTGGGCCGCGTCAACGGCGAGAACCTCCGGCGCATCGGCATGATGTTTCCCCTAATCGAGAAGGAGGCGGACGCCTTCGCGAGGCTGCATCCCGAAGCCAATAAAGCCGCATATTTCCTTGAACTGGTTAATCGGCAGACCTCCGGGCAGGCGGCGGCACAATTGGAAACAAATACGGGCAAGATAGATAATCTATGGGATAATATAAAAGAGGGCTGGGAGGATTTTGGCAAAGTAATACTTCCGGCCTTTACGATGTGGGCGGATATTTCGAACAACCTTGAGGGTAAAATGCCGCGCGCGGCGGCTGATGCCGAGAAGGCCACAACGCAATGGCAGCTTCTGACTAAGGCTATGGGCACGCTATTTACTTTTGATCTGGATAAAATAGAAAACGATTTTGCCAATTTATTCGCCTCTATGATATTTGGCGTCGAGGCCGTCAATAAAAAGATTGATGCGACCACGGGCGGAACGGCGGGCGGTGCGAAGCCCGTCCTCACGCCTGAGCAAGAACAAGCTATCTACGACCGCCGCGTCGCCTTTGAGGAACTCTACTATTCCCTCAAGCTCCGCACCGCCGAGCAGATGATGGGCTTCTATAAAAAGGAACTGGCGACCTTCGAGAATAACGCGAAAATCAAAGAGGCCATCCTAAAGCAGCTGTTCCGACTTGAACTTGACATAGAGCGACGGTATGCGGAGATCGAGGCTCGAGGCATGAAGCTCCAGGGCGAGCGACACACGACGCCTTCGACGGGCGGCGGCCTGGTTGGCGCCACGCCTTATCGCGGCGGCGGGTTTCAGAGTGGCCCGGAAGATCAGATTACCGCCTGGGACCAGATGTGGAACAATCTGCGGGTGATAAGCCAGGAGGGTTCCGATTTTCTCGAAGGCGTTTTCGAAGGATTGATGGCCACCCTCTCCACGGAACTTCGAGAATTTACCAGCATGATAGTTTCGGCTCTCAAAGGTGATTTCGCATCGGCGGGGGCAAGCTTAGTTGGCATAATCGCATCGATATTCGAAGGCAATTCCGGCGCGGCCCGCAGGCATCGCGAAGCGATGGAGAGATTGCGAGAAGAATACGAAAGGGCTACAAGAGCTCTGCTGGATATGACCGAGGCCGAACGTCTGGCGCGGAAAGCATGGGTCGAAGCGCAAATCGCCATATGGGAAAGCGTTCCTGACTTATATATGTCGCCGGAACATAGAGAGCTATTAGAGAACTATCGAAAAGAACTCGAGTTTTTGAATCAAGTTTGGGAAGATGAGGATGTCATTCGGAGCATTGACAATTTCGCAGAGATGCTTCAATATTTGACGGACCCGGAGAATCTTGATTATCAAAAAGGCCGCAATCTTATAAGTATCTGGACGGATTTATTCAATCTTAGCATCGAGCAGCAAATTGCTCTCTGGGAGCAGCTTCGCAACACACTTGAAGCGGCCGGGGGCCTGACTCTGGATTGGGAACAGGAAATCGACCGACAGATAAAGCGATTGCGGGATCAGGCGGTGACTGCCCAGACGCCCGTCACCCCCGAATCGCAGATCTACCGTTCTGTTACAATCATCACAGAGCGCCAGGCCAATTCTATGTTGGCCGTGCTCAATACCATCCGGGCCGTTCTGCAGGAAATATCGAATAAGATTAGCCAGGCTCTGTCAGGCCTTACTTTGCCGACTATCGCGCCCGGCAATCGCGGCGGAATGACTATTAACATCAATGCCGACAGCACCACAACCGGCACCAGAGTGGCGCGTGAGTTCGTCCGCGAGCTCCGCGCCCGGGGCGTTCAGGTGAGCACATGAGAGGGGGGCGGATAAATGGCGCTGACGACCTCGATTAAAATAAACGGGCGGGATGTGCGCTCGACTTATGGCCTGGAAATACTCTCTCACGAAATCCACGACTTGCCCGGGCAACAGGGCGAAAACTTCAAGCCGTCCGGCCGGGATGGCCAAATTGCGGGCATCCAGACGTATGAGGCGAAGCAACTCAAACTGTCCGGCTATATCGATCAGACTACGCATGCCCTGTTGTTGACGGCCATCGATAACCTTAAAAAGGCTCTCTATGGCGGCCATTTAGGGCGCGCGCAATTCACGATTGAATTTACGGATTACACAGACAGATATTTCCTCGGGCGGGTTGCCGGATTCAAGGTCTATGCGGTCGAAGCTATTTATATATCGACCAGAGCGAATGTCGAACTTGTCATAATCCTGGATGGTCCTTTCGGGGTTTACGATACTCTTGCCTTATCCAATATCTCCGGCTCGCCATTCTCTTCCCCATTTTCATTCGGCTATTCCTATGGCGGTTCAGCTATTTCGCGCCCCCGGATATTCATCGAGAACACGATAAATGATGATATAACCTCCTTGACGATAATCAATACATCCTGCAAAAGCGGCAGGCGGAATATTTCCGCCACAGCAGCCAACATAACAAGGGCAACGGGCCGATGGAGCGACATCAAGGGTGCGGCCGCCTTCGCGGCGGCTTCCAGTCCGAGCCTGGCTTTTGCATGCCGGCAGAATTTCAACCCGGGTTGCTTTACGATATTCATGTTTTTCTATCCCACAGGCACGGCCAGTCCCGACGATTATGGTTATCTGTTCAGTACCACCAGCAATACTGTCAGGCTGTATCATTATGATGTCGGGACGGAATTAAGATTCGATATAAACGGAACGGTCCTGGCCATCGGCGATTCCCAATATAATTTGACGGCGAATGAATGGTATGCGGTAGCCGCCTCCTACGACGGCACGAATATGAATTTGTCGATCTATAGAATTTCAACGGACACGCTCTATGTTGTGGAACCGACCACGGTTACATATCGAGGCCTCCCGACAAATATCTACATCGGGACGGATGCTTCGGGCGGAAACGGCGGGGTTCTGAAGCGGCTGGATGATGTGCGTTTGTTCAATTACGTTCTCAATGGTATGGGGGCCAATCCGGCATCCGGTTCGGAATTGGAATATTTATATAAGGCCACAGGACCTTTGCCAATCAAGCAAGGTTGCACACTTTATCTCCCGTTTGATTATAAACTTGACGGCCTCGGCATGGCAAATACTTCGCTCGTGATAATAGACACCCTTTCCCAAAATGAAATGTATGAGATCGATTGTGAGCGCATGGTCGTATACGCCTTGACGGCCGGCTTGGCCACCAATCCATCAGCCATCATGGATAAAGTATCGGGCGAATTCCCGTTCCTGGTTCCCGGCACGAATGGAATTCAGATAATCCATGATGGCGCCGCATCAAGTCTGAATATGGCCATTGAAGACAAGAGGAGATTCCTCTAATGTCCTGGCGCTTGGAACTATTCGATAACGCGAATACGACCAGGGCGGGTATTTTCGCGTTATACCGTGATGCTCATGCCATCCGGGAACTCGAAGGCGAGGATTCCCTTAACTTCACATTATCGCAGGACGATTCGCTATATGCCTCAATGCTCGAACGCAAATATGTCCGCCTCGGAGAGAATGAGGATTCCAGCAATTACCGCTCCTTCATCGTTCAGCGCCTGTCCGATATCCGCGACGAAACAGGCAATCTAAGCATCCGCATTGAATGCGAGGGCCTGAAATACGCCCTCATGGATAATATTATAGCCTCCAAGCAGGCTTATTCGCAGATCACGGCCACCACGGCGCTGACTGGGGCCCTTGCCGGTAGCGGATTCACTGTCGGCACGGTCAACCCCGGTTCGACCAATTTGAATGACATAGAATTCAATTTCCTGAATTCGCTTGAGGCCATACAACTCATCACAGAGACCTGGTTCTATGACGACGCGGGCGTGAGGCGCCGCTATTATTATCGTGTCAATGAGAATAAAAGCATTGACATCCTGACTCTGGCAAACTTCGGAACCCAACGCGAATTCTATATAATCTACGACAAGAATCTCCGGTCAATGAATCGGGAACGCGATTGTCAGGGCATGGCCAATCGCGTCTATGGTGTTGGCGCCGATGGTTTCGGGACAATCAGGGCCGGGAGAGTTGATTACATTTATGAATGCCTCGACAAGATAGCCACCGGAGGAGCGGTCGGATATCTCGAAGATACCGCGAACATCAATGTCGATGATTATCATAACGGGATGCAGCTCTATATCGATGCCGGTACTGGCTCCGGGCAAAAGCGGATCATATCGGATACAGTGGCCTCGACGCATCGATTCATTCCGACTGTTAATTTTTCCCCGGCGCCGGATGCCACCTCGGAATATATCGTTGGCTATGCCGAGAGCGGCGATGAAATGACTTATGACTTGGGCCTATATGCTGCGGACAATAACGAAGCCGCTGTGAATACGGACATTATTGTGCCGTTTACAATGGATGCGGTAGATGCCTCGGGCAGCGCGACTTTCATAATCCGGGTGCAGGGTCTGGATATTTCGAATAATGTGGTCATGCAGGGCTCTTACCGGAAGACATTCGCCGATCTTTCCGTTGAAAATACAGCCAGTGGCCAGATCGTCCTGCACGTCGGAAGCATATCGACTATCGATAAAGTGAAACTTATCTGCGTATCCTGCAATGCCAACGGTTATCTCATCTTCCAGCATATCTATTATTCGCTTGGCCTGAATGCCGTCTATGCCGAAAATCCCGCATCGCAGGCAAGCTATGGCGTTGTGGCCGGAAAATATGAGAATCCGAATATCCAGGACACCCTGAACATCGTCAAAACACCAGCAATGGACGGCGTCTATACGGGTGGGCTTTGCGAAAATTGGGCCGAAACCGGAACCCCGGTCACGACCGAAAATACGAATGCAGACTATATAACGCATGGCACGAAATCTCAGAAGGTCGTGACGGATGCCGTGGATGAGGGAATCCAGCAGGCGCTTGTGATCGATGCCGACATGCCATATTCCGCCTTCGTGCGGATCTATATCGACCCCGCCTCGGCCGGCTCCGTGAAGTTCCTCATCGACCCGCAAGGGGGATCAGGCTCCGATACCTACCAGGAAATTTCCGGCGCCGGATGGGTCGAGGTGACAATCGATAATTTCAGCTACGACACCACGGATATAATAATCAAGATTCTATCATCGGGCGAGGCTTCGACTTTTTATGTCGATGCCGTGATGGTTCACAAAGGTTCGGAAGTTCACGAATTCATAGATGGTGACAGTGCCGATGTCCTATGGCGGGAAGCCAACAATCATCTTCAGCAGCACAAGAATCCGATCGTCAGTTATGGGCTGGATCTGCTCGACCTTTACGAGCATGATCGGGCTAAATATGGGGAGGAGAATTTTCTCGTGGGTGATGCTATCCGGGTAATTGACCCCGAGCTTTCCATCGACATCCATTTAACCGTCGTGCGGAAGGAATTCGACATCGACAATCCGCAGAATTGCAAGGTGGGCTTAGGAGAAAAGAGATTGACTTGGCATAAATCGCTAATAAGCTCAGTGATAAAGCAGATTAGGCTCACAGGATGACAACGGGAAGGATGATCTGATGACGCACAATCCCCAGCAGTTCGAGGCGCTCGATTTCTCCGGCAAGTTGGGGGCGCTTTACCAGAGCCTGGCCAATCTCGATGAGAAGATGGACAGGTCCATTGAAATTCAGGATGGGCAGGAGCTGAGGATTAGAGACCTGGAAAGTTTCAGGGATACGACAAAAGGAGAGCAGAAACAATCCCGCTGGGACCTCAGGACAGTCATAATGATGCTCATGCTCTTCATCACGATGGTATCGACGATAATCGGCGGCATAGCCGTCGTCAGCAGGTGGCCGCGATGAGGCGCCAGCTCTACGATAATTGCTTCTGGCTGGTGGCTATGCTCTTCGGCACCGTCGTGTGGGCGGTCGGCATCATGGTCGTGATCGGATATGTCCTTGAGCTCGAGAGGCTTTACCACTGGTGGGGCAACACGCCGATGGCCCTCAATACCGGGCTCATCTTCGCCTTCTCCGGCCTGGCGATCTGCTTCCTGGGGGAATCCATCAGGAGGCGCCGATGAAGGACCGCACTTTTACAATTCTTGTGTGGATAGTCATTGTCATTATCGTTATGATAATCATGTGGTTTATCCCGCGTCCGGCGGATGCCACTACCTGGTATGTCGCCCAGTCTGGTTTCAATACTGGCACGTCATGGGCCGGCGCCTTCACGCATCCCGAGAGTCTCAATACTTATATGGTTGGCGGAGATACTGCGTGGTTTGGAACGGGTAGGTGGCGGGAGGTTTCTTTGAACGTGCCCGCCAACAGTAGCGGTCAATGGACTGTCTATGCGTGTTCGGCATGGGTTGAGGGCATCGCCAATCTCTACGGTTCCGATTCCCTGAGCAACTGGGTTGTGCATAGCGGGAATGTTTACAAGACAGAATGGTCAACCGTGGCCACGGTGGGATATAGTTTATCGCAGGACGGGGTTGTTTTACACCCTGAATTGTCATTAGGCGAAGTCAATTTGGCCGGGGAATTTTATTTTAACCCCACGACCGACACCGTCTACGCGCGACTGTTTTCTAACGCCGATCCCGATACGTGCGACATGGAAATATCCGAGATTATCGGGATATTTCGGTTTTACGATGGCGATGAGGATTCCACGCAAATTTGGGGATTAACTACTCGCTATGCCAGAGGCCGTATCATTCATTTTTCAGAAGCAGGGGCTGGTAATTTCCCGCACCATGTTAAGATTGAACATTGCAAAGTGATGAACGTCGGAGGATTGGACCAGGACAATAACGCCTGTATTTATGGCAACAACAGCGCTCAGGACTCAAGTGGTCGGCACCTCCTAAGATTTTTGGAAGTCCGGGCCTGTTCTCTGAACCAGGCAATCTGCACTGGCTCGCTGGAAAGCAACCACCGCCAGCTTTTACAGCTTTATTCCTCTGGTGATGTGGTCATCGAAAGTTGCTATTTCGGTTCCAATGGAAAGAATTCGATTGAGTTCAAATCATCCAGTGGCGGCAATCGCATTGTCCATGCGCGACAGACCATACGCTACAACACCTTCAGCGGTTTGGGCATGAGATATTATGACTGGAATGTCATCGACAGTATCTACGGGAATTTATTTCTCAATATAAACGGGACGAGTATTTATTTGATGGCTTCGCGGGGAGATATGGCCGACGAGGAGGGGCATCTTTTCATCCAGAACAATACATTTTATAATTGCAGTCAGGGTGTTGTTGCCACTGACGGCGGACACC
>ERZ1292632.1361-Hain-H43-01um-R2-1361-length-24020-cov-4_pt1 | contig 10349 bp, 18 predicted proteins | sample MGYA00564407_ERZ1292632 | MGnify/ENA primary metagenome ERZ1292632 (study PRJEB36523, sample SAMEA6512637) | groundwater metagenome | collected 2019-01-08 | study: AquaDiva: Metagenomics assemblies of 32 groundwater samples | reverse complement strand
GCGAGGGCGGCTCTCGTCACGTCGGTAGACGTCGCCAAGAAGACCCGTGAGCACAACGACTCGAACATCTTGGTCATGGGATCGTGGCAGAACGATCTGAGACAGATGCTCGAGATCACGCTGGCATGGCTCGGTGAAGATTTTGGTGCCGGCCGACATTGGCCTCGGATCGCGAAGCTCGACACGGCAGAGAAGACGGTACGGGTGCTCGTCCCTGGAGTCTTCGACATCCTCCACCCGGGTCACATCGAGCTGTTCAGATATGCCTCCCTGATCGGCCGAGCGGTCGTGGCGGTGAACTCCGACGAGTCGGCACAGAAGTTGAAGGGACATCCGCCGGTCGTCGACGAGGAGACCAGGAGACAGATGGTGTCGGCGATCGGGTACGTCTCGGAGGCGATCGTGTTCGACGGCGACGTCGGAGCACTCGCCGATGTGATCGGTGCCACGGTAGTGGTGAAAGGTGGAGACTATACCGAAGAGTCGGTGAGGGTCACCGATCACATCGGTGATGACGTGGAGGTGCGGATCCTGCCACTGGTGGGACACTGGTCGACATCGAAGATAGTCGGTCGCGGTCGATGAAGCGGATCACCGTGATCGGGGACATAATCGTCGACAGACATGTCGAGTGCGTCCCGCTCGGCCTGTCGGCCGAGACGCCGACGATCGTCGTCAAGACGGTGAGAGAGAGACAGTCACTGGGCGGCGCCGGCCTGGTCGCCAGGCATCTCGTCAGGCTCGGGTGTGCCATCGAGCTGGTGAGCGTGCACGATGTGGCCGAGATGCCATCTCGTGTCGGTTGGGATCCCGTCGTCAAGACGAGGTTCTTCTCTGGTCACCATAAGATGTTCCAGGTCGATTCTCTCCCAGACGATTCACACGACGATCGGTCCAGACAGCTGTTGTTCGACATGACCCTCGAGTCGATCGCGAGGGGGTACGGCGACGCGGTGGTGGTCTGTGACAATCGACACGGTTGTCTGGATGAGAAGTTCGTCGCGATGTTGAGGACTGTCGGCGCGAGGGTGTTCGTCGATTCTCAGGTCTCGCAGAAAAGTTCGAACCACCGCTGGTACTTCGGGTTCGACACCGTCTTCGTGAACGAACGTGAGCTCGACGCCGCCATCGAGTCCATGGAAATCATCGTCCCGGAGACAAAGAGCATCGTAGTCAAGGATGACGACCTGATCTGCGACAGAGTGAAAGCCCTGTCAACGAGACTCGGTTCGTCCGTAGTCCTGAAGATGGGAGCACGTGGGGCGAGGGCCCTCGTCGGAGGATACGAGGTACATGCGCCAGGGATCGGTGTGAAGACCGTCGACACCTGCGGCGCCGGCGATGCCTTCCTCGCCGCGTACGTCTCACGAGAGGTCGACGCCGGACGTCCAGAGACGATCGTCGAGGCGATGCAGTTCGCGAACCGATGGGCCGCCCTCTCGACGACGTACGTCGGGACGGACATCCCACCACTCATACGATTGGAGAACGTCGAATGACCCGGAAGAGGATCTTCTTGGACAGTGCCGACATCGGCGAGATCGAGTTCTGGAGCAGGACCGATCTCGTATCTGGTGTCACGACCAACCCGTCGTTGATCGCGAGGTCTCCGAAGGGCGATTACCTCAAGCTGGTCGATGAGATCTGTCGTGTGATGGCGAAGCGCCGTCGGCCGTTGCCGGGTCCGCACCTCAGTGTCGAGGTGACCGAGGAAACATCTGAAGAGATGGTCAAGCAGGGAAACAGGATGTGCGCGATGGCATCTTCGCGGTGCGTCGACCTGCACGTGAAAGTGCCGATCGGTCCGGACTATCTCGAGGTGATCACTGCGTTGAGTTCGGGAGGAGTCAACGTGAACGTGACCGCCTGCGCCACGTTTCCACAGGCACAGGCGGCGTGGTTCGCCGGCGCACGAGACGTGTCGTTCTTCTTCAATCGGATGAAAGATGCCGGCATAGATGCGGTCTCGGAGATCGCCGAGTACAGGGATTATCTCTCGGCCGAGATCGCCGCTGGGACGAAACCCTCCGCGATCCCCGAGATCATCTGTGGGAGCATCAGGAAACCAGAGGACATACACACCTGCTGGGACGCCGGCGCCGACATCGTGACGGTTTCCGACAAGATACTTCGGACATTCATCACACACCCGGTCACAGATACGGCCCTGAAGCAGTTCACGGAGGATTTCGCGAGATGGCGAAGCTGAACAAGGTACCGGTTGCATCCACGTTCGTAAAACATCGTGGATGGGGATACGAGCTCTGGATCGAGAACAGGCCAGAGTACTGTGGAAAGCTCCTCCACGTCGACGGTGGGAAACGTGGGTCGTCACACTTCCACATGAAGAAGTCAGAGACGATGTATCTACAGTCTGGTTGTGTGGAGCTCGAGCTGGTAGATCCCGAGCTGGGAGAACCGTACTCAATCTTCCTCGGGCCAGGAGAATCGTTGTTCATCCCGGCGGGCCAGGTGCACCAGATCATCGCTCATCGAGATTCTGACCTGTTCGAGTTCTCGACACAACACGAAGAGTCCGACTCGTACAGGGTCAAGAAGGGTGACTGAGATCTGGTGCGCATCAACCTCGTCGGGGCGTTCACCCGGAACTTTCCGTTCGGATCTGAGATCGCGTTCGCGAAGGGTTTGACCAGGATCGGTGGACATCGGGTGACGACGGTCGATCCTTCGTTGCCCGGACAGGAACTCGATCATCGGGCCGATGTCACCCTCGTCTTCGTCGACGCCGGGAAGTACAACGACGAACTCACGAAGACGGACGGAGTGAAGGTCGTGTACCAGCCCGACGACAGTCGCTTTCCCCACGTCGCCCAGTCGATGGAACACATGCGGAAGTACTGCGATTACGCCCTCACTTTCGACCAGTACGGGGCGATGTTCGCCGAGGACATCGGGTACAGACTGTCTCGTCGGTTGTTGCTCACGGCTGACGATGAGCTGTACGTCAGGAAACCGTTGGTCTCCAAACAGATCGACCTCTGTTTCGTCGGTAACATCTCTCACGGTGAACACCACGTGTCGCGGATGAAGATGGTCGATCTCCTGGAACAGGCTGGGTTCAGGGTGGCGGTTCTCAATGGGATGTACGATACTCGACGGATAGTCGAGATCTACAATGGTTCGAAGATCGTCCTGAACCACGCGACAGACGTCGGACAGTCGTTCGGAAAGGGGTACGGGTACCAGGCCAGGCATTTCGAGGCTGGGATGACCGGCGCGTGTGTCCTGTCGAACGATGTCATCGACGAACCAGACGAACCCGTGAGCGGGTTCGTGAAGTTCTGGGACGAGGAGAGCCTCCTCGAGATGGCCTACCAACTGCTCCGGAGCGAGAACATGCGGAGAGAGCGAGCCGACGAACTGTTCATGAACATCTCGAGGAATCACCGTCCCGAGCATCGTGCACGTGAGTTGGTCGAGTTCTTCGAAAAATGTGTCGCATGCGGTTGAACCTGGGATGTGGCACCGACATCAGACCCGGGTACACGAACGTCGACTTCAGGGCACTGACGACAGACGTACTCCAGGTCGATCTTTCGAGATTTCCGTGGCCGTTCACCGACAGATCGGCGGATGAGATCTTGATGCTCGATTTCCTCGAGCATTTCGAGTACAGGAAGATCGATGCCATACTCCAGGAGGCGTGGAGGGTGCTCGTCCCGGCCGGCGAGCTGCAGGTACAGGTTCCCGATTTCACGCAGTGTGCCGCAGCCGTGAGACAGCTCATCGGCGAGTACGTTTGCAATCGCTGTGAGAAGGAATTTTCTGTCGGGTGGAACGTTGACCACGGTCGTGTCTGTTCGAATTGTGGACAGTCACTCGACGAGATGACCCAAGTCGCGATGCAGCGCCTGTTCGGTGGGCAAGACTACACCGGGAACTATCACATGTTCTCGTTCACCCAGGCCACTCTCGAGAAACGTCTTCGCAAGAACGGTTTCTGTGATTTCGAACTTCTCGAGGCCGAGCACCAATATCGGATGTGGAACTTCAAGGCACGTGCAAAGAAAGGTGATCTGGGATGGGCATGAAGATCTCTTTCTTGGGAGTCCAGAGGAGATATCGGGAGCTCGAGCCGAGTTACCGCGATCTCTTCAATAAGTACCATCTCGAGGTTCCGTATTACTTCGCTCGTGACGGACACAACGATGTGGTGATCGCGACCGAAGACTACGAAGACGGTGGGATCGATTTTCCCGGCGGTGGATCTGTCCGCTGTGCCCTCGCATCTCGTCCTGCGCCGGCCGGCACTGACGTCGTGATCCACTTCAGGAGGTGGTGTGGAGTCATTCCGGGATCTAAGTCGTCGATCCACCTCCTGATGAGCCAGGATCACAGTTTCTCGTCTGACTGGGTGGACAAGGTCACGGCGGCGAGACGAGATGGGAGACTCCACGGTCTCCTCTGTTTCCCGACATGGCACCGGCGGAACACTGCGGCTGAGCTTCGGATCGACGAGCGCGATGATTTCTTGATCGACGGGATGACTTTCGGTGTAGACACCGAGACGTATCGGCCGGGTGCCCTCGATCCGAAGAAGATGCTCTGGGCATCAGATCCTGGTCGTGGTTTCTGGGAAGCCTTCTCGCTCTCTCGGGATCTCTGGAGGACAGACGGAGATTTCAGGTTGCACGTGTGTTGGCCAGATTACGTCCGGGGAGTCTCGATGCCGCTCGCTCCGTGGTTGTCGGTCCACAAGAATGTCCAGAACGGCCCCAGGTTGTGGGAGTTCTTCGGAGACTGCGGCATACTGCCGTACACGTCGTCGTTCAGAGAACCCTCGTCTAGGGTGTGTCGGCAGGCCCAGGCCGCCGGCATGGTGGTCCTTTACCCTCCGGCCATGGGGAGCCCATCCGAGCTCATCAGACACAACGTGGACGGCATCGTGGCACCAATCAATGAGTGGCCCGAGTTGATCTCGGGGATCGTCAGAGATCACGAGAGGTTCACCACGATCTCGGCGGCCGCCCGGCAACTGGCGATCTCTGAAAATTGGGAGGTCCAGGCGCAGAGGTTCAACGTACGTGTGCGGGCCATGACCACCGGGAGGACGACCACATGAGAGATATCTGCGATGAGAATTTCTGCGAATCTGCCGATGTGTCCGACGTGACCGTCGGGATCATCGGACACGGGTACATCGGACAGGCCGCCGAGGCATTGTTCTCGGGGTCGACTCACGTCCGTGTGTACGACAAGAACAAGCCTGGTCTCGGAGATCTGCCGAGTCTCGTCCGTGATTCTCAACTGATCTTGGTTTGCGTCCCGACTCCGATGGAACCGTCCGGAGAGTGTCATACCGGGATCGTCGAGTCGGTCATCGCTGATGTGAACCGTGAGATCGTGTCTCAGGGATTCGATCCGAGAGAACGGATCGTCGTGATCAAGAGCACCGTCCCACCGGGATTTACCGGATCCATGCGGTCTCGGTACCAGAAGATGCGGATCGTCTTCTCGCCAGAGTTTCTCACCGAGGCGAACAGCGTGAACGACTTCAAGAACGCAGATCGGATCATCGTCGGGGGTGATCAAGAAGACGGGAACGTGGTCTTGAGGATCTTTCGACACGCTTGGAGGGATCGGAAGGACGAGTACTACGGGGTGATCTGCGAGCCGGTCGCGGCCGAACTCGCGAAGCTTTTCGGGAACGCGTTCCTCGCCACGAAAGTGACGTTCGCGAACGAGATGTATCAGTTTTGTGCACGGCTCGGGACAGATTACGAGACCGTCGCGATCTTGGCATCGATGGACAAGAGGGTCGGGTCGAGTCACCTCAAGGTACCGGGACCCGATGGTCACCTGGGATACGGCGGGAGCTGTTTCGTCAAGGACATCAACGGTCTCCGTCACATGTTCAGACAACTCTCTGTCAACGAGAGACTCCTGACCGCCGTGATCGAGAGGAACGATGAGCTTCGTCCCGAGAAAGACTGGGAGAAGCTCGCCGGTCGTGCGGTCGTACACAACGATGTCTGAACGGAAGGTCCTCGTCATCGATCTCGACGGGACGATCTGCGAACAGACTTCGGGTGGGACAGCGTACAGAGATGCGAAACCCGTCGATGTGGTGATCGATCGTCTGCGGGTGTTGCGACGTGCCGGGTGGAAGATCGTCATACACACTGCACGCGGAATGCGATCGTGGATCGCCCAAACGCCAGAAGAGACGTACGGACAGATGACACGTGATTGGTTGTTACGTCACAGAGTACCGTACGACGAGCTCGTCTTTGGGAAGCCCGCGGGCGACCTGTACGTTGACGACAAGGGAGCATCGATTGCTGAGTTTCTTGCAAGAGAAGTTGATTGACTATCGTACTGACTCCGGGATGCTCGATGCCGTGCATCTGCGCGAATGGCACGATAGGATCGTCTTCACGAACGGATGTTACGACCTCTTGCACCCGGGACACCTACAGACTCTCCTGTTCTGTGACGACCTGAGGAAGTCTGGCCAGGGTGCCGTGGTGGTGGCCATCAACAGTGATGACTCAGTGAGGAGGATCAAGGGATCTGACCGTCCCGTGGTCGACGAGATGTCTCGGGCTACCCTCTTGGCTGCACTCTTCTTCGTCGATTTCGTCGTGATCTTCGGAGAAGACACCCCCGCCGATCTCATCCGTGCAATGTGTCCCGACATCATCGTGAAGGGAGGCGATTACGTCGGGACATCTGTGATAGGTTCTGAGACGGGAGCCGAGATCGTGTTCGCACCGTACGACGAGGCATGGTCGACGACCAAGATCATCGGTAAGATCAGAGAGAGACGATGACCAAGAAGAAGATCATGGTGATCGGCGACATATTCGTCGATCGATATGTCTGGGTCGACTCACACCGGATGTGTGAGGAAGATCCGACGGTCCCGATCTACGATGTCGTGAAGGTCGAAGATAGACCGGGCGGGGCGGCGAACGTCGCCGCGAACCTCGGGTCCATCGTCTCTGATGGGGCCGACGTGCATCTGTTCGGGATCATCGGGAGAGAACTGGAGGACGTATTCGGTGGTGGGTCCGCGAAACTAGAAAGCCCCAGATGTTCCGAGACGTTGTACAAGACGCGGTATGTCGACAAGCAGGGACAGATGTTCTCTCGAGTAGACAGCACCAAGGTATTCTCGTTCTCTTCTCGCTGCTTCTTCGAAGATACGTTTGATCTCGATCGGCTGGTTGATTACGATGCTTTCGTGATCTCTGATTACGACAAGGGGACGGTGTCTGAGGCGCTCGCGTCGGTGATCATAGGCACCGGGAAGCTCGTCGTCGTCGACTCGAAGCGGAAAGATCTCAGGTGTTTCGAGGGTGCGACGGTACTGAAGGTCAATCAGCTCGAGGCCAGCGTCCAAGAATCTCGATTCCGTGTCTACGGAAGAGCATTCGAGGCAATGTTCAAGATGTGCGTCGTAACTAAGGGGGCAGCCGGAGCCCAGATACGGTATGCCAGGGACCTGGCTCACGATAAGTATGAGATCGTCAAGCAAGACATCTCGGCTCCAGCCGCCCAAGTGGTCGACGTGACGGGCTGCGGCGACACACACACCGCCGCGATGGCTTGGGCCCTTCTCGAAAATCGTGAACCGCACGAGGCTGTCGCGTTTGCGAACGCGTGTGCCGCGAAGGTCGTCTCGATGTTTGGGACGAGCATCTTCTGATGTGTCCAATCTTTGGGCACTCTCCGTGGTATGGTGTACAAAGATTGGACAGTAAGAGGAGGACGACATGAGGCTCGGCGAAGATGTACTCTTGGAGATCGTGAACATCGTCTTGGAGGGACTCTCCGAGGGCAAGGACATCTCGCAGAAGTTGCGGGACATCGACCTCGATTGGGCTCCCGAGGTCGCCAATTACTCGGTCGATCCGAACGCTGTCGGCCTGACGAGCCAACCGCTACGCTCGAAGCTGATGTTGTCTTCGAGGTACGTCACCGAGCACCCTCGTCGTAAGATCTGATCGGAACAGGTGCCGACGTACGTGTTCGAGTGTCCCTCGTGTGGCTCGACACGGGAGGTCACGATGTCGCTCACTGAACTCGGTGAACGGACTATCGTGTGCAGATGTCTGGGTACTCCCGTGATGTCACAGGTGCTCACGCCGGTCACCTTCGTGTTGAAAGGTGGCGGCTGGGCGAAGGACGGGTACTCGAAGCGATGATGCTCTGGATCTTCTTCTCTCTGTCGATCGTCGTGAATGTCGCGGCGGTCTTCGTCATCGTCCGTCTCGTCAGACGACTGCTCGAGCATGACACGTTCGTGAATAGCATTTACGACGAGGTGATCGCGAGTGCCGTCTTCCTCAAGAAGATCTCGTCCAGGATCGCGTACGAGGTCTCACCGGACGTGACCACGGCGCTCGGTGTCCTCCGTACCTTGGCACAGCGCATGGAACACGTCGCCGACCAGGTCAGGAAGAGCGGAGCGAGATCGGTGATTGCAGGGACACCGGTGGAAAAGCAGCAGAGACCCGTCGTCGTCTGAACACGGAGGACAATTGGCACGATATTTCGACGAGAACACGGACAGGAGCATCGAGCTCTTCCTCAAGACGACTGACGACACGTCTCGTCACCAGATCTTCGACAGAGACATCAGGCCGGCGTTCGAAAAGCTGATAGAGAGCATCATCTACATCTATCGCTTCTGGACGATCGACGAGGTCGACACCCTCAAGATGGAGTGTCTCACAGCGTTGTACGAGACGCTTCCGAAGTACGACCCAGCCAAGAGTAACAAGGGTTTCTCGTACTTCAACGTCGTCGCCAAGAACTGGTTCGTCCAACGAGCAAAGGAGAAGTCGAAACGTAACAGGCAGGAGAACAACCTGTACCACGACTTCGACAGCGATGTGGCGAAGAACGATCCGAACTTCGTGGTGAGTCCACACGAAGATGCACTGATCGACGACGAGTCGTGGAAGTCGTTCTTCCAGGAGATGGATCGGTGGCGGTCGAAGTCATTGAAGTCATCCGAGAGATCTGTGCTCGAGGCAGTCATCTACCTCTTCCGAAATCCAGAGTTTCCTATTTACAACAAGAAGGCGATCTACCTGTACATCAGAGAGATGACGGGTCTGAACACGAAACAGGTCGTCGTGAACCTGAAACGGTTGAAGGGCTACTATCAGAAATTCCGAGAGAGAAGCCTGTCGGAAGGAGAGTGACCCGTGTCAAAGGCGAAGTCGAGCAACGTGGATTTCGACGCCGTGTGCGATGAGATCCACGTTAACGTCCAGGAAGATCGTGCGAGGCTGCGTCGGTGTTTCGACGGTGGAGTCGTGTCTGTCGAAGAGATCGTGAGCATCTCTGAGGCCCTGACCAAGAGCAATTCTCAGCTGGTTGAGCTTGCGAAGCTGGTCGTGAAGGGCAACCGTGATGTCGATCCGAAGGACGAGATCGATGGAGTCTACGGAGAGATCGATCCACAGGTCTCGGACGGTAGACCGGTCGTGCTCTCTGTCGATGAGCTCGATGACGATAACCTGATCGTTTCGAGCGGGATCGACCACGATCTCACCGAGGACGACCAGGACGATGTCGCGTGTGCCATCGAGATGTCGACGGAGGCGACCGGTTCGAGGAACTGATGACGTTAGAAGCCGTCGATGGCACCGAGCTTCTGACCCGGCTCGGGCAGCTCCAAGAGGAGATCGACGCCATCCTGAAGAAGCTTGGGCCAGACATCAACAGGCTCGGTCTACTCAAGGCAGAGTCTGACCTCATATCCGACGAACTCACCAAGAGAGAAAGGTCGTCCGTTCCTAATTCTAACGGATGATCTCGCGTCACAATGTCCAGAGGTTCAGGTATCCCGAACGTTTCCTGGCGGAGCTCATAAGGAGCTACGTCTCGGGAGAATTCGTGAGTGCCATCGAGAACGTACCGATGGTGCGTCGAGCCTTGGTCCTCGCCGTCGACCTCGATGGTGGCCGGCTCGAGAACAACGACGGTCTTGGAGAGGTCGTCGTAGACACTCCGGGATCGGGTAACGGCTCGTATCGCGCGACCGTCGGAGTCGACAATCCACCGAACACTGTCAGGGCGAGGATCATGACGGCCGGCGCCGCTGAACCGGTGCGCCTGTTTCATGGCATAGCAGTTTTTGCAGCCCGGAGACACCAGCGCGCAGCCGCGCGTCGGGTTCCATGTTCGGTCACACCATTCAATCTTCGTTTCGCTCATTTGCGCGCCAGGCCTTTCAGTTTCAGGTCCAGTCTGTAGGCCGTTAATGCCCGTTCCGCCTGCTGGACAATTGCAATTTCCGCAGGACAGACCAGACATTCTGCATCCCGGCACGGCCCGAAATGTTTCTTTGAAATCTTCAGAAGCTGTTCCAG
>ERZ1292632.4266-Hain-H43-01um-R2-4266-length-10353-cov-7_pt1 | contig 10353 bp, 18 predicted proteins | sample MGYA00564407_ERZ1292632 | MGnify/ENA primary metagenome ERZ1292632 (study PRJEB36523, sample SAMEA6512637) | groundwater metagenome | collected 2019-01-08 | study: AquaDiva: Metagenomics assemblies of 32 groundwater samples | reverse complement strand
ATCTATACCCTAACTCTGCGGAGTTCAGGATATAGACTTCTTGGTTTTAGGTTAAACATTAGTCTTTTAGCGTCATTATCAATCCAGCTAAAATTCTTTCTTAACCAAATGTGAAACTCTTTTGATTCTTTACCAATATTCATTTCGGCACTACTTCCAGTATTTCCACTTTTATCTTGCAGATGCGACCTCTGCTCCTACAACGTTTAAGGACTTTTAGTTCTGAATTGTCTATCAGCCCATAAGTGTCTTCGACGTAGCATTCTTTTCTGTGATAACTGCAATATCCCGACGGATGGCTCGTCAGACCTGCACATCCCTCCCCATTCTTCTTGAATCCCTTGCATACCTCGGACATCTTTACTCCTCCAACAAATCTCTGAACTCTGACATCTCGTCTGACGGCTTACCGAAAAGGTTTTCGGCGAACTGCACCAATTCAACCATCTTGAACCTGTTTGCCGAGACTATCTTCAGCAGTTTCAGCTTACGTATGTGACAGCAATACCTGCCGTCATTGATGTCTTCAAGCAGAGCAGGTATCGGCTCATATATTTCGCTGTAGTCCTTGATTATATCCCTTATCTTATTTGATAGCTCTTCACTGACCGCCAACGAATTCAGCATCTCGTAGCTCAACTGGAACGCCGTCGCAAACTCCAAGGTATTCTTGTCCTTCTTTGCGAATAGGTCTGGTAGCTTGACGTTGAGCTTCTGCAACTCTATACGTTCTCCTGAATGTAAACTACCACTCCCTACCTGATGGTCAGGAAGTGGCTTTAGTCGGGAGTTGTGGCTTACGCAGTAAGACATTGTTTCTCAACTCCTTCATTTCTACGGAAGAGTGCGTTTACTGGCACTCCAGTCTTGGAATGCTGAAACATCCTGTTCCGCTCCAAGACCTTTTTTAAGGCAATTACATAACTCGCCTTCCTGTCAGAGTTAAAACTCTTTTCAGTCATCCTGCTCACCTTTTGGTTCTGCTTCTAATGAACATAAAGAGCAAGAGCTATCTTCATGATACCAAATTCTCTTCCTCTTATAAACCTCTTTTCCACAATTCTTACATTTTGTCATTTTTGGTCACCATTCACAACCTCTTCTTCAATTCGTCAAGCTCTTTCCTCAGCTCGTTCTTCTCGGCGATTGTATCGTAGACGAACTGCGAGTCCCTTATCGCCTGTCTCTCAAGCATCTTGTTGCGTTCCAGAACTTTTGCGATGAACTCGTTGTGGACGCACTCTGCGACTGCCAACATCGTAGCCTTGTTCTCCATCGGCAAGTCCCAGAATGATACTTGGCATTTCTCTTGCGTCTTCCATTCTAATGCGTGTGCGTTAGCTTCATACGACTTGTGCATGAATATCGCCAACTTAATCCAGTCTGAATCTGCTTTCTCAAGAAATCTTTTGATACTTTCTTCGTCCATTTGTTATACCTTCCTCTTTAAGAAGCGACTTATGGTCATCATCGCAATACGTTTTTGCAAACTCGCTATCGCCTCTTGCTACGTAGCGTCTCGCCATTTCATAGGTGAAACCTCAATTACTTGAGCATTAGATGGCTACTTTGAGAAAAGAAGCGTGAACTACTAAGCTCATTTCGCCATCTGCGTTGATAAGAATAAAAGTATGACCTATCCTATATAAATCTTTCGTTCAAAAGTGACAAAGAATTAATTTTTTTCATACCACCACTATCAAATGTGCATTAGCCATTGACAATCGTAAAAAAGGCAAATTTTTATATACCCCCTAAACTATTATTTCCTATATGTATGTTCAAATAGTAGTTATCAAATGTGCGTGTCATGTGACACGTGTTATGCAGACCCCCCGACAAAAGTTAAATATATCCGTCAGGCTTTAGCTATATGATGGAGTATATGGAATCCGACGATGACTGAAGGCAGAAAAGTTTTGGTTTTCCAATTACGACCTATCAGAAAGGAAGTGATGAGGAAAGTAAAGGACAAGAATAAGAATAGATGCTTCAGCAAGTCATACACACCCATACCGCCTGAACGCATACTGCCATATTCCTGCTACACCGAAAGAGGCATCGCACAGTGGCTGTATGAAGAGTTCGGTGCTGGACATTATGTCATCAGGGCTTGGCGTGAAAAGCGAAGGAAAGACAAGTCGGGCTACGACGTGGAACTGTTCCGCCTGATAGAGATGCAAGTCATACAGAAGGACTATGGCAACCACATATTCAATACCTTAGATAAGCGTAGCATATCCAAGAGCAAGGCGTGGCGTGAAAACGTCTAAGTTCTGATTACAGATTCTTAGCATCTGTTCTTAACGGCAAGATAAGCCTAACGCTAATGACCCTTAGCCAAGTTACAACAACTGACAAATAATTTTTTGACCCTTAGCCCATAGAAGTCTGTTCCCAATACTGACGATTTCATAGGAGTTAAGGCTTAACTCACTTGTTTGATAGAAAGGTTTTTATCCTAAAACGTATTCTTCTTGGGGTGATGGAAGGCACGTCTGATATACAAAGTGACAAAAAAAAGCTTATTGATTTCTTATGCCGTGTGTCCAGCGATGAGCAAGTGACGTCTGGGCAAGGTCTCGATACCCAAGAATATATCAACCGAAAGAGCATTGATGAACTCAAAGAGAAGGTCAACAAGATAATCAGGGAAGAAGGTCGGTCAGCCCAAATAAAGGACTCAGAATTCATTATTGAGTTTGACCCACTTAACCAGTGGTTCGATATTAAAATCTCATTACGCAAGAGACCTGAGCTTGTGGCATGGCTTATAGACGTCTCCAAGGGAATCAAGCCTGACGAGCTGAGGTTCGTCAACTGGGGAAGGTTCGCAAGAAATTTGCCATTCTATTATTTCTTAAAGTTATGGCTTGAAAGAAAGACTATCAAAGTCAGTGCTGTAAGCGATGTTAATGAGCCGAAATTTGCTGTCAATATGATTATGGCGTTAAGGCAATATGAACTTGAAGATAGGGCTAAGGCAACACATAACTCACAGCAACGCCGTTTCGATGAAGGTTTTTTCCTTAGCCGTGACATCTATGGGTATAGGATGATAAGGGATGAGCAACGACGAGTCATACGCATAGATGTAGTTCCAGAAGAGGCTATCAATGTAGCAAATGTCTTCCGCCTTAAATCTTCTGGTATGAAGAACATAGACATCGCAAATAAGACCAAGATTCCATATACCACGTTCTGCGAATGGTTGCGTGATAAGAGATACTATGGTCTGCTTACGTTCAAGGATGAAGTCAAGAAAGGTAACTATGAACCAATAATATCTGAAGATGATTTCAACGCCGTGCAGAAGATGTAGACCTCAATATGGCACTATCTGAACGAAACTACAATGGTGATGAAATGATTTATGAGAAGCCGAAGCCAATCAAGCCCAAGCCTGACATCAAGGAAGAACGGCATAAGAAAGTCCTGAAGAGCCTTGAACGAAAACAGAAAGAACTTGTCGAAGCTGAACGGAAGCTGAAACGTATCAAGACCGCTATCAAGAAGCTGGAAAGGAAGAAGAGATATTATGAAGATTAATCTCTATAAGCCTTTTTTCGTCATTGTTCATTTTTAATCCTCCCATATTTCCTGTTGCACCTGTAGCACTGCCATACCTCGATGCCGTCGCCTTTGCTGTCAACCAATCCTATGTGGACTGTGTGCAGGACAGACATCATCTTGCAGTAGTCGCACCTACTTGCCCCGTTGATGTCCATTGGTGAACCACTCCATAAACTCTTTCTTTGCCGATTCTATAGCCTCAACGCAAGTATTCGGCTTGAACCTTACCTTGTCCTCTATCTGGTGCTTCCTACCTTCCATCGAATGATAATGAATTATTTTTTCTCCAAGTGCCAAGCAGTTGCTGTGACCCTTGACTGTGGATGCTTGACAGCTCACCACTGAACTCACAAGTCCTCCCCTATCGTTCAGTATGAAGCAGTGTGAGTGCCTCAGTCCTGTATATTTGTTTTCAAACCACTTGACTACATCCCTGTAGTTCTTTCCTGTCTTTATTGTCGCTGAATCGTTGCCTCTCAGCACTATGAACACTCTCTTTCCCTGAGTCTCCTCAATATGCCTGACTATTCTTTCCCACTCTTTTTCGGTTTCCAAACTATCACCTTGAACGAATACTTGTAGCTGTTCTTCTGCATCCTCAGTTTATAAAACTCTTCCTTTGCCTTGCCGTAATCGTCAAACAATGTCGGATTGCTCTTGTTGAACTTGAACTTATTGCCATTTATGCGAATCGGTGACACTTTCGTGAACTTATACTCCTTTGCGGTTATCACCCAATATCTCCTCTCTTTCGTCAGCTTTATTCTGCCAATGACGTCCCTAATATCAACGACCTTAATCTTGCCCCTCTTATTCTTCTGGTTCTCTGTTTGGCATTTCTGGGTGCAACATTCACGGCGTGATGCCCAGAACTCGTTATGGCATATTATGCAGATGAGCTTGTTCTTGCCCTTGACATCGTAATAGTATTTAGGTCTGCACTCCTTATGGTATTTCCTGCTCGTGCCACCTTCTATCATCATGCCACAGATAGGGCATATTTTGCTTATTGGTTCTCTTTTGGGAGTTGGATGCTCTTTCCTCTCCTTCCTACGCTTCGTGTTGTATCTCTCGAAATAGCCTTTTCTCTTCTTGAGATATTTCTTTCCGTAATCACTCATATAGTTAGGATGCTTGGCTAACCACCTGTCACGCTGTTCCTTGTATCTCTCTGGGTTGCGTAGCTTGTATGCTTTCCTTTCACAACGCCTTCCGCAATACTTAACGTTCTTGTCAAGCTTGACTCCGCAGACGATGCACTTCCTTTCCATTGTGACTTCTCTTTTTTAGATGATGTGTTGGCAGGTATGCAAAAGAGGGCTTACCCCACGTCACGCTACTGCCAACACCTGCGTGACCTTGATTTCTTCCTCGCCCCACCTATTCAACAGCTTCGCTATCGTCTTGGTGCAGAGCTTTAAGTTCTTATTGCGAATGAGATAGATTCGTATTCCGTTGTGCGACATAGTTTCTGACAGCTTAATTATGAGTTCCTTGTTAGCCTGTATCACTTGGTATTTTGTAGGGACTAAAGAATGCTTCTTGGTGTTCTCTGGGATTTGTTTCTCTAAAGAACTTCTTACTGAATCCAACGAATATCGTGGCTTTATTTTCGTGAAGAAAGGCTTTTGCATATAGTTATGGAAGAATTAAGTATTTATATGCGTTTCGGTGTGAACGGCTTTGCCCGAAAAGTTGCCCAATCCTATTTAATCTTTTATCACTAACCTTTTGTCTTTTTTGTTCCCACGCCAAAGCCTAATAAAATTATCTTGTGCTGTTTCTTTTGCACCAATCCACCATCTTTTAGTTATTGAGATGTATTCCTTCAACATAAACTCATTGCCATTATCCTCAAACCAGCTCATAACCCTTAATTCTATTGCGTCAAATCTCTTCTTATCCTCGAATAAGGTTAATCCTTGTTTGTAAGTTCCTAACCATTCACCAAATAAATTTCTGTTGTAATCCATTGTGATACCCTTTTAAGATGATTCGTCGTATATCTGTTAGGCTTAATATACCCTCAATTTTTTAATTTCTAATCTATATCCATTGTTTACAAATACTTCTTCTATCTGATAAGTATGCTTATTCAATGAAATCCATTTGTCCATATTTTTCTTGTTTGTGAAGTCAAGAAAGTATCTATCCAATCCAATTAGTGTTTTTTTGAAATGTAGGAGTCTTGTTTTCATCTCTTCCTCCTCTTGATGAAGTAGTAAGCCGTGAACGAGCCTATCGCTATCACAATCATTATCGGCACGAAATACCATAGGAACTTGCCTGAGCTTAACGAAGTCTTCGTGACTGGCGTATAGACACTCGCATCAGCTACGCAGATGTAATCCTTCTTGTCCTTGTCATATTCAGGCTCTTTGCCGTCTGGACACTCGTAATCGGTCTTCAGCTCGACCCTCTCAAAGCAGTCCTCTACCTTGGTTACGAAGCCATCACCGCACTTCAGCTTCTGCTCTATGACCACTGTGCATTCTTCCTGATTCAAGACTTCCCTGCCGTCCTCGCACTTGAATATCTCTCTTGTAGGAAGGACTATCTCGCAGATTCTTGTGCCGTTAGATAATGTTTTTACTATACCGTCGCACACTTCCGTAATCGCTGGTTGAGTGAAACAGCTACCGTCAGGCTGGATTATCCCGTTAGTGCAGGTCAATAGTATCCCTGAAGTGTCAGCACAGTAGCCTTCCTTAACCAAATAGTTCTCGCCTTCCTTGCATACCGCCGTGATGTAGTTCGGCTTCTCGGCAACATACCAGACGCCTACCGTCCTATCATCTGGAACTGTGTATGCCTGATTGTTCTTCAGTATGCCCAAGATGTTGTCGCATAGGTCTGGATTACCTGTCAGGCAGTCCTGATAGTATATCTTTTTCGTGTCGTCGTTGACTATCGGCGACAAGCCCGAGCAGAACTTAACTGGGGCGATGTGCAACGAATCCTTCTGAATGACCTTGCCCTGACCGAAAGCCTCGAAAACTATTATCTGGTTCTCGTCCACTACGCAAGGCAATGGTCTGACGTTGATTCGCTGGAACGTCCAGAATGGTTGGCACACTGTTCCACAGGCGTTTGGATACATTTGGACATCATAAGAATCGCATCTCACTACAAGATGGCTTCCTACTGAAGATAGCTTCTCACTTTCAATGCCATCTATGATTGTGTGTCTCATTGTATTAGTCGCACCGCATCTCACTTTCTCTACTCCAGCTGAACAAAGATAATAATAACCGCCCTGAGATGTTCGTAAAGTTGTTTCACTATCTACAGTCACAGAGCCATCCTCAACGCAATCTGAAGAAGAAGAGCCACCAACGCACTTTATCGGTGCATAGTCAACAGGTTCTCCACCAACACCACCGCCTAATGCACTTGTGCCTGTGCAGAACTGCGATACCCAGACCTTAGCCTGTTCCTTGTCCGTCAATTGGTATGCCGTCTCTCTTGTCGCCATAAAAGAACCAGTTACGACTACAAGAATCAGTAACGATAGTATGCCCATTATCAAGGCTATTTTTGATTGAGTTTTCTTTGGCATTATGATTTAAGCAAGATATTTTGGATTTTCCAATAGTTTGTCCCTTACACTATTTTGATTTAGCCTATTGACTATCTTTGCTATGTTTATAGCTTGTCTTTTTGTCTTGAAAGCATCAAATACAGAATACATAGGGATGCCATTCTGGAAGTATTCAAATAATTCTACAATCCATACTTTTCCATCTTTATATATCTGATTCTTTTTAATGGGAATATTCGTTGCCATACCATTTATCCAAGCATAACTTGCTTATATAGTTTTTGCAAAACATTACATAATCATCCAAACACGACGACCATCTTGCCGTCTTCAGGCTTCTGCGAAAACGTGAATACTGCACTGAAATTATACTCTTCCTTCACCATCTTATATTTTCTGAATGGAAACGTAGGCACTCTTTCCTTGTCGCATTGCAGTTCCATTATCTCTATCTTCTCAAGATACTTTCCGAAATCGCCATAGCATTCATAGTCTAAATAAGCATTATCAAATAGTGGGATTATCGCCCTATTCCCTATCACATCCTCTGGAACAAACATTTTCCTGTAGAGGTTTCCGCTAAAATACTCATTCCAGTATCCTATCTTTGGTGCTACCTTTGATAGCCATTCTTTCTTCATACCGAGGATTGTAACGAAAATCAAGGGGATTATAAAAAATAAGATTAGTCCTATCGCAAAAAATAAAAATACTCTACCTATCGGATTTATGTCTATCTCTACTATTTCTTGAGAATTGTCCATAAGCCACGAAAAATCAAATTGTGCTTCGCAGAATGCTGTCGAATTCAATGTATTGTTCCCAAATGCCATTGCGTGATTCTTAGCTATGCAAGAATCGTATAATATATGCACTGAACTTATTGAGACGTAGACTATCAATGCCAAACCTACATATTTTATAAAATTTCCTATTATGTAAATAATCAGGCTTAATATGTTTGGATACACACATTTATATACAGCTTTCCAGTATGTGTATTCTACTGGGTAGCTGAACTTGACCTTATCCTCTTTCGTATAATCAACGACTACTCTCGCATTCGCAGGGATGTAGTCCTTGTAAAGTTGTGGCATCAGTCCAAGATAACCAGAGGGTCTCCATAAATCTTGCCGTGCTTGATTACCTTCGTAATCTCTTCTTTCTCTTTCTTAGTATAGAAATTCTCTTCCTCTTTAGTCAATGCTAACGGAACTTCTTGTTCTTGTTCTTGTTCTGGTTCTGGTTCTGGTGAAGGCATCTTCCTTATCTTGCCCTTCCTTTCTAAATATCCTATCGCAAATTCTTTGTTTTCAATTTCATATTCTTCATTGTCAATTTCATATTCTTTATTGTCTTCTTCTTGTTCTTCTGCCATTTTTATCCTCCTTACATTTTCTAAAAAAAGAAAAAAAGACTAATCCTTCAGATGCTTGTCCGAACATCTCTGACAGCTCATATTGCTGTCCTTCTTATATTCTTTCATCACTTGGTTCAGGACTTTTAGTTCAGTCTTGTCCAAGTCAAAATTCTCTACGAACCTTCGGTTGCAATCTCCGCAGATAGAGTGGACACTAATCCAACGCTTCTGCGTGACTTTCTTCTTTGCTACTTTCTTTGCCATTGTTTTTTTCACCTCTTTTGTTTTATTGTTGGCAGAGGCTACTCTTGGAGAAAAGGAGGATGAGTCCTTAAACCAATTTCGCCTTTTGCCTTAGCACGTTTGGGGGTGCTAAATCACCTTACGATGACTATGAAAATTTAGGCTCTTCCTCTTCTGAAGCTTCCTGCAATTCTTCCTCTCCAGAATCCTCGACCTCAAGCTTCAGCTCTTCCTCTTCCTTCTTCTCTTCGCCTTCAGAGGTTTCGTCAGCCTCGGCTTCCTCATCTATCAGAACCATTTTCAGCCTCTTGCCTTTCTCCACGCCCAACGCATCGTTTGTGCGTATCTCGTAGAGGATTCCGTCTTCATCTTCACCACTGCTCAACTGAGCATCCGACCACCAGCAGTTCTGTCTTACCAATGTAACTTCCACCTCTGCCACTACTTTCCCTTTGCTGTTGCACATAGCTATTTCCTCCCATAAGATTGCTCTACCTTTTTATGTGAAATCTGTCCGCAGTGAGTGCATTGAAGTATTGTGCGAACCCGTGAATTCACGCCAAAAGGATAGTTTCTGCGTCTAATAAAATTGCATTTAGCCTTAGAAGATTTCCAGCCACAGCTCGAACAAACCTTATCTTCAGCCCTTCTGTGTTCGTCCCTCATTGTGTCGTCAATTTCCTCACTAATACTATTTCCACTGTGGAAATCCTTATGTTCCTTTTATGCCTTTCTGTTGTTATCTGCTCAGGATAACCCCTGATTGACTCCACCTTCAGCCTGTCCTCGACAAACTCGTTAAGTGCCAAATCGAATGCCCTCTTTATTGCGTTGCCACCTGCCTTCAGCTTGACTGAGCCGTGCTTCGATATTATGCTGTCCATCAAGAGCAAATACCTGTCGTTAGACACTTTCAGCCTTCCGTCCTTGCCTAAGCCTATGCCTATCCTCAATTCGTTAGGCTCTCTGTCTTTTTGTCCTGTCTGTTTTGGTTGTTCTGTGTTGTTTTCCATTGTGCTGATGTCCTCCTTTTTTCGCTTTCCTCACTTTGTTTGCCCTGAACGTAGAGAATTTCCTTCTGCATATCGGATGATTCTCGCATCGTATCCTTACGCCCCATTCCTTGATAGAGCCACCGAATGTCGTCCTATAGACCAAATCTACTGTTCCGACGATTGTTGTTTTGACATCGTGAATTCCAGTATATTCATAGTCCACCTCTACCTTATCGCCCTTCTTGAATTTCGGCTTTGTCACTGCTCCTCCCACCTCTCTACGCTATGCTTCATTTCGCTATTGGTTTGTAGCAGTGGCAAGTCATCATTCCGCCCTCATTGAGACATTCCAACTCTTCAGCCGTGCAATTCTCTCCGTCTGCCAAACGCTTGTCCAAGACTGGCACGTATTCTGTCGCCCATTCCAGACATTCCTCGTTGGCGTAGAGTTCCAAACCCTTCAGTTGCTGTTCCCCTGTGCCAAGGGTAAATATACAAAAAAGTGCTACACCTATCAATAATCCTAATGCAGCACCAGAAATAAATCCGCATATAGCCAATTCCTCATTATTCCATTTTTCTTCTTTGCTCATTGTATCTCCTTCCACTCTCTTGTTGGATATTGCGAATAGTCTTTTGGC
>ERZ1292632.4265-Hain-H43-01um-R2-4265-length-10354-cov-5_pt1 | contig 10354 bp, 10 predicted proteins | sample MGYA00564407_ERZ1292632 | MGnify/ENA primary metagenome ERZ1292632 (study PRJEB36523, sample SAMEA6512637) | groundwater metagenome | collected 2019-01-08 | study: AquaDiva: Metagenomics assemblies of 32 groundwater samples | reverse complement strand
GCCAACGGGAAAGCTCCCAGCGCCACGCCAGCCGAAGATGGAGCCGCCGCGACGACCGCCGCCGCCAGCCTCCCCAAGCTCATCACGCACTGACGACGATGATGAATCCGTACCCGTCCCGTACGATCCTCATCTCGGCAGGCTATGACCCATCGGATTAGGGGCGCAGTCAAACTCGTCTCGAAGTCGGGCAAAATATTCGGCGTCATCATCGGGGATGACCTCCGCGATCATTTCTTTCTGCCGTCGTCCGTGCGCGTCCCAGGTGTCATCGCCGCGAATCACTCCCTCGCAGAGCTAAATACCCTCCGCGATACCTACTTCCAATCGCTCGTGCAAGGGATGCTCGTGGAATTTACCCCCCGATCTACGGATCGCGGGATGCGCGCGTTGAACGTCTCCGTCCTTCCTTCCTCGGAGCGTTCGCATGGCGAAAGTATCCAAAGCTGAATCCAATCTGATCGAAACCTATACGCAGGACTGGAAGCGTCTGCAATCACAGAAGGCGCGACGTTCCGGCGGTGTGGAAGCGCGAGTCCTCACGAACCTCTGCATGTACTCCGGCGAGCAGGAAGCGATGCAAAATGGCTTCGCGCTCCTCGGACGCGGGGCCACCGATGAGGACGCGAACAAGCTCCATTTGGTCTTCAACCTGATCGGGCGCGCGGTCAAGCGCAAGATCGGACGGCTCTGGTCGATCGACAATAAGTTCAAGGCCGTGCCGAACACGCTCGATCCCGCCGCGTGGGATCAGGCCGATGTCGTCTCGAAACTGATTCTCGCGCTCAACCGGAAAACAAAAGAGGGGCAGACGCATTGGAATCGGCTGTTCTGGATGCTGATCAGCGGCGTCGTGATCGAAAGCTCCGAGTGGATGGAGCAAGTCGGGGATGAAGCGTTGCCAGAGTTCAACGACGCTGGCGAGATGATCTGGATCGATCAGTGGGCGCAGAATGCCGAAGTGCCCGAGTCGTTCGTGATGACGCACGTCACGGCCGGCGCTCCACAGGAGCGATTCAAGCCGAAAGAAACCGTCCAGATGACGGGGGATGTGGGGAGCCAGTTATGGAACCCGCTGAACTTCTTCATCGACGCGAGCGTGCGGCGCATTCGTGATCTCGCGGGCGATCAATCGTGCTACACCGCTGAAATCAAAACTCGCGGGTGGATCGAGGACAACTTTGGGGCCGACATCGCGAACAAGGTGCAGTACAACGGCGACCTCAACATCGTCCGCACGACGATCAAGGAATCGACAGCGGCCACGCTCGCGAACATGAACATCGTGGACTTGATTCCCGCGATTCAAGGCTCAGTGAAACCGGGCGACCCGGATATGTGCATCGTGCTCAACCGCTACACCCCGCGGTCACAGAAGAACCCGCACGGCGTGAAGTGCATGTTCGTTCCGGGTGATGCGATCTTGGATCAAGGCGACCTCGCGGACTATCCCGAGATCCCGCTGACGGATATTCACTGGCAACCGAACGCGACGAGCTTCTGGAGTCCGGACTTCATCACAGACATGGTGCCAGCCAATAAGTTCCTCAACAAGCGCATGTCGCAGTTGGGTGAGGCGTCGAACGCGCAGTTATACCAGATGCTTCTACTTGGTGGTGACCTGAAGAAAGCAGATATTCCAACGGACTACCCCGGCGTGGTGATCGGTGGTCTAGATGATGAAGGCCAACCGCTCGTGGTGCCCGTCCCTCGTGGGGACTTACCATCATTCCATCTTCAGTCTATACAGGTCTCGATTGAACTTATGGACACGCTCAGCTCCTCGGATCTCTTGTCGCAGCGGAAGTTTCCAGGTCAGATGCGCGGCTCAATGGCCGTGCCGATGTTACAGGAACTCCTCGACTCTGAAGACGGCCCGGTGTTCACGCATCTGGGCGAGCAGTTGGCGGATATCCATCAAAAGCGCGTGAACCTCGTAAAGCGATTCTACGAGCCCGTACGCACACTGCACTACACGGGGAACAACCTGAAGGACGAGGTGATGGTCTTTCAGAAGTCCCTCGTGTTGAAAGACGGATGGGACTATCAGATTTCAGTAGACCGTGCGTCGTTACTGCCGGAGTTGAGTTCGCTTCGAGAAGCCAGAGTACGCGAACGGCTTGAGTCCCCATTGGCTGCGCTCTACATGAATCGGCGCACGGGGAAAATCGACATCTCGAAAATAGCGGACGATCTGAAATACAACGACACCAACCGCGAAGATCGCGAGAGCCAGTCGCGGAAGTTCGCACGTGAACTCATCATCGATCTCAATCAAGGTAAAGAGATTGATCAATACATCCCGATGGCGTTCCAAGATCATGACGCGATCATGGATGAACTCGAAGCGGTGATGAACACTACTGAATGGATGCGTTCGTCGATGACGGTGAAGCAGAATTTCATCGCCGTCTATGATCGCTGCCAGAACTTCCTACAGAAACTCCACGAGCAATCCCAGAACGTGATGGAGTCGAAGATGATGCAGAACGCGGTGGCGATGGCTACGCAGCAAGCCGCCGCGAAAGCCGCGAGTGTCGCGACGGAAGCGGCGATCACCCAGGTAGATTCGCAGCGCGAACAAGCACAAGGCGCGAACGGAAATCCGCCACTCGACGAGACGATGCGCCAGTTACTTGCGAGTCAACGCGGCGGACGGCCGATGTAAATTTCCGAAATGGCGATTTGGCGTAGGAAGCGTTTTCCACAGGTTGAGTGTGTCCCTGATCGGTTAGACAGATTGCGCCTCACCACGGGTCTGTAATGCGGAACTAACACTATGTCCTCTTATTTGGATTTATTGGCGTTTCGTCACCTGACCTAAGCGTAAGATTTAATATTTATCACTAGTAAAGTGTGGTAGGCGGCGCTGTTTGTCAATAAATTGTTTGACATGTCAGCATGTGTCAGCATAATTGTTTGACATTGCCGCCGACTATGCCATACTGCCGCGCCATGAGCGGATTCACGAAACTCTTCAACTCAATTCTGGCGTCAACGATCTGGCGAGAGGATAGCAGCACTCGGCTTGTCTGGATCACGATGCTAGCGATGGCTGACCGGCGCGGGGTTGTGGAGGCGTCTGTTCCGGGACTCGCGGATTTCGCTCGCGTGCCGGTGCAAGAGTGTCGGGCGGCGCTTGAACGACTCGCCGCGCCCGACCCAGACTCACGCTCTCAAACCAGAGAGGGACGACGGATTGAAACAATCCAAGGCGGTTGGTTGTTAATTAATTTCGCTGAATACCGCAACAAACTCAGCGCGGACGAACGGCGCGAATATAACCGCATCAAGAAAGCCGAGTCACGGCAAAAACCTGACGACGATGAGATGTCAAACAATTTTGCTGACATGTCAAACAATGTCAATAATGTCAGCAATGTCAGCACACAACAGAGTACAGAAGCAACTACAGAGGTACGTACCGTTCTTGAAGATCAAGTACGTACAGTAAGTAATACCGTTGTATCAAGAGGAAAAAATTCACACGACGACAACGGCTTTCAGCTTCGGATAGGTGAACGACGACAAGGGAATGGAGCGAATGAACCCAATTCGCTACCCCGCGACCATGTAAAACACCGCATCTGTGGAGGTCCGCTCTCAAAACTCTGTTTCAGTTATAACCAGTACGATTCACTCGCGACCCGATATCGCGGGACCACTCCCGAACAAACCGATAAAGCCCTTCGCGAATTTCACACACACGTCCTCACGCAAATTCCAGAAGATAAACTTGCCGGCGATATGGTGTGGCTCCTAAAGCACTTCGATGCTTGGCTTGTTACGATTGGTCGCGTAGCTGTAGTCCCGAGTAAGAAAAAACCCAAACAAGAAATAGACCTCGTGGCGATGGAAAAGGAAATCAACGAAGAGAAGGCCGCGAAGGCATTACGGGCGAGGGAGCGACGACGATGAACCTAAACGAATTTCATCGCGAGTTCGGTCGTCTCGAAAAACATTTTCGTTTAGACGACGATAATCGAAAAACGGTTATTTCGGACTGGTTTAAAAACCTCGCACACTATCACGTCGATGCATTCTCGACGGCGGTCGATGATGTGTTGACGGATGCCACAGACACGTTCTGGCCGGCGCTGGGGAAAATCACCGGGGCGATCAAGGCGCGCACCGCGCGATACGACGTCTTAAAACGCGAGTGCGCGACGTGTGGAGGCACGACATGGATCGACGCGCAGCCAATGAAGTCGAACGGCATCGTGTATACGTATTTTCAGCGATGCCCTGATTGCGGAACCCCGCCTCCGAGCTACGCGCCGAACCGATTCGGGAGTGAACCCCTCACGGCAACAGAGTATGCATACTGGATGCAGGGAACCCTACAAGGTCCGGAGATGTATATTTCTCGCACTCACCCACTCGTCGCGCAGGCGTTGAAGATAATTCGCCCGATGGCGGCGATGCAGCCGATTCAATCGGTTGATGTCGTAAAGGCGCTCGCTCCAGAGATTAGTGAACCAGGTGAAGAGGGATGAAACCGTATTACGAGCAGGACAGGAGGCCAGTGTGGCGTGATTACCGTGCGCCCTGCCGCCCGTTCGATACGGGTTGTCGGCAGTGCGGAAAGATGATCACGCGCGGTCGCGCCTACTGTTCTGGTGAATGCAGCGACACGTTCCAGCGGAATCACTTCTGGAACATGGCCCGTTGGCAGGCGATCCGAGCGTCGATGGGCGCGGACGAAAAGGACGCTGCCGGTCGTTATCTCACCTACGACGAAAGGGCCGTCTGCGCGCGATGTGGCGGCCCTGCACGCGGGATTAGGCATCCAGAGACGGTTGAGGACGGACGCACGTTCGCGGCGAGTTATTGGGCGCCGGAGGTGAATCATATCCGACCGCTGAACGGCGACCGCCCAGACTTTGGCTGTTGCCATCATCAGGATAATTTGGAATGCGTGTGCCATCCGTGCCATGTGGCGCTTGGCATCGAGCAGCGCGCGGCAGGCTTGATTGGGGAAACCGAAACTGCAAATCCCGATGGAGTTCTTCGCATGACTCCGTGGGTAGGACACCTGTCCCTATTGCGGAAAACCCAGAAGTAGGCGTATTCTGACGCGCATGCGTAATTCATCCTTCGATTCGGCTCCGCAAGGTGTGTCCTACCAGGCCGTCGATGGCGGGGCTGGCGGTGGCGGACAGGCCGGAGCGGGTCAAAGCGGATCGCAGGGCGGTCAGCAAGGCGCGGGCGGTGGACAGGGCGCGGCGGGCGCGGGCGGCACACCCGTCGCCTACTCCGACGACATGCAGATCACCCGCGACGGCAAGACGATGACGATGAAGGATTACATCGCATCAAACTACGTGCCGAAAGCGGATTACGACAACGTTCGCAACCTCACCAAACAGCAAATCGAAGCAGGCATCCGCCAACTCGCGAAGCAGTTGAACATCTCGCCGGAGCAAGCGCGCAAGATGGCGGGTCAGCCACAGCCGCAGCCCACCGACATCTTCGCGGGCTATCGCGATCTGCCGCTTGTGGACGGCGCGAACATGGTCAAGGCGCTCGAAGGCTCGCTCGGGCCGGTCGCGCAGGCCGTCGCGCAGATGCAGCAGAAGATCGCGCAGCAGGATCAGATGCTCAAGAGGCTCGGGTCCGGCGTCGGCGTGTTCGCGAAGGATCGCGCCACACAGGAACGCACCGGACGCATTTCCGCCGCGCTCACGGGCTTGGGCGAAGGCTACGATCCGAAAGATCCCTTCCTGAATGAACTCGCGCAAGACATACTCGATGCGTGGGACTTCCAAGACAAGCCGGAAGACTTCAACAAGATGCTCGCGGATCGGTTGAGCGCCGCTGAAAAGTGGGTACGCGCCAAGGACAAGAAAGCCCTGGAATCCGCGAAGGCGCGTCGCTTTGTGCGTCCTGGTGGAAACGCGACACCCTCGGGCGCAGCGTCCCCGTTCAAGAACCAGAAATTCGCCGCAAAGGAAGCTGCTGACATACTGTTCGGTCAGCAATCCTCGCGCACGTAGTTCGTCCTACCCGTTCGCGACTTCGGTCGCACACCCCGTACCGTTCGCAGCCGTGAAGGCCGCGCCCCGTACTGTCTTTTGCTTGGGAGTGCGACATCCATGATTTCCTTCCTGCTCACCCGATGGCCGAAAGTGGCTGTCGCCGTACTGGGGCTGATCTTCGTCCTCGTCTTCCAGACGGATGCCTACGCGGTGGGCGTCAGTACCGCCGACGTGCTGGAAATGCTCAAGTACACCTATGGCACGGAACGGGTGCTGTATCTGATCTCGACGGAAGTCGTCGCGTGGAACATGCTCAAGCGCAAGCAGATGGCGCTCGGCGGACGCGGCCAACAGTTGATGCCGATTCGCACGAAGAACGCGGGCATCTTCCGGGGCATGGCGGAAGGCGGCACGCTGCCGACGGATCGCGCCGCCGCCGAAACACAGGAAGCCTCCTTCTCGTTGCAGGAATTCTACGGAGCGATCAACGTGACGTGGGCGCTCATCGACCGGGCGCGCAGTGATCGCTTCTCGTTCGAGCGCGCGGTGGACTTCATCGACACCGCGTTCAAAGCCCGCTTGTTCCGGTTGATCAACGCCGATCTGCTCGGGACGGGCAAGGGCGAACTCGGCATCCTGCCCGCCGCCGACAACCAAGCGGCCGTCACGGTCGCCTCCAATCCGATGGCGGATGTGGGCATGCTTGTCGATCTCATGGACGCCAGCGACGACAACACGACACTCGGCATCGCGAACGAAGCCGTCGTCGCCGTCGATCCGATCGACAACGTGATCACGATGACCTCGGCGGCGGCGGGCACGGCGGCGACGGATTACTTCTCCGTGGCGGGGTCGGTGCGCACGACCGGCTCGCTGCACATGGCCGGTCTGCTCGCGTGGATCAGCGATGCGAATCCGTCAACGGTCGTCGGGAACCTGGGCGGCATCAATCGCTCGACCGCCGGCAACGACTTCTGGAAAGCGACCCTCCTGTCGAACAGCGGCACAAATCGCCCGCTCACGGAAGACCTGATGTTGCAGGGCATGGACAGCGTGCGCAAGCGCGGCGGCGTCCAGATCAACCGCTGGCTCACCAATCTCAACATCGTGCGGCGCTACCATGAAGTGCTGCGCGCCGACACGTTCTTCGCGGTGTCTCAGGCGAAAGCGTTCGGCGGCGACACCGATTTCGGTCGCGACGACAAAGGGATGAAGCAGGGCGAGGATTCCAACGGCGAGACGATCTACCGCTTCTCTGGTGTGCCCATCCACGTCGATCCATTCTTCCACGCGAACAAACTCGTCGGCTTCAACGACGAACACTTCTGGATCGGCCACGGCGAGAACGAAGTCCCGCGCGTGCTCTCGGAGACGTACGAAGGCCAGATCCCGTACTTCACAAAGACGACCAGTTCGGCGTTCGACATCGAATACAACTGGTTCGCGGAACTGATCTCTGATGCACCGAACGCGAGCGTCCAAATTTCCGACCTCGCGGAGTCGTAGGAATCAGCAATGGGAGGCCCAAAAGCGATCGGGTGGCGCGCACCCTTCAGACTGATCTTCTCGGCAGGGCCGAACGCGGCGCTGCTGACGCTGCCAGATACGACGCTCTGGCGCGCGGACGCCGACGCCGAAATTGTCGCGGCGGACGAACTCCATCAGGTGCTCGGCACGGATGGTTCTGCGGTCACTGCCGACATCATGAAGGTCGCCGATGGCACCGTGATCGGCTCTGGTACGTCCGTGCTCGTCACGACGTTCGACCTGAAAGCGACCGTCGCGACGTGGCAGCGACGCACCATCGCCAATGGCGGCATTTCGCAGACCCAATCCACTCGCATCATCTTGGCGGGGCAAACGCTCGGGATCAATTTCGCTGGCACGATGACCGCCGTCGCAGGCGTCAACATCATCGTGATAGTCCGGTACCTCCGTGAACCGTCGTGGTAAGGCTTAGGAGTCACTGTCTATGAGCACCCTTCTCCGAATCGGGCATCGCAGGAGTTCTCCCTATCTGTCTCAGGATGCCATTCCCGACCTCATGGCGGGCATTCTCCTGGCGCAACAGTTCGGTAAGGACTGGTATGTCAACAGCTCGGCCTCTTCGGGCGGCGATGGCGGCACGCCGGATTCCGCCGTCACGACGCTGCAAGCCGCGATCGATAAGGCGGGCGCGGGCGATCGCATCTGGGTCGCACCGGGCCACGCGGAAACGGTAACCGCGACGAGCATCGACGTCAATCAGGCGAGCATCACCATTATCTGTCTCGGCAACGGCCTGAATGCGGCGACGTTCACCTACAGCACGGCGGCAGCGACCATCACCGTCTCAGCGGCGAACGTGACGTGGATTGGCGGTTACCACCTTGGCAACTTCCTCGACGTCGCCTCGGCCTTCACCATCGGCGCGGCCAAGGACTTCCGCCTCGAAGGTGGGCTGTTTGTCAGCAGCACGGCGTCGCTGAACTTCCTCAGCATCGTCACGACTGGCTCGACGGCGAACGCAGCGGACGGCCTAGCCGTGGTGGGGAACTCGTACTGGAACCTCAATACCTCGCCGCTCGCGTTTGTGTCGGTGTTGGGCAACCTCGATCGCCTGGTGGTGACGGACAACTTCGTCAACTCCGCGTCAACCGCCGACGTGGGGCACTTCATCACCATCGCGGCCCTCGTGCTGCGCGCCGCTCGCATTCAGCGCAACACGCTAAACGTGGTCGGTGTGACCAGCGCGGCGGTGGGCATCTTCCTCACCGGATCGTCCACGACCAACACCGGCATCGTGTCCGACAATCGCATTGCCTCGCTCGACACGACTGGCGAGCTGATCGCGACGGCGGGCACCGGCCTCGTGTTCTTCGACAACTACTACACGGGTGTCGCCGACAAGTCGGGCTACATCGTGCCCGCGATCGACAGCGCGGCGTAGGACTGATCGATTTCGGAATCACAACACGCGGGGCGGGCTGATCCAGCCTCAGCCCCGCGTTCTCGTTCCGTACCGTAAGGAGCCATCATGCAGACCGTTGTCGATACGTTTGAACCGGCCGACTTCTCACTCGAAGAACTCGCCTTCCTTCGCGAGCACTTACAGGAGTCGCCCACGGTGGCCCTCCACGACGGTACGCCGAAAGGCGTCAATAAGACGGCGATCACCGCCGCGCTCAGCCGGTTCCGCGAACTGGACGAACTCAAGACGGCGCGCAACGTGCCGTGGGCGGGCTACGAGCCAATCAAAGAGTCCATTGACCGTTTTATCGCCTACCAAGAGAAGTGCATGGCGGCGCAACAGTTTGGCGAACCGCGCCATCCGTCACAGCACATCTGGGATTCCACCGGCTCCAAAATCGACCAGGGTATCGGGTCGGACGCCTCAGAGAAGGTGCGCAACGAGCTGCTGGAAGATGGCTCACGCATTCCCTTCGCGGTCAAGCTCATCGGCGGCAAGCGCCGCTCGAAGGTATGGGGCCAACCCAAGACGGCGATCACGACCGCCGACGATAAGATCACGCATGAGAACGGCATCGTGTTCTGCACGATCTGCAACAAGCCGATCACGTCCTACGATGTGACGACGGCCAGTTCGCGGATCAAGAACAAGCACATCAAACTGGGGCGCGATCACTGCATGAAGTCGCAGACCGAGATTGCGCGTCACCGCGCCATCGCCAACGTGCCCGTGGCCTGATCATGAAGCGCGGGCAGAAAGTCGGGCCGCACGGCCAGTACGTCGGGAATCCGGTTGCGCCACAGCCGAAAGAACTCGTGGACGCGGCGATGGATCACTACTGGCATCCCGACCGCGAAGGCGTCGAGCACGCGCCAGAGGACTTCATGCGGGCGCTGAAGGGCATCGACAAGTACGACCGCATCCGGATCGTGCGGCCTCCAGCGGGTGCTCCGCTCGCGTGGGAGCGCGCATGGCTGATCTGGTACCGCAAGCCGGAAGTGCGGCACTATCTCTCGCCGGGATGGCTGATGCTCGCGGACTGGCGCTTTCGCGGGACGCCGATGCCACTCGACGAGCGCGTCTTTTCGTACCTCTACTCCGTGAGCGCGCAGCAATTCGGAGACGGCGTGAAGTACTGGCAGCACTGTGTTGATGAAATGCAGCGCGAGAAAGCCGCCCGCGACCGAGTGCATCAGCAGGGCAATCATGACCGCATGGGTGATTACCTGCAATTCACGAAGATCAAGAACATCGGGACGGGCAACAAGTACGCGCTCCACCATGATTCGGTCGTGCCGTCGCGCAGTCAAGCGAACTGGCTCGCGGAGCGCCGGCAGAAGATGATTCCTGGTGAAGTCCGCGACGCCGAAAAGGCCGAACGCGAAAGGCACCTCGCGTGCCCATCGCGACGATCCTCACGAAGATG
>ERZ1292632.4264-Hain-H43-01um-R2-4264-length-10357-cov-3_pt1 | contig 10357 bp, 7 predicted proteins | sample MGYA00564407_ERZ1292632 | MGnify/ENA primary metagenome ERZ1292632 (study PRJEB36523, sample SAMEA6512637) | groundwater metagenome | collected 2019-01-08 | study: AquaDiva: Metagenomics assemblies of 32 groundwater samples | reverse complement strand
AATATGGCAGACGGATGCCTGCTTTTGATTGATGCAAAAGAAGGACCCATGCCTCAAACCAGATTTGTTTTGAAAAAAGCCTTAGAAATGGGCCACAAAATTATTGTCGTTGTTAATAAAATCGATAAACCCGATGCCAGGTGCCAATGGGCGCTTGATGCCACACTAGAATTATTCTTAGAACTTGGCGCCGGCGACCACTCTTTAGATTTCCCCGTTATTTATGCCTCAGGACGCGATGGCAAAGCCGGACTTGAGCCAGATTTATCAACAATGACCGATATTACTCCTATTTTTGAAGCCATCGCTTTGCATATTCCGGCACCAATTGCTGATCCAAATCAACCCTTGCAAATGTTGGTGACTTCAATTTCTGCCGATAGTTTTAAGGGCAGAATTATTATTGGTAGAATTTATGCTGGCTCAATAAAAGCTGGGCAAGAAGTGATGCAAATTAACCGCGCTGGCATTCAAAAAAAATATAAATTGACTTCTTTGATGACTTTTTCTGGTTTAGGAAAAGCCGAAACCACTGAAGCTGTTGCCGGAGATATTTGCGCAATTGCCGGAATTCCTGATGCCACGATTGGTGAAACAATTGCTGACCCAGAAAATCCAAAAGCCCTTCCGTTAATTAATATTGAAGAGCCAACCGTCAAAATGACGTTTATGGTTAATAACTCTCCGTTTGCCGGAAAAGAAGGGGAATTTTGTACTTCACGACAGATTCGCGAAAGATTATTTAAAGAATTAGAAACTGACGTCGCGCTTCGCGTTGAAGATACCGAAGCTGGAAGTTTAGCTGGAGCAGGTGGAGCTAGTTGGATTGTTTCTGGTAGAGGAGAATTACACTTAGCTATTTTAATCGAAAGACTTCGCCGTGAAGGATATGAATTTTTGGTTTCGCGCCCACAAGTAATTACCAGAGTTATTGATGGTAAAAATATGGTACCTTATGAAAAAGTATTTGTGGAAGTTCCCGAACAATACCATGGCGTGGTTATTGCTAAATTGGGGGGCAGAAAAGGCGAAATGAAAGAAATGAGGGGACACGAAGGTACGATGTTTTTGGAATTTATCATTCCGACAAAGGGATTATTTGGATACCGCAGCGAATTTTTAACAGACACTAAGGGTTTGGGAATTATAAATACCAGTTTTTTCCAATATATGCCAGACCCCGGAGCTTGGAGGGAAAGAGCCAATGGTTCTTTGGTGGCCAGTGAATCTGGAGTTACTAATTTTTACGGATTAATTAATGTGCAAGACCGCGGAACATTATTTTTAGACCACGGAATTCAAATTTATGAAGGACAGGTGGTAGGGCAAAATTCTCGCTCCGAAGATATTCGAGTGAATGTTTGCAAAACCAAGCAACTTTCTAATATGCGATCTAAAGGAGAAGGATCAGACGAGCATTTTAACATTCCAAAAACGATGGGACTGGAAGAAGCTTTGGAATATATCGGTGACGACGAATTGGTGGAAATAACTCCAAAAACGATTCGCATCAGAAAAACGTATTTGACTGAAATAGCGGAAAAGCAAGCGAAAAGAGAAACGAAAGGAAATTAAAACAAAAAATCTGTTTGCGAAATAAAAATCGCCGAGCTAAAAACTTGGCGGTTTTTATTTGTGGATAAATAAAATTCTCTTTAATTTTTTTTTGTGATATAATTTACTATTAAATAGGTAAATTTAAAAACACATGTCAAAATTTAGAAATATTACTTTAACTATTTTATTGCTTTTTGGAATTTCTTTATCTTTTGTATGGGTAGCTTTTGCTACTGCTCCAAATCCTGGACACAATTTTACTGAAATTAGCGGGGGAGCAGTTCAGGGAGATTTAATTTATGGTTCGGCTGCTGATACTTTTTCAACTTTGTCTAAAAGTACTTCTGCTACTAGATATTTATCAAATACTGGCACTAGCAACAATCCGGCATGGGCACAAGTTGATTTAACTAACGGCGTAACAGGGTCCTTGCCAGATGGTAATATTGCATCAACTTTAACCGGCAAAACTTATAATTCCTTAACATTAACTAGTCAAGCTGTTGGTTTTACTATTGCTGGTGGAACAACTTCTAAAACATTAACTTTACTTGGGGATGCGACACTTTCGGGAACTCCATTATCCAGCCCGCTGACAACTTTAGGAGACGTTATTTACGGCGGAGTGGCTGGGGTGGCAACTAGATTGGCAGGTTCAGCCGGATTTTTAAAATCAACCGGATCGGCAATTCCATCGTGGAGCTCAATTGGGTTAACATCAGATGTTAGTGGAATTTTGCCTTCGGCTAATGGTGGGACTGGAATGGCCTATTTCACGGTTTCTGGCCCGAGCTCTACGGCAAAAACTTTTACTTTTCCCAATGCTAGTTCAACGGTGTTAACTGACAATGCCGATGTTACTGTTGCTCAAGGAGGCACAGGTCTTTCAGCTACGGCTGATGATGCAGTATTCGTTGGAGATTCAACTTCGGCGGTTACAGCACGCACTCTACCAAGCTGTTCTAATGCTACAACAGAAAAACTTCTTTATAATTCTAGTACTAATGCTTTTTCTTGTGGAACTGATCAGACTGGTGGTGGAGGTGGGGGAGCCACTTATGTGGTTGCTACTGCTGACACTGCCAGCACCGCTTCAACTTCCTATCAAAATATTACTGGGCTGTCATGGTCTTTATCGGCTAGCACAAGATACGATATCGAATGTAAAATTTTATATTCTGCTAGCGCAACCACTATCGGACTTGGCATAGGTTGGACTGGGCCAGCTTCACCGCTAATTACTAGTGGGCAAATGGTGGCGGGTATCACCACGGCAACTGTTGGTGGAACTACTTCGGTAGGAAATGATACTGGGGCATCTACGACTGCTTCGGTCGCGACAACCAATAATCACGCAGAATTTGAGGGATTTTGGAGTAACGGCACCAATGCCGGAACTTTGCAAATGAGATTTAAACCAGAAACAGCAACTTCAAGTGGTATTACAATTAAGGCAGGTTCGTGGTGCAAATATTCAACTTATTAAAATGAAAAAGTTATTTTATTTACTTATTTTATTTATTCTTCCATTAATGGTTTCCGGAAAAGTAGCCTATGATCACTCTTTTTCTAGCGAGAGGTCACTTTTGTATCCTTCGGTTACTTTGAATATGTCTTTTGATGATTATGAAAAAGACATTAATTGTGGCGGGCTAAATTTTTGGGGAATTCAAATTATTGAACATACTACCGGGAAAAGATTTGTCGGTTCGCCTCGTTTTGTTAATTCAGAGGTTTTATCGCAAGAATTTACTTTTGATTTAGCGGTTGGTGACTACGAAGAAATAACTTTTATTTGTTCTGATGATGGCGAAAATGAAGCCTTTCAGTTTGGTTCCATTGAAAATAATTTAGCGGGAGATCAGGTAATTTTTTCCGCCCAATTACCAACCCCAGAATTAGAAGAAAACCAATTACCACTAACTGAGACTGAGGCTAAAACCGAACCCGAATCATCCGTTAGTCAGTTATTGGATGAAAATATTTCTGGGGTGACAACTACCTCAGATATTGATGGGGTTGAGACTGTTATAACTCTTGAAGGTGCTTCTTCTTTAGATGATATTGCTGTCGAGCCAGTTGAATCAGAAGAAGTATCAGTAGAAGAAATTGTTGAGCCATCTAAAACTCTCGCCGAAATTCCTACTGAAACTTTGATTGAAAATATAGCCGAAACTCCTGTCGAAAATCTAATTATTGAGACTCAGTCAATAATTGTAGAAGAAGTTTTGGAGCCATTTTTAAATTCAATAACAATTTTGGAAACGATAGAACCAGTTTCTTCTCCAGAAGTTATTGAGGTAACACCAGTTTTGGAAACTCCAGCTTCAGAGACTCCTAGCCAAGAGCAAATTATTACCACATCATTTTGATATTTTGAAAAATAAATGCAAATTAAAAATCAACAATTATTTTTGCCGGCCCTGGTCTTGGTTATTTTAATAATACCAGTTAATTTTGCTCAAGCTTTGCTTTCTTGTAATGTTAGCGCCAGTGCTTGCACGGGTAGCGAAGTCACAGTTTTTAAAATGGAGGCTCTGTCTAATTCTCATTCAGAGCTAAATAATCAATCAAATTATACTAAACGAGTTTGCTGTAGTGGTCCTGTTGGGTTAGGAACTTCTTGCTCTGGAAGTTATGTGACGGTGGTAAAATTATACGCTAGTGCCAACTCACACGCTGAACAAAATTCCCAATCAAATTACACTAATAGTATTTGCTTATCGGTTCCCGCCAGTGAAACAATTAATTTGGCCTATCAAGCTAATAATTGTGCTGGCTATGACACTACAATCGCTTCTATTTCTGGCACCACCAACTCCCATATGGGAGATGCTAGTGCCTATACTACCAAAATTTGTGCTACGGTGCCCGAGTCATTAACTTTTTCAATTTCCGATAATAGTATTGGATTTGGCAATGCTTCTACCGCTAGTGCCAGATACGCGACGGGGGATACTCTCGGATCTGCAACCGATTCTAGCGATGCCCATACTATTTCAGTCTCAACTAATGCAACCAATGGCTACACAATGACCATTAATGGGGCAACTCTTGATAGTGGCGGTTCTACTATCGATGCTATCGGAGCAACTGCCACCGCTTCTAGTGTTGGGACAGAACAATTTGGTTTGCGTTTTTTAATAAATTCTGGAACAGGAAGTGCTTCTAGCCCTTATACTTCTTCAAATTGGGCACTCGACACAGCTTCTTTCCCCGATGAAGTTGCTTCTGGATTAGGAGACGGCATCGTCACAATTTTAGGAGCTCGATATATTGTTAATATCTCAGCCTCAACTTCAAAGGGTAGTTATTCTTCGACATTAACTTACGCGGTCACGGCTAATTTTTAAATAATAATGGTGTGAATAAGATTGGCTTGCGTAAAATAATACAACCGTTATAATAAAATAATAAAAATAATTAAAATATATAATGATGATAAAAATGCAAAGAGTGTTTTCTAGTTTGGTATTGTTGGTTTCTGTTTTAGCAATGAACATGGGTCTTTTGGTTCCAGTTGCAAATGCAGCTTCTTTGACATCTTTATCGGATACGATGTCTTCTTCTAAAATTAGTACGGCTTCTAGTCACGTAATGAAATTTACTACTCCAACAGGCGCTTCTGATAGCTCCGATACTATTATTATTACTTTCCCTTCGGACTTTAATCTTACCAGCAAAGCAATCAGTAGTGTAACTTTCACTCACGGATCTTCAACTGGTGCTGAAAATACTGAAACACTCGCTGCATCTCCTAGTGCCACTGCTTGGGGCGCAGTTTTTTCTGGAACTCAGAATAGAATTTTTACTTTAACTGCCCCAACTGATGGAGTCGGTACTGCTTCAGTTGCTGCTAGTGATAAAATAATTATTACCTATGACAGCACTAATTCGACTAACGCTTCTAGCGCCACTAATTATACTATTCCAGTTTCTGGAACTTTTGGCGACACGGGAAATTTCTATATTACTTTGCTAACTGATGATCAGGTTTCAGTAACCGCTACCGTTTCTGAATCATTGACATTTAGTATTTCTGATAATAGTATTGGATTTGGGACCCTTTCAACTTCAGCTGCCAGATATGCCACTGGAGACACCTCTGGAACAACTTCAGAAGCCGAAGCTCACACTTTAGTGGTGGGAACGAATGCTTCAAATGGATATACGATGGCAGTAAACGGAAGCACTCTAACTAATGGAGCCTTTACTATTAGTGCCATTGGATCAAGTAATACAGCCTCTTCTGCTGGTAGTGAACAATTTGGAATTAGAATGACTGCTACCGGAGGAAGTGGGACAGTAACTGCGCCCTATGCATCATCTGGTTTTGCTCTAGATACTGCTGCTTTCCCCGATCAGGTTGCATCAGCTACTGGATCTTCAGCTAGCACTACTTACTCAGTTCGTTATCTCGCCAACATTGCTTCTTCTACCGAAGCCGGGTCTTATACTTCTACATTAACTTACACTGCGACTGCAAATTTCTAGACAGAGTTCGTAAAATTAAATATGAAATATTTTTTTACAGGCATTTTTATAATATCTTTTTTTGCCGTAGTTTTTGCTATGCCGGTTTTTGCCTTAACAATTTCTCCAGCCAAACTTGAAATCACGGGCGATCCAGGAACTACCATTAATTCTGAATTCGAATTATTTAACGAACAACTGGATAGCAAAATTCTTTATTCGTCTTTTTCAAATTTTGATTCTGATGGTGAAACTGGTGCACCACATTTTACTGCTTCCGACACCGGTTTAGCTTCATGGATAAAAACTGATTCTAGTATTTCGTTAGCGAGCAATGAAAAAAGAACCATTAATTTTTCTGTTACTATCCCTAAAGACGCTGAACCCGGCGGACATTTTGCTGCTATCTTCTGGGGAACTCAATCTCCAGAATCTCAAGATGGTGGTCAAGTCTCTATTGGCGGTAAATTAGGAATCTTAGTCCTACTTCGTGTTTCTGGATATGTTAAGGAGGGTAGTGACTTACTGGGTTTTGGTGCTAAAAATAATCAGAAAATATTTTCAACTTTACCCATCTCTTTAGAATATCGAATTAACAATAGTGGTGGTGATAGGATCATTCCTACGGGTCAGGTAATAATTAGAAACTTAAAACTTTGGAATACGGCCACTCTTTTAGCAAACAAAAAAATTGGCAGTGTTTTGCCGGGAAGTGTTAGAAAATTTGAAGTAGTTTGGGGTAATAATCAATTAGAAAATGATAAAAAAGTTTCTAATTCTGGATTTCTCACTTCAGCTATGTATCAGTTATTTAATTTTCATTTAGGTTGGTATTCAGCCGAACTAAGTGTCGTTATTGCCCAAGATAATGAACCTATTAAAAAATCATTTAGTTTTTTTGTTATTCCTTGGCAATTATTAAGTATAATTTTATTATTGTTTATTTTATTCGGTGGCTTGGGAACTGTGGGGCTAAAAAGATATAACCGCTGGATTATCAAAAAAGCAACTCAAAAAACATAATTAATGAAATACTTTATTTTTCCATTTTTTTTACTTGGTCTTTTTGTATTTTTATTGCCACAGCTCGCGCTAGCTAATAGCGAAAATGTGAGCATCAATGCCATAGTATTGGGTTGTGGTGATAGCATCATCCAGTCCGGCGAAGAATGCGACACGCTGAATTTTAATGGTTCCACTTGTATTACAAGTGGCTTTGCGAGCGGAAGCATATCTTGCGACGCAAATTGTACTCTTAACACCTCTTCTTGTGCTAATGTAATTTTTAATACCAATACCCGTGGCGCTAGCGGTGGCGCTTTCGCATCCGTAGCTGGGAATCAAACTCAGCCTCAAATTCAATTACAATCCCCGTCAATTAGTGGTGGTTTAGTATCCTCACAAATTTATTTTAAAATTCTAGAAATTTCTCAAGCGATTTTGGATTATTTTAGCATTAACTTTGCTCAAGATAATACCTCTTCGATTAAAGATGCCACTCAATTAGGGCAACCGCTTTCAAATTTTAATGATGCTAGTAATAATATCATTACTCCGGAGGATATTATTAATAAATTTATTGATGTAGCTAGGGCATCTTTAACCCCTCCCAATATTAATCATTTTCCGAAAAAAGCACGGGGAGGAGAAGAGATTACAATTGCTGGCCAAACTTATCCCTATGGTAAGGTTGCAGTTTTTGTGTTAAGTCAAGATGTTGAATCATTCTCCATCCACGAGACTTCTGCCGATAAAAATGGTAATTTTTCTTTCACCTATAAAGTTCCCGAAGTTACTTCATCTAATAAAACTGCCGCTATTTTTGATATTTTTGGTCAATCCTACAAATTAAATGTTTGGACTTTAGTAGTTGACTCAAAAGGTGCACATAGTTTAATGAGTAAAAAAATCACCATCGATGTTTCAAAACATCTTTTCTCACTTGATTTAGACATTGCTTCGGTAAGCCTGATAATATTTAGTATTATGTTTTTGGTTATAATGCTATTAATATATTTCTTATTAAAAAAACCAAAGATTGGGGGAGCTTTTTAATGCACTGATTATTTACTGACTTAAATTTTGAGCAATAAAAAAGCCTTGCTAATCGTATCTGGGCAGAAAACGATAAATTAGCAAGGCCTAGGGTGGCAAGGCCAGGCGTGGCCTTCAATAGATTCGCAAGATATGCTCGTCCGCGAAAATCTTATGCCCCTAACACAGGCATCACCCTCTATTTAAATTATAGCAAATTATATAAAATTATATAAAATTAGTCAATAGCTTATGATTGACCCAGAAAAAGAAGTAACACCAATCGGCGCTAACCCGCCACAACCAGTTCTCTTGCGAGAGAATGGTGTGGGGGTAAAAAAGAATGTGTTTATTGTAGGCTTTTTGAGTTTTTTTGGCGGAATCAGCCAAGACATTTTTGCGCCTATTTTACCTATTTATTTAACTACGGTTTTGGGATTTGATAAAACCATTATTGGAATTGCTGAAGGAATTGTTTCCGCCAGTTCCTATTTATTTAAAATTGTTTCGGGATATTTATCTGATAAATTTGGCAGACAAAAACCCATCATCTTTTTGGGTTATTTTTTATCAATGATTTCGCGGGTGTTTTTAGTTTTATTTACTTCAATTGGAGGAGTTGTGGCCTTAAGATTACTTGATGGCGCCGGAAAGGGAATCAAAGACCCGCCCAAAGATGTATTGGTTGCCGGTTCATCCAAAAAAGAAAATCGAGGCAAGAGTTTTGGAGTAGCGCGTATGCTTGATACTCTAGGGTCTGTCGCCGGGCCACTGGTTTTGTTTGCTTTACTTTATATTTTTTCTGGGGATGGCGGAAATGATTATATTTACCACCAAATTTTATTATTCTGCGCAGTGCCGTTAGTTATCACTTTGCTTTTAGTTTTCGCGCTCAAAGAATTACCCAAGACACAACCTCAAGAAAACATATCCGTCATTGCGAGCGAAGCGAAGCAATCTCTCCCAAAATCATTTTATATCTTTTTAGCCATCATTATTCTTTTTACCATCGGAAACTCCTCTGATGCTTTTTTAATTCTGCGCGCCAAAAATCTGGGGCTCACCTTGCTTCAAATTCCATTAGTTATCGCCTTATTTAATTTTATTTATGCCTTGGCTTCCGTGCCGTTGGGGTCGCTTTCAGATAAAATTGGCCGAACTAAAACGTTAATCATTGGTTGGCTGGCATTTTCACTGGTATATTTGGGTTTTGCCACTGTAACTAATACGGCATTTATTTGGCCACTTTATGCACTCTATGGAATCTATTATGCGACAAGCGAAGGCGTTTCGCGGGCATTTTTGGCCGACATTGTTCCCGCAGATCATCGAGGCCGAGCTTTTGGAATTTACGGGATGACTATTGGATTAACTGCTTTGCCCGCTAGTATTTTAGCCGGATTTTTGTGGGATAGATTTGGAGCTCAGGTTCCATTTTATTTTGGTGGCACAATGTCATTAATAGCCTTGATATTACTCATTATTTTTTCTAAAAAACTAGAGGGGGATAGACAAAAGATATAAAATATATTAATATTTAATCGTGGAACGAGAGGGGTTCGCATGTTGGGTGAGGTTATTGAGTGGACGCATAACCATTCAGTGATTTGCAGGGTTTAGCCTTGCCGAACCCCTCTCTCTTTTGCTCTTTTTGAATCAGCTAGGCTGGGGTCGTATCGAGCCGTGACGTAGTGCACGAGTTCTGATCGATAGATTATTATTTTAAGGGTCTACACCTCCCTTAGAAGTTTTAATCTCTCAGATTTCTCCGACCCCAGCCCCCCTTTTATAACCCAAGCACTTGTTTGGGTTTTTTTCTTGCAAAAAAAATAGACGTCCAACGTCTATAGCCTATAGACGTTGGACGTCTATTTTTTTGATATAAAAATAAAATCAAACGGCGCGCCCGCAGGCGCGCCGTTTTTTGTTTTAAGGTTTAGGGTTTAAGCTTTAAGTTTCAGAGCACATTAGCACTCTTGAGTCTTCACCCTAAGGCAAATATATGTTTTTAATAATTCTATGATTTAAATATGTTATTTTTTTAAACACCAATACTGGGGCAGGGTGAAGACTTGACACGAGTTTTTAAATTTCATAATATGAGTTATCACTCATTAAGTTTGACTGCTAATATGATTACAGACAGGCAAAAAAATATTTTACATTCACTGATAAAAGAATACATTGATATCGCCGAGCCCATTAGCTCAAACTTGCTTCAAAAAAAGTCTAGTTTAAATGTCTCGCCGGCAACCATTAGAAACGAACTGCAAGAATTAACTGAGCAGGGTTA
>ERZ1292632.4258-Hain-H43-01um-R2-4258-length-10363-cov-5_pt1 | contig 10363 bp, 10 predicted proteins | sample MGYA00564407_ERZ1292632 | MGnify/ENA primary metagenome ERZ1292632 (study PRJEB36523, sample SAMEA6512637) | groundwater metagenome | collected 2019-01-08 | study: AquaDiva: Metagenomics assemblies of 32 groundwater samples | reverse complement strand
AAACCAAAAAAAGTAATTTTTTTAGGCCTGATATTTTGGATCATATAATCGTCAGAAACTATTTTTGATTTCTGAATTAAAAATCTTTTTTTTAATAAGCTTGGCAGATGAAATAAAATATAAGCGTCCGCAGCTAAAGCTTGTTTCAAAAATCCTTTCTTTGCCATATAAATTATTGTATTTATATTAACAAGCAGTATCTTTAGCCAGTTTAAATCAATAAGAAAAAGTTTTAGCGGGTAATCCTTAATAATATTTTGGGTCATATTTCTAAAATGCCAGTATTCAGAAAGAGAAACTATCCTGGAAGAAGTAGCTTTGCGCATATGATAAAGTATTGCCTTTGGTTCATACCAGCCCTTAAAACCTGCAATTTGCGCTCTCAAACATAAATCAACATCTTCCATATAAGTATGGTAATCTTCATCAAAGTAACCTACTTTTTCAAAAATTTGCCTTTTAAAAAGACTGCTTCCTCCTGTTGCCAAAAAAATGTATTGAGGCTTATTAAACTCAATACTATCTTTTTTACCCTGACCAACAGAATATGAGTGGCCTACAACCGAAACCGCATCCCATGCTGAGTCAATTATTTTCCTATTATAAAAATTAAGCATTTTTGCAGCAACAAATCCCACGTCCGGATGATTATCCGATGCCTTAACCAGATATTCCAGGTAACGACTATCCAGCTCGGTATCATTATTTAATAAAACCAGGTATTCTCCTTTTGCATTTTTTATTCCGGTATTTACAGCTTTTGTAAAACCATAGTTTTTATCCAGTGGAATTACTTTAACTTTGGGAAAATATTTTTTTATGTACTCTACTGAGGTGTCAGAAGAACCATTATCAACTATTACTACTTCAAAGTTCTTCAGTGTCTGTCTTTCTAAAGATTCCAGACAAACCTTTAATAAATGCCTACCATTCCAATTGGGAATTATAACCGACACTTTTGTTTTCATTTTTTAATAACCAAAATCACCCGGTAAAAGGGCGGCAAGGGTAGCGAAAATAAGAAAAATAAAATCCGATATAGCCTTTTTAAACTTTTACTGATAAGTTTTTCATGGTTAATTGTAAAGAGCCAATGTATTAAAAACCAGGCTAACAAATTGGCATTTCCAAAAACTTTTATACTTTTCTTTGTAATACCAAGCTCCTCAAGCTTAAGTAAGATATCATCTTTTTCCGGCAAACCATTTTTTTTATGCTCCCCAAGCCAGGGATGCTCTTTTTTGTATTTTTTAAAAAACAAATCATTTATCCGTTTTTCAAATTCGGCACTCTTATCACCGCTGGGAAAACTTAAAGTTATAATTCCGCCTTTTTTTGTAACCCTAACAAGCTCGGAAATTGCCTTACCTCTTTTTTGGACATTTATATGCTCAAGCATATCAAGACAAACAACATTGTAGAAACTCTCATCTTTCAGGGGCAGTTTAAATACGCTTCCCTTAATATGCCTTATATTGGGATTTTTTTTAGTTCCTGTTTTTGAAAAATCAGTATCTATTCCAATTACTGAACCCTTAAAATAGTCGGATATTCCGCTTCCGCCGGAACCAACTTCCAACACAGGAAGCCCTGCGTATTTTGATTTCTCAATTAAATCAACAACAATCTTATATCTTAGGGCGCTGTCAAAATTAAATTTTGCTCTTTGTGGAAAAGTCATCTCTATTTGAGCAATTTTACCCTAATATAGAAAAAGAATACAACAAATCCCAATACATCTGAGACAAGTGTTGACCAGGCTGAACCGAAATAGCCAAATTTCGGAATTAAATAAAAATTCAATGATATATTTAAAATTAAATTGAAAATAGAAAATACAGTTAAAAATTTTAGAAACTTTTTATCTGAAAAAAGTATTATTCCCTGAGGTGAAATCATAAACATAAAAGGTATTGTCAGGGATAAAATTTTAACAACTTCTATCGCCTTAACATATTGCGGCAAAAGGTAAGTTATGATCATGGGAAGGAAAAAAAGATAAGCTCCAACAATTACAATTGATAATACAAATAAAAAGACTGTTGATTTGATATAAATCTGATAGACTCTTTTAGGATCTTTATTTATCAGACTGACAATATTGGGAAAAAGTGCAGTTGACAGAGCAGAAGGAACAAAAATTAAACTTTCTAAAAATTTATACCCAGCACTATAAATTCCGGAATCATAATTTCCTTTCAAATAGTTTAAAATCAGGGTATCTATTTTAAAATAAAGCAGTCCCAGTACACCTACGAATCCATACGGCAAAGATCCCCATATAATTTTCTTTAACAATTCTAAACTTACTTGCATATTAAGTCCTAATTTTTGCCATCTTAAAAAAATCCCAAGAATCAAAAAATAAATTATTTGGCCAAATATCAAAGCCAACACTACTCCCCTGATATTCAACCCGGACAAAATAAAAATCACTCCAATAATGCTAGTAGAGATGCTTAAACCCACCATCGCAAGAGCCGAATACTCCAGTTTTTTAAAGGCAACAAAAATACTGTCAATTGTAAGAGCCAAAGCCTGTGGGAAAACAGCCAAAGTTGCAAGCAAAACCAAAGAAACTCTGATTTTTTCCGGATCCAGAAAATATAAGAGAGTTGCGAAGATGGCAAATAAAACTGAAACAATGGTTGTACGAAGTAGACTAACGCTAAAAAGTAATTGAGATACTTTTAGTTTATCCACTGCCAGCTCTGTAATTAAATACCTATTAAATCCAAATTCCGAAATAGAAGAAAAAAGGGAAAAATATGCTAAAACTGCAGAATATAATCCAAAATCAGAAACCCCCAGATTCCTTGCCAAAAAAATGGTGTAGATAAAACCAATCATCCGGGTCAAAACTTGAGCAATAAAAAGCCATGAAGCCTGACCTAAAATTTTACGCATAATTAAATTGTATCAGATTACTTTTCAAAATATTCATAAACATTTTTTGATATTTGAGCTATTCGATCCTCTGCACCGGCAGGTATATCAGATTTTGATAGAACAACTATTATATAGTCTCCTTTTGTACTAAAAACTATTCCCCCGTCGTGAGAAAAATAACCTAGCTCACCGGTTTTATGAGCAATTATTACTCCCTGAGGTAAATTTTTTGGCAATTTATTATTAAGCTGTTGTTTTTTAAGCAGATCAATCATCTGGTTAGTATAATCCTGATTTCCTAATACTCCCTTATAAAGTTTTTCAAAAAATAAGGCTATATCCGATGCAGTTGTAGTAGGACTTTCACCATTAATTCCAACCGTTGACTCATTGAATCCATTTTTTCCTAAAAATAAATCTACCCTGGATAGTCTTATTTTCTTTGTCAGAAGAAGTGCTGCGTAATTATGCGATATTGAAATCATCTGGCTTAAAGAATCTGCAACAGAAAGAGTTATTGTCCCTTCCGTTAACTCTGCATCCTCACCTGGAATATTAAAGATATTATTTAAAGTAGATACATCCTCTGATAAAATTTCATCTTCTGATAAATCTCCTTTTTGAATCTGATTAAAAATTTCTGTCATAATCCAAAGTTTATAAAGGCTTCCTGCATCAAAAACTTGGTGTTCATTAAGAAAATAACTTTCCCCGTTCTTTAAGTTTTTAACAGCAACTGCGTAAGTACCATTACTTCCCTCAAGAGCAGACTTTACTGCATTCTCTAAACTATTAATTTTTTGAATCTTTACCTCCGGTGTTATCAAAAAAATTTTATTTGGCTTAAGATAAAAGTAGTAAAATAGAAAATATATACAAATAATTGCCAAAAATATTAAAACTCCTGTTATTTTAAGATTATCTTTTGCACGTCTGGTTATCATTATCAAAATTAATAGTGGACGACGTTGGGATTGAACCAACGGCCTGTCGCATGTGAAGCGACCGCTCTACCACTGAGCTAGTCGTCCTTTTCCCTCCAATAATTCTAGCATTGGAGCTCTTGCACCACAACTGAATCCGAGTACTGCTTTTTTTTGACTGTTATTTAACTAATTCATCAGGGGTTACCACTTTAACTGTAAAATGTAATTTAATTTCTTGCTTCTGATGCAATAGGTGCTTTCTATCAAAGCTAACTAAGTAATCTGCTTTAGCTAAAATAGCACCTGCCACAATCGGAGCATCTTTTAACTCAACAACTTTTGAAACCTTAGATACTAATGCTTTAGTAGGAATTACTATCTCTGGATTTAAAGCTTCCAGGAATAGTTGCAAAACGGAAAGTGCCTTCGGCGCCTTCTTTGCTAAATTCTTTTGGGTTTCTTCTATTACCAAATCACTTACAATTAATTCAAGTTCTCCAGAAAAAGATTTCATTATTAGATCTCTGGCGAAACCCCTGGGAGAAATAGCAGCAGCAATAAGGACACTGGAGTCTATGAAAACTCTAATTATCTTTTTTGGATTTGAGGCCATACTTTTTTTCTATTAAGCTACCACGCACGTTCCGACCGGATTCGATTAACTCCTCTAAAGAGAACCCCTTTCCCCTTAACACTTCACCAAGTTTATCAAGAGCTTTATTAGCGACTACTTGTTGAGGAGTAATCAATACACCTTCATTTGTTTGCTCCACAGCAACTAAGTCTCCCTTTTTAAGGCCTAGTTTCTCCCGCACTTCCATCGGAAGAGTTACTTGACCTTTTTCCTGGACACGCACTAATTTTCTCTCTGAATATGTAGTTTGTAGGAAAGTCATACTTTCTGAATTTTACCTTATTTCTACTCAACATGTCAAGGATAGGACATTTGGAGCTCTTGCATCACAACCAAAGCTTTTGAGATAATGGGCTACATGGATCCAAATGTTGGCTATTATAGTGGTGATGTTCCCAAAAAGGGATTTTTTGGTAATTTGGGTTCTTTTTTTATTGAGTTTTTTGAAACTCTGGTTGTTTTCGGGGCAATATTTGCAATAATTTATCTTTTTATTGCCCAATTCCACAAAGTTTCCGGACTTTCCATGTATCCCACTATGTATAATGGAGATTATTTAATTACGGAAAAAGTAAGTTACAGATTTGGAGAACCGAAAAAAGGACAAATTGTAGTTTTAAAAAATCCCCGTGATGAATCCCAGGATTTTATAAAAAGAATTATTGCTACCCCCGGAGATACATTAAGAATAGAAAATGACGGAGTTTTTGTAAATGGTCAGAAGCTTAAAGAAACCTACTTACCTGCCGGAACTCTCACTCATGCAGGAGCTTTTATCACAGAAGGAACTGAATTGAAGGCTGGTTCTAATCAATATTTTGTATTCGGCGACAATAGAAATCACTCTTCAGATTCCAGAGAATGGGGATCTGTTACCAAAGAAGAATTCGTTGGCAGGGCTCTTTTTAGATACTGGCCGCCACAAGGAGTAGGGTCTTTAACTAATCTTTAAGATTAAAATATCCAACCAGTGCTTGACGGATATCTTCCATAATAGGAGTTGTTTTTTCAGGGATTCCGTCCAGTCTGAGTTCAATCTTGGCAGTTTTACTTGTTTGTACGCACCTTACACTTGATTTTTCAATTTTCTGGGAAAAAACCGATGCCAGATCACTTTGTATTTTATCAATTTCATCTGACATAATGTGCATCAAACTAACATCTGCCATCTTTTTAGGGCCAATACCTTCCCTTGCTCTTAGTTTTCTTACTAATTCCTCTGTTCCCCTGACTGATAAATTTCTTTTTAAGACATCTTTGTAAGCTGAAATTATTAAATGCGGATCCTCCAGTGCTGTCAGCGCTCTGGCATGACCCTCAGATGTTGCTCCGGACATTATTGCATCTTTTAGTGCATCCGGCAAAGTTAAAAGCCTGATGGTGTTTGAAATATAAGCAGGTGATTTGGAAACTCGCTCAGCAATTTCTTGATTTGCCAGTCCAAATTCATCCATTAACCTTTTATAGGCTTGTGCTCTTTCCAGCGGATTTAAATCAATCCTTTGTACATTTTCTACAATTGCCATTTCAAACATACCCTGAGGAGTAGTTTCACGGATAATAACAGGAACCTTAGGAAGCCCTACCACCTTAGATGCTCTCCAACGTCGCTCCCCTGCAATAATTTGATAACCTGCCGGAGTTTTAGCCACCACTATTGGCTCCAAAACTCCATGAGTTCTGACTGATTCTGCCAACTCTGAGAGTGATTCCGGAGTAATTAGGCCTCTTGGTTGAAGCGGGTTAGGCTGCAAAAGATCAATTTCTAACTCAAATATCTGCTCTTCCATTTATTTCATTTAACGTCTACTAAAGTTTTTGAAAGCTTCTTTCTAAATTCTACTTTTCCGGAAACCGTTGCAAAAAGAGTGTAATCATTTCCCTGCTCAACTCCAACTCCCGGATGGAATTTGTTCCCTTTTTGCCGGACTATAATATTACCGGATATAACGCTTTGACCATCGGATTTTTTAACGCCTAAACGTTTTGAAATTGAATCTCTATTTTTTCTGGTTGAACCCCCACCTGTTTTATGTGCCATAGGTTACTTTTTAACAGATAAAACTACTTTAGTCAATTTTGATTTATGCCCGACTGTCTTCCTGTAGTTTGCCTTAGCATGAAATTTGGAAACTCTGATCTTTTCTCCTCTTATATTTTCCACTATATCTAAGCTTAATTTTTCCTTAAGATATGGATTCCCAACCTTAACTTTTCCCGCTTCCGACAAAAGTAAAACAGCTATATCTAATTTTTTTAAGTCTCCTAAGTAATCAACTACAAAAGGCTGATTAGGAATGATTTTATACTGCTTTCCCGCTACTTCACACACGACGTAATCTAACATGTGCTAAATTCTAACCTTTATTCCCCTTCTGTGTCAATTCTGCGTTTAAATTTCTCAACTGATGAGATCATACCTAAGGAAAAAAGAGTGGCTATTAAAGAACTGCCACCGTATGAAATTAAAGGCAAAGTAATACCGGTTATAGGTAATAGCCCCAAATTCATTCCGGTGTTAACAAAGAATTGAAACAAAAGCATAGATAAAGTGCCAAAAATAATTAAAAAATTAAATAAATCATTAACCGAAGTGGCAATTTTAATGCAGTAAATAAATAAAAATAAATACAAGGATAAAATAATCAAGGATCCCAAAAATCCCATTTCTTCGGCAATTGAAGCAAAAATAAAATCAGTTCTAAATTCCGGTAAGAATTGCAATCTTGACTGTGTACCTCTTCCCAATCCTCTTCCGAAAAACTCACCTGAACCTACAGCAATTGTTGATTGAATTAAGTTATAGCCGCGGCCCAGTGGATCACTGTCAGGGGATAAAAAAGAAGTAATTCTTTGTTTTTGATAATCGTGCAAAAAAAGCCAGCTTGTTGGAACAATAAATAAAATAATAAGTCCCAGGATTAAAATTTTCTTAAAAGAAACCCGAGCCCCAAACAACATTCCAAACCAGATTGCCAAAAGAGATAAAGATGATCCTAAATCCGGTTGTTTAAATATTAAAATTACCAATGGTAAACTTATAAGGAAACTTTTAAAAATACTAATCCAGGAAGGAAAATTCTTAGACCAGAATTGTGCCAAAAATAATATTAAAACCGGTTTGGCAAATTCTGATGGTTGAATATTAAATATCCCCAGAGGTATCCACCTGACTGACCCGCGGGCTTCTATTCCTAAAAATAGGACTAAAATTAGTAATAAAACTATTATTATATATAATGGGAAAATTAAATTTTTTATGGATTTAACTTCGATCTGAGAAATAAAAAAATAAGTTAACAACCCGACAAATGTAAAGACTGTTTGTTGTATTGCAAGCTCTACTGATGAAGAATAAATAACCAAAATTCCAATAGAAATCAAAAGTAAGCTGCAAAGTAATATTGGAATATTAAATAGTTTAAGAAACATCTACACTTTTTCAACTTTTAACTCATGTGCCTCACTAATCGAGATAGATGCTGTCCCTTTTAAGATCATATCTTCAAAAGATTTTGGCCAAGAAGGCATAAATATTTTAGTTTTATCAGTTAATGTTAAATTTTGCATCTTTCTAAGCTGAGCAACTTGTCTCATTAGATCCCTGGCTTCTCCTTCTTCTTTAAGTTCTTTCGTTATTTTCGTGTCCAATTCTACACCCAAATCTTTTCCTGCTTTAAACTCCACTTTTTTAACATTTAATTCTTCTGCTAAAATCTGCTCTAATTCATTATCCAGTTTCTCAGTTCTAAGGTAAGTTATTTTTGCAAGAGGCTGTCTAAGTTTAATTCCCTCTTCTTTCCTTTTTGCATGAGCTTTCTCCGCTATCTCCCTAATTACCTCCATGTCTCTTATTAATTTTTCATCTAATAACCCCTTATCCCCCTGGGGAAAATTCTGAAGATGCACAGATTCTTCCCCTGTTAAATTTTTAAATATTTCTTCTGCAATAAAGGGTAAAAACGGAGCAAGAAGTTTTGACACTGCTACTAAAACACCGTACATAACAGATAACGCAATATTCTGATCATTTTGATCAACATTAAGTCCCACTCTGCCTCTTGACCTACGAATATACCAGGTAGAAAAATCGTTCACTACAAAATCTTCTGTGTTTCTCGCAGCTGTTGCAGCATCAAATTCCTCCAAGTGCTTATTAACAAGCAAGGTGAGAGCTGTCAATTTTGATAGAATCCACTTGTCTAAAACCCCAATCTCCCCCATATCCCTAATTTCCCCTACTTCCCTTTTTGCCAAGCTGGCATAGTCAATAAAAAATTTATAACTGTTCCAAAGAATCAAATAAAATCTTCTTTTAACCTCACCTGCATTGTTATAGCCAAAAAGTAAATTGCTTTCCGGATTTTGAGTTACATACATCCATCTCATCACATCAGCACCAATCTTATCTGCCGCTTCATTAAATTCAATAGCATTACCCTTAGATTTATGCATTGGCTCACCTTTTTCATCCAAAAGTGAGGCAAATCCCAAAATGTTTTTAAACGGAGCCTTGTTTGACAGCGCAGTACTCATTGCAATTAAAGAATAAAACCAATTCTTAAACTGTCCGGGGAAGCTTTCGGTTATAAAGTCAGCCGGGAACCAGCCGTTTGGAAGAGTAGAAAATGGCACTATGCCTGCATCCAGCCAGGGATTTCCCACATCAGGAATTCTGGAAATTATCTCTTCACATTTTGAACACTTTATTTTTATTTGATCAACCCAAGGCCGGTGAGGAGATTTTCCCTCAAACTTATCCCAACCCTCTATTGATTTTTCCTTAAGTTTTTCTTTATTCCCTATAACTTCAAAATTGCCACACTTATCACATTCCCAAACCGGTAAAGATAGCCCCCAATATCTTTTTTTGGAAATTAACCAATCATGCATATTTTTAAGCCAGTCAAGTTCACGCTCCAGTCCCCATTTTGGTATCCAGTTAATATTCTTAACAACATCAACCATCTGTTCTCTGAATGTTTTACCAGATTCATCATCACGATCCATTGATATATACCACTCATCAACCACTCTCCAAACTAATTCTGATTTACATCTCCAGCAACTTGGATATCTATGCTTTATTCTTTCGGTCTTAAATAAAAATCTTCCATTCTCTTTTTTTATCAGAAAATCTATTATGAATTCTGGATGTTTTTTGGCATTTTTACTACTAAACTCCTCCATCTTATCCAAATAATTTGCTTCCTCATCAATTAACTCAATAACCGGTAGGCTCAATAATTTAGCTAACTTAAAATCTTCAGATCCGGCCCCGGGTGCTACGTGTACTAAACCAGTTCCCTCTTCTCCACTAATAGGCAAAATTAAATCATCAGTTGCAACTACTCTGTGAACATATTCATCTAAAGCTTCAGAAACTCTGGGCAAATGATCAAAAGGAGAATCATACTCTAAACCAACTAAATCCAATCCTTTAATTTTTTGTCCCTCATATCCTAAAACCTTTGCCCGCTCTTCCATCAGATAAATAAATTCTTTATCCAGTTTAATCTTTAGGTATGTCTTTTTTGGATCAACTGCCACTGCAATATTTGCAGGAATAGTCCAGGGAGTCGTAGTCCAAACAACTAAGTATTCATTACTTCTGTTTCTAATCGGCAATTTAAAATAAACTGATTCATGATCAATTTCTTTATAATCTTCTGTTAAAATCTCATGCTGGGAAATTGCTGTGCCGCATCTGGGACACCAAGGTACACTGTCATGTCCTTTATAAAGCCATCCTTTATCCGATACAACTTTCAAAAAATTCCAGATTGCGTAATTATTCTCATCAGAGGAAGTATGATAAGAATTATCCCAATCCATAAAATAACCCAATCTTTTTGATTGTTCTGTTTGAATACTGGAGTATTTTTTAACCCTTTCTTTACACAGATTAATAAAC
>ERZ1292632.4257-Hain-H43-01um-R2-4257-length-10365-cov-4_pt1 | contig 10365 bp, 16 predicted proteins | sample MGYA00564407_ERZ1292632 | MGnify/ENA primary metagenome ERZ1292632 (study PRJEB36523, sample SAMEA6512637) | groundwater metagenome | collected 2019-01-08 | study: AquaDiva: Metagenomics assemblies of 32 groundwater samples | reverse complement strand
AGCAGAAGCGTTTGGATGAGGAGCCTCAGCCATGACGCCCGAGCCGAAGGACGAAGCGTTGAGGCCGTGCCCGTTCTGCGGAGAGGACGCTGCTGAGATCGAAGAACAAGAGTTCCCCGACAACTCCCTACGGTTCAGGGCGCGGTGCCCGTGCTGCCTTGCGATGTCCGATTGGTGGCGAACCAGGGAAAGCGCGGCTCGGTTATGGAACCGCCGTCCCATCGCGGCGTCGGGGGGCGTGAAGGAGGCAAGGAAAAAGATCATGCAGCATATCAACATCGCACTTCCCGACGGCGACTCGGAAGAGTGGTGGACCGGACTCGTTCACGCGCTCGACGCCCTCATCGCCGCCGCTCTCCGATCCCGCGATGAAGCCCACGCGAAGGAGATTGCGGCAGTCATGAAGGAACGCGACGAGAAGATCGTCGCGCTAGAGGAGCAACTCGGCTGTGATGCCGAACGACACGAATCCGCGTGTCTGATGGCGGGGCTGGACCCGACCGCTACCGGGCCGCTGGAGCTTGGGCAAGAGATCGCCCGCCTGCGGGCCGTCGTGGAGGCGGCACAAAGGCAGCGTGCGTGTGATTCGTCGGGCGGCGACAGGTCGCAGTTTTGGGCGGCGGTATGCGACATGTACGAGGCACTCGCCGCGCTCGACGCGGAGAGGGGAGAGACGACATGAAGACGGAGGATCGTCTCGCGGCAGACAGCGCGTGCGCCGATCAGGTGGAGCGCGTGCGCTTTGAATGGGGCGATGACGTAGAGTTCACCAAGGTGATGCTGGAACGCTCCGGCGCGCTCGCCCCCGTGTCTTGGATGCGGGCATGGGCGATCGTCCATCAGTACGAGCCGAAGGAGGGGTGAGATGAGCGAGACTGCCGAACAGATCCTCGGTCGCCCCGTCGCAGCGTCGGCGGGGGTGAAAGAGGCATGGCGGGCGATCGTTGAACACTTCACGATACCCCTGGCCCCTGCCGACGAAGGTGAAGGCGAGTGCTGCCGCCGTCTGCGTGACGCTCTCATCGCCGCCGTGCGCGCCGAGCAGAAGGAGAAAGACGCGAAGATTGTGGAGCGCGTATCTGCGGAACAGCCTGATTGGGAGGCAGACGAGCAGCTGTGCGAGAAGATCGCCGCCGTGATTCGGAAGGAGGGGTGATATGGAAACAGAGAAGATCGAAGGAGGTTATATCATCACGGGTGAGCGCGGGCATGGGCGATCGTCCATCAGTACGAGCCGAAGGAGGGGTGAGATGAGCCGGTCGGGAGTTCTTCTGTTTTTGTTCGTAGCTCTTGCGTCATGCGGCGCGGCCGTCACCAACGTGGCTTGGCCGGTTCACGGCGCACGCAGAGACGGAGAAAAAGGAGGAGTGATGAGATATTCAAGCGGAGGTGAAGTGAAGTGGGCGTCGTGGGTCAAGGCCAATACCGATCCGTACGGTAAGTGCTGCGTTGATTACGCGGCGGCGTGGTCAGAGCTGATGGAGAAAAAGATCGACGCCGGAGCAAAGCTGGAGGACATCGCCGAGCAGACATCCTACGATGTGAACGAGCCCTTCGGGATCACTGGATTCATGTACGGATGTGCTGTTGAAATGTTGGCTGTCGCGTGGGAACACGGAGAAGCGCTTCGCCGGTGGCACAACCTAGACATACAGATCAAAAACGAGGGAGAGAGAGCGAACGAATCTGGTGGCGTGCTAAACCCGGCCCTTCTCAGCATTAGTACGCCGGAGGCTCCATGACCCGCCTCCTCATTCTCGCCGGACTCGCGGCGCTGGTGATCGCCTGCTCCGGCGCGGCCGTCACCGTCACGATCACAGCCCCGACCGTCTACGACGACGGGGCCTGCCAGCCGGGCACGGAGCCGCTCGCGGCAGACTCGCTCGGGCCGACGATTGTGGAAGGCGCGGCAGTCGAGACCGGGCTGTGGTCGCTCTGGGCGAGCTACGACCTCGCGCCCGGCGAGGTCAAGTCGCACACACAGACGGTCCCGCTGCCAGGGCAGCGGTGGTACGTCCGCGTCACGGCGCTGTCGATGAGCGGCCAGGGATGCCCGGCGGTCATCCAGAAGATCGCCAGCGGGAGGCCGGCCGCAGCGGGGGTGCGATGATGGTAGCAATCTACGCATCCGGGGTCTGCCTTGAATGCCAGCACTCGACTTCCGGTCGTTGTTGGCGGCACTCAACGGAATTCACTAGCACGATGGAATTTATCAACACCCCAGAGCGTCGGCCATTCTGCTGCCCAGTCTGTGCTGGATCCGGCCTTGTGTCGAGACCGCCCCAGGTCGCCGGGGATCAACCCGGATTTACTTCGTCCTCCTATGGCCCGTGGCCGTGCAACGCGTGTTTCGGGAGTGGAATCGTATGGGGGTGATCCCCGCCGCGCTGCTGGCGATGATGCTCCCGCTGATCCTCGCGTCTGTGACGCACCTGATCTTCGGCTTGGCACCCGGCCGCTACGCAGTCACGCAGGACACGCTCGCGGTCGGCACTTTCACGGCGGGCGCGTGCGGGGGGATCGTGTTCTCCGCGCCCGCTGTGGCACCGATCACGATTGAGCGCGTGGCGGCAGACCAGAAGCCGAGCGCGGCGGGGGTGGAATGATGTGGTCTGACTGGCGCCGTTCTCCCTACGGCATGTTTGAACCTGTTCCACCGATTCATTATCCGTACCTGAAAGGAGGCCAACGAGAAGGAAAAACGTGGGAGCTTTTGTCTAGGGCGTTTCATCAAACTGTGCGAAAACTAATCGAGAAGGAACTCAACCACACGGAGGAGCCGATGATCTACGAAGTCATCGTCGTCGAGAAGGTGAAGGATAAGCCGGACGTCGTGCTGAACCCGGATGGGAAAGCACTCTTGCTGACCGCCGGGTCGGTCACGGAGGCGGCGTTCCAGGCGGGGGCCAAGCTCGCCACATGCACATTCAACGCGAACGGGAAGATCGAAGTGCTGGTCCGTCCTTTTTCAGCATAAAGAAAGGAGGTGATGTCACGCATCAGAACGACCGCCACGCCGAGATCACGCTCGACTCGCTCGAGAAGATGAGAGAGATCATGGCGATGGACCGACCGCACACCTGGGTTTACAAGGGTCGGCCGGTATGGTACTACTACACTTCGCCGTGGATCACGACTGAAACGGAGTGGTTGATCACCACGGCGTAAACGCCATCGACGCGGTAGTCATCGAGAGGGGGTGATGCCGTTGCTCTGGCCGTGGATGGTTCTGTTTCGATTCGGGTGGGGTGATGATCTGTTCACGCTCGGATGGCCGGACGAAGACCTCTAATCGAGAGGGAGGATCCACAAATGGAAGCGATCATCCTAAGCGCGCTTTTGTTCGATATCTTCTGGTGGACCCGCAGGTAGGAGGTGACTTTTGTTCTGGATGATTCGCTGGCTGGTTCTTGGCTGGCCTGAGAGCGATGACGACGCTGCTGGCTGGCCGGAAGGTGACTCACTCTAACACGAAGCGGGGGCCGCTGCGCTCGGCCCCGCTCTTCTCTCCTACTGATTAGGCGCGACGCGCTCCTGCTTCGCTCGGATGCGGAGCATCCCGAAGAGTGCGGAGAACACGAGCACCGCCTCTGAGATCGCATCCGGCAAGCACGCCGTTTCCCCGGAGTTGAGACACGCCATCGCTGCTGCGAGTACCCGGAACAACTCCGCCACCATACCGAGTCCCACCCACCGACCGGTGCCGGTGTTCATCAGCGTCTTCATCGTCTCTGCCATCTGCCCTCCACGCCAGGCTCGCTTCACGGCCCGGCGAATCCGGTTCATCAGTAGAAGTTCTCGCAGCGAGCTGAACACCTAGATTACCCACACGATCCAAGCGACCGCCGCACTTGCACCCAGAAGCCCCGCCACGAGATCCAGTTCGTTCTCCCGCCAGCCGAAGAGCCAGCGACCGCCGCTTTCCCAGAGCACCCAGAATGCACCGACCAGAAGGAGCACAAGGTAGCGACGCATCCCCAGTGACGCGAGAGTCGCAACCAGCGCCACTCCCCAGGCGAAGTGCGCGCTCCAGTTCGTCCACTTTTTCATCCGAACCACTGCTCCACGAGCGCCTGCGTGAACATAGCACCCGGACACTCCGTCGCTCGAAACTCCCGATGCAAGTGCAACCGTGTCCGCGGAATCTCGAACTGCTCCATGAGCGGGCGGACGATCCGCTTCGCCGCCACGGCCAAGAGCGCGGGTGGAGGAGGAGCCGAGGAAAAGTCCCCGACGAAACAGATGCCGATCGCCGTCAAGTTGTGTCCCGGACAATGTGCACCCGCCATGTTGAGAGGTCGGCCGACGATCACTTCCGGTTCAAGATAGATCCCCGCGCGTTCGACGACGAAGTGATAACCGATGTCCAACCACGGCGGCCCACCGCCCGGCGGGGTGGTCGTGTGCTGCTTCCGAATGCGGGCGGCGTCAAGGATCTCTCCGTCCTTGCCGGCCGAGTGATGGAAGATAATCTCTTCCCAGGCGATCATGGCATCTTCTTCTCGATCCGCTCGAGAACGGCGCCCATCCGCGCCTGCTGTTCAAGCATCACGGTCTGCGTCGTGTTGATCTGCTGTTGCCAGAGCTTCTGTTCAATAGAGTCCCGCTCGAGCAACCGCAACCGAGCTTCCTGGTCCGCGCCGCTCGTGCGCGTCTGGAACATCAGGGTCCCCACCCCCAGAATCGCAGCCCAGATAAGGGACCCGATCCCGACAAGTGCTTTCGCTTGCCGCCATGTAATCGGTGCGTCCCCGTTGCGTTCCGCCATCTATCGCCTCATGGGCGCATCGAAACGATCCTCGACGTCCCCGCGAACAGCCCACTTATAGAACACATCACGCTGATCTTCAGGCACCGTGACTCGCATCAACACGTCGTCTTCCTTCAAGACGATGTAGAACCCATCGTCGATCTCCACGCGCTCACCGTGATATCGGGTGAACACGACATCGTCCCCCGGCGCGTACCGCATCGGAAGCCGCACGTCGGCACCGGCTGCGTCCACGTCGATCCGGCGACCGGGGCCGACACGAAGCACTTGCGCCATGAAGATCTCTTCGCGTGCTACCTCGGGCGTCCAGAGCTTCGAGTTCGACTTGTACTTCCCGGTTTGTGCGTAGAGTCGGCAGAAGATCGTGTCATCCATCGGCTCGAACTCCGTGCCCGGCGGCAACGTCATCGGCATACGGTCAGTCTCCTCCTCGTAGGCGCTTCTTCTTCTCGGCGGTCAGTCTCTTGATCTCTGCTTCTCGTTCCGCCTTCCGCTTTCCTTCCTCATGCGCACGGACCACCCCGATGTTCTGGCGCAGTTGATCGAGCTGCCGGGTTTCCAGATTCATCTCGCCGCGCGGCTGGTTGAACCGGGCGATCGTGATCCCCAAATTCATCAGGATCTTCTCCCGAGTAGACAGCTTCCCTCGCTGCCGGCCGGGATAGAACTTCGACAGGGGATCCATCTTGTCGAGCCAGGTCAAGAGCCGGAGCGTCTTCAACCAGTTGACCACGTTCGCATCCATCACCTGCCCGAGAAACTCTTCCTGCTTCCCGCGAAGCGGCTTGCCGGTGACCGTCTGTCCGATGGCCGTCTCGAACGTCTTGGTGATGAGCGGCCACGCCTGCGAGGCGAGGAACTTCGCCATCGAGTTCGTCGCCAGCACATTGTCCAGATCCACCGAAGGGAGCCAGTTCTCCGCGATGAAGAACTCCAGCTCCCCCGTGTCCGGGTTTCGCCTGACCGGCACGCCCGCTGAGTCACGGATCCACGGATCGATTTCGGCCGGCAGATCTACCAGGTCCACGTCCGTCGGATTGAACGCGCGCGCACCCCGCAAGAGCCCGAGCATCTTTGCTCGGTTCTTGTTGGAGAGCAAGAGCTGCTCCACCTGGAGCGGGATGTTGAATCGGCTCCAGCGGTAGAACGGCATGCCGAAGCGGACCACCTGCCGCTCGAACGGCGTCATGATCTCGCTGCGGTAGTCACCCAAGAACTTCTTCACCCGTGCGGACGCTTCCCGCACCGTCTTCCCGCGCCGAAGCTCGTGGGCAAAGAGAGTCATTCGTGCATTGTTCTCGAGTGAAGTACCGATTTTCGTTCCTAACTTGACCCCGAAAGAGTTCCGCGTGCCGACCGGGAGCCAGGATCCCTTCCGCCAGAACCCAGCCATCTTATCAGCCAACTGCGGAGCGAGTTCCCCATGCCACCAGCCGCCGTCGATGATCCCGTTTTTCAGGGCCAGCTGGAGGAAATCCACACCGTTCACGTTCTCGTTCGTCGCCTTCAAGTGAAAGGTCGTTCCGTTCAAGAGCTTCGCGTTCTTCACCTGGTCCGCTTGCTGGAGTGTCGACACCTTGACCCAATCCGCCATGTCCGCCGCGAACCGGTGCGGCTCGAACGAGCCAGCCAGGAACATGTTCCAGATGTTCCCGATGATGTTCCGGTTATGGTAAGCGGTGAAGAGCGGTAACGTGTGCGATTTCCACCAGCTCCCCATCGCGTCGATCACGCGCACGACCGGAACCGGGTTCACCATCCTCTGCGTCGACTGGAGCATCGCATACGCGACGTCGCGGTCGAACCAGACGTCCTTCAGATGCGGCATCGTGCTGATGATCTCTTGCCCGCCACGCACCTCATCGAGCCGGATCATCCGCACCTTCTGCTCGGGTGTGAACCGGCCGATCTTCCCGACGAACTTCTTGAGATCCTCCGCCTCGGTCGCTCCCTCGGGGAGCTTCGCGAAGAGTCGCGCCGCCTGGTTCGCATAGTCCGCCGAGGCAACGGACTTCGCTGTGTTGGTCGCCAGCGCGTCCATCACCACGAGTTCATCTGTGTCGAAGAACTCCGCGAGCGCCCGAGGCGTCCCCTTCACCCGCTGGAGGACCCCCTGCTTCTTCAGGAACGGTCCATCCGCCAGCACGGTTCGGAGCGCCCCCTTCAGCTCCCCCTTGCGAACGATCTGTTGGATCTCCTCGAAGGACAGTACCCGACCATTCACATTGAACGCGCGGGTCATATCAGCAGCCGTCTTCGGTGAACGCAGCACGGCGTTCCACTTCACCCCGTACTGGGGGATCTTCGCCAGCTTTTCCATCGTTTCACCAGATGCGACATGCGGCATGTATGCCGGCTGTTGTTCCATCGCATCGAGGATTGACTGATGCCGCTCGATCCACTTGTTCACCCGCCCGGACTCCTCCACCTTGCGGATGACACCGGTCTCCAAGTCGTCCAGCATCTTCTGGATCGCAGACGCTTCCCGCGAGGTCGCCTTCAGACCACGCAGGAATTCAGGAGAGATCTGCTTGATGTAGGTCTGGACCAGCCGCTCTGCGTCCTTCGTATCCAGCTTTCCAGCACGGATGCGTGCCGGGAGGTCAGTGTCCCCCACCTTCGCGATCGCCTCGAGGATCTCCCCGACCTTCTTCTTCCCCACCACGGTGCCGAGCATCTTGTGCCGGCCCTTCAGCACCTCCTGCTTCAACTTCACTCGCGCGATCGCTTTGTCGCCTTCCTCCTTGAACACCTCGCGAACCGCACGGTTGAACCGCTGTTCGTACTTCGAAGCGAGTGTCTCAAGTTGTCCACCGAGACGTCCTACCGTGCGACCCTGCGCTTCCTGCATCGCAACCGTCTGCTTCGCGATGTCTCGGACGCGCCCGACGGCGTCCTTTGCGCGCGCGTAGGTGTCCGCATCGCGAATTCCGATCAGCTGACGAACCGCCTCCGGGTTGCGGAACCGGTGGAAGTTGGAGAGTGCCGCCGTCGGGTCCGGCCCGCCTCGCCCACGGACAGCGTCCGCGAACTGCGTGACGTCGTCCCAGTGCGTCTCCTCTGCGAGCTGAGAGACCAGACCGCGATGGTTTTTCCTGAGCGGAGCGATGACGTCCTTCATGTCGACGACCTTCTTCGACAAGCCGGATCGTACGAACCGCTGAAGGTCAAGCGAGGCATCGTACAGCTCATCCAGTTGCTTGATACCGGTGCCGCGCACGATGAAGTTCCGAAGGAACCGCTGCGTCCCCGCCCCACGGGTGAGCACCTTCGCCCCGATCGTGACCGGCTTGAACGCCATCCGGACCGCCGCACCGGGGATCAGGTTCAGCGGATCAAGCAGCATGTCCCCACCCAGTCCGTAGATCTTACGCGCGATCTTGATGTCCATCCCCATCTTCGTGAGCGGATAGAAGAGTGACATCTGCACGCCGGGGTCGAGCTTCTCCAGCATGTCCGTGAATCCAGCGCGCTCCGCACCAGAGAGTCCCTGCTTCGCGTTCTCCCAGATCGCAGCGACGTCTCGTTCCCCTTCGATGTAGCGCAGCACCGCGTTGTGCACCGCGTTCCGCGGACGGTCCATCTGATCGAGCGCCCACCAAAAACCCCGGTGCTTTTCGTCGGGAACCTCGACACCGAGCTGCTTCGCCTGAGCTTTGACTACAGCCAGTTCACGCTTCTGCCGCGCTCCAAACATGAGTGAGCGCGCCGAGAGCTGGCGCATCTGCTTCGCACGAGCCGGATCAATCAGTGGTGCGGCGGTTGATTCCACTGGAACGGTCCACTTCTCAAACGGGTCGAACTTCGGTGCGAAGGGATCTGGCATTTACTCTCCGTAGATCGCTTCGATCGTGGATGCGATTTCGGGATCATCCGGGTCGAACCCGCGATCCCGTGTCATCTGCACCGCCTGCTCCCTCGTGTACTTCCCGCGGAGTTCCGAGTGACCCGCTTCCAAGTCGCGTGCGAACTGCGCCACTTCGTCCGGAGTTCGCGTCCGCGTCGCTCCCGTAACGTCCCCGAACGCCTCCTGCGTGAGTTGCGTGACGACCGGATTGTCCATCCCACCCATCACGCCCAAGTTGAACGCGAGTTGCGCCTTGCGTGCCGCTCCGGCGTAGGCGTCCTTCATCCCTTGCTTGTCCGCGATTTGCCGAAGTGCCCCGAGGTACTCTGACGGCGTGGCACTACCGACCCGGATCTTCTGCACGAGATCCGGCGGTGCGCCGGAGACCACCCACATCCGGGCCTGCGCCTCGGACATGGGCGGAGCTTTCGCCCCCGCACCGGCCGTGGGGGGGACCGCCGCCAGCCGAGCGGCCAACGCTGTATCGTCGATCGTGCCGGCCACCCAGTCCGCCACCGCCTGTTTCGCCTTCTCGGGGGCCTTCGTGCTCCCGAGCACCGTACGCGCCACTCCGCTCATCAACGGGTCCCGCTGTCGCGCGAACTGTCCCGGTTGGATCGCTGTGCCGAGGTACTCGCTCAGGAGCTTCGACTGGAGATCCGCCCCGAACGTATCCCGGAACGTGGCCGAGCCAACGAGCTTCCCGAGTGCCTCCGGGTCCTCGCGCGGCGCATAGGATAGGGCTGACGCAGGCACGCCTCCGAAATAGGACGCCGCGAACTCCTCCGGGCGCAGCCCGCCGTACTGAAGCAGCCACTTCAACCCCTCCCGCCGCGCCTCCTCGGACTCGGTGGTTTTCTTCTCCGCCTTCGCCCGCATCGCCGCCGCGGCGCTCACCACGGTCTGAGCCCCAAGCCCGAGGACTGACAAAATGTCAGCCGGGACGTTCCGGCCCTTGTAGACGGTCGACCCCACTCGACGCGTCTTCCTCCGGTCGGCAGCCGCCCCGGCGATCAAAGCCGTGATCCCGGCCACCCCGAGAATCGGAAGCAACGTGCCAAGTAACCCCCCGCCGGAAGACGCCTGCATGGGCGGCGGCTCGGTTTGAGTGGCGGGCGGCAGAGAGGGTCCAGGCACGCCGCGAGTCATTGCGCGCGGCCCAGGCGCCTCAGCCAATGCCCGCTGGATCACAGCGTCCATGAGCGCCGCCGTGTCGCCTCCGGCGGGGGCAGGGGTTTCCGGTCGGGCAGCCGCGGCGCGCGGCACCTGAGCCGCACCACGCTGCCCCAGAGTCATTTCGTCGATCGCCGCCAGGAGACGGGCGCGCAACAGCGGATCCACCCCGCCTGGCGCGGCACCAGGAGGCATCTGAAATACCCGAAACGGGATCGCCATCGCTACCTCCACCAGCCACCGGGTCTCTGACTGTAGAACCCGCGCCCGATCCGGTTCTCAGGCGGCAACTCGCCGGGCTTCTTGGCAGGCTCGGGCGGCAACGGCGGCCGTGCCGGCAAGAACGCCGTCAGTTGCGACCGTGGTAAACCGCGAGTTGCCGTTGTCCCAATAGACCTTTGCGCCCTCGGTCCAGGCCTGGGCGCTGACCTTGGCGAGGCCCGAGAAAACGCAGTTGACCTTTCCCGCGAAAGTAACGGTCGCGGCGGCCGTGACCGTTGGAATGACCAGCAACGAGCCGATCAGAACCGGGGTTCCGGACGTAACGCCGCCGCCCGGGGCGGTGAAATCCATC
>ERZ1292632.4256-Hain-H43-01um-R2-4256-length-10365-cov-6_pt1 | contig 10365 bp, 12 predicted proteins | sample MGYA00564407_ERZ1292632 | MGnify/ENA primary metagenome ERZ1292632 (study PRJEB36523, sample SAMEA6512637) | groundwater metagenome | collected 2019-01-08 | study: AquaDiva: Metagenomics assemblies of 32 groundwater samples | reverse complement strand
CGATAATTCCATTCACAGTTTTCGAACTCGAAGAGCCAGTATCCCAAGCTGCACCTGAATATCTTAAACGAGGAGATATCTGCACTGGCACCCCTGAAGTTGACGCAGCAGTGTTTGTGCTAATCAAACCATCGGTAGATGTGGCAGCAAGTGACAACCTAGTTGTTGTAATTGTAGACGAAGCATTAAATGTCTGTCCACATCCCAACCCACCTGGGGTATAAACACTCCTAACTAATGTTGTAATTGCAGCTGTCCCAGTATCATATCCACTATATCTTCGGGGGTAAGCAGATGGTTCCAATTGCGCACCCCAAGCCGCTATCGCATTCGTTCCACTCACTATGTATACCGTTTTAGTTGTGTTAGCCGAAACAAAATTCTGGGTAACAAAATACCTTTTCCAAGTTGTTGTAAGATTAATATTTTTCGCTGTACCAGTTTCAGCAGACGAATCTATCCTTAATGCAATAGTTGCCGTCGCCGACTGAGCTTTTAGCCATACCGAAAAAGTCCAATTACCTGTTGTCGAATCAGTAACCACCTGAGATATAGAAGCGGTTCCGCCGCTTCCCGCAGGAATATTTTCTGCTACAGTAGTACCTAATGGCGATACAGCATTATTTACCGTTACCGCTCCAATTAAAGTTTTAACCCAAGTTGATTGTGCAAAAGACTCTGAATATAATAAATAATTCTGAAATTCTCCTACCTGTAAAAATGGAGAGTTTATATACCCTCCAATTTCTAAAGTCTGTCCATCTCCCGCCGCAGTCGTAATGCCGCCCAATACTTCCGGGACACCTAATACGGGGCTGTCTATGCTTGTAATCCCCGTTAATGCCTGAGCTGCTGACGCACGGTTAAGAGGAATGGCAGTTGTTCCAACGTAAGTAGTAGAACTATTGGCCGCATTGTCGCCCGTGTTAGAGCCGGAAAGCAATATGCCACTATCTTTTATCAGCTTCCCGGTCAAACCGTCAAAAAACACAACTCTGTTATTCTCAGAAGATGCAGGGCCAACAACATCACCTAATCCAGATGGAGTTGCCCAAGTTGCGTCTCCTTTCAAATATTTTTCTGCCGTTGATGTACCTTTAGGAGCGAATCCGTGTTTTGTCAAAGAAAAATTATTCGCTGTAGAATCAGAAAGGGTTAACTCTTCTCCTGCACTAACGCCCCCTCCAGCGTCAATATCAAGAATTGACGCTGCTTGAATTGACTGAGTAAATGCCATCCCTGAAAACAAAAACGCCATTATTATTTTTTTCATCTTTAATTGCTCAGCCGAACGACGGCTGCCCCGCTTGTATACTCAGAAGTTTTAATTCCAATGCGATATTGTACTGCTGGCTCAAAATCCTGTAATGCTTTTTCAGTGTTTGCCAACCATGTTTTTACGTCCATCCAGCTACCTCCAGAAAATCTTCTCTGCAAAGTTACCGTCCCAGCCCAAGTTCCGCTTATGCTCACATTAACATATCCCGATTTTCCTCCATATAAAGGAGCTATTGGGTCTGTCCATTCATCGGCAGACGACACTGTTTTAGAAACAAACCCAGCAAAACATAAAATTGGAAATAAAAATAAACTTACAAAAACAAACGCAAATATTTTTTTCATACTCTACCCTCCATGCCATAAATCTTTAGAAATAAAGTCTTGAATTTCTTTTTCTTTCCAAATTAATCCTGAATTTTGAATAAATAATTTTATCTGTTCAAAATCTCCATTTACAACCCCGTTAGAATCAATTTCAAAAATTTTTAAATTATTTTCCTTCATCTCTTGAAATCTTTCGAGATGAACATCAACCCATTTTTGCCAATTCTCTCTTGTTTTATAGGCGTTCATAAAAGGAGTTCTTAAGCAAGAATCTATTATCTTTTCCGAATTTCTTCTCACAACAATCCATCTTGCTTCAGGAAATGCTAGATGCCAAACAGGCCACATCAAGCACATCTTTGCTCCTTTGTAAAACCATACTTGAGTTTCATCGTCAATCCCTGTTGCAGATAAAACTCTCTTTCTCCAATTCGAAATAAATCCATATTTAAGCTCTTGCATCTTACTCATATCAGGAAGAGGATCCTGGCCTTTTACGTCCGCTCCAATACTAGATAAATATGGCTTACAAATATCATCTCTTATAGTTCTATTTTCAAACATGCCTTTTTTATTTGCGGCACACGCCCCAATCATTTCTCCCCCGTACGCCCCGCAAATATCTATTATCCCAGCGACAAGAGAAGTTCCGGAACGAGGGATTCCTGTTATCAAAATCGGATTAGTTTTATTTTCAAAATTTAACACAAATAAAATCCTTTCTCAGAATTGGCAAGATTTTGTTTAAAAAAATGCCCAAACTCATTTAGATGTTTTCTATTTTCTTCAGACACTTCACCTGTTTTTATTGCCTTTAAATTTGCGCCGTCAAAAGCATTTGCATAAACTTTATTCCACGCGCCACAATGTATTTTTACTGAACACTGAGAGCAGGGGTTTCCTTGTATTGCAACATTATTCGCAATTTTAAAGGCGTTTTTTTGAATTTCGTAGTACCCTGATTTTGGAAAAATATTGTTATAGCACCACTCCCAGGGATCGTACACTACGTATAAAGCATTCACAACGTATTTCCAATACTTTTCTGATAAATGGCAAAGCGGATGATATCGAATTGTAAATTGAGTATTTTCTTTTTCTAGCAAGTCTGCCGCCGCTTCAATATACCTTCTCAACTCTTCAGGATGTACGGCAACTTCTTTCTGCTTATTGATATCCTGACTCCATTCGTAATGAGGAAGAAACCCTAACATTACGAAATGAGACACAGAATAATTTACGCATTTAGATGCTATTTCAGGTAGTTGCTTATAGTTTTCTTTTTGTAATGTTGTATTGCTTCTCCATTTCTTTTTGTTATTGTGAAGCCATACAAGCAACTTTTCTTGATTAAGGCTTGACGACGTTCCTGCAATAGATTCAAGAGTTTTTCCAAACCCGTGAACGCTTATGTGTAAATGGTCAAGCCCTGCTGAATATAATTTTTCATACTCTGTGACCGGTAAACTTCCATTTGTAATAATTGAAGAAGTCATTTCCATCTCAAAAATCTTCTGAATTAGTTCTCCGATTTGGGGATATAGCATTGGCTCCCCCCACCCAACAAGAACTACATGATCGCACCCTTTTTCTTTTCCTAATCTGGCTTGAGAAAGTAACGAATCAAGAGAAGCGTCGTAAGGGGTATTAAAATCTTTTTTATGGCGATAAAAACAAGTTTTACACTTCCAGTTACATCGCTTTGTTACGTCAAGCCCTACGCGCGAACAAGGCTTTAAATCAGAAGCTATCATTTTATGTACACCTCGTCTATATTTAATTTTGTTAAAAACCGATACCCGTTCATTTCCATAACCTTTCTAATTTTCGGATTATTAAAATTATTTTCTATCGTCCAAACTTTAATATCAAATTGTCTAAAAGGGAAAACAGATAAAATTTCTTCTTCCGAGCCTTCTGTATCCATAGACAAATAATCTATAGAATGCAGACCTTCAGAAAATAAAATATCGGCAAGAGTCCTTGTTTCAATCATTGTCTTTTTTATTTGTTCAGGGAGCACATGTTTTTGAATTCTTTGACCATGCTGACATTCTATCGTTCGGGTTATTCCGCTCCAACCAGCAAGTCCAGAGTTTATTTGGGTAAACTCTTCAACGCCCCATTCCTTGCCTACTCCACAGCATAAAGTTTTACACTGTCGATTTATTTCTAACTCTTTGTACTTTTCCAAATTGGCTTCTATCAACAATCCTGTCCATTTTAATTCTCTTTCAAAATACAAAGAGTTAGAATGAAGTAGACCATCATAAGCGCCAAACTCCACGAATATTCCATTTCTCTTCCCTCTAAAAATATTCTCGTCTAGCCATTTATCTTGTTCGTATTCAGAATAATATTTCTTTTCTTTAGGCAATTCAAAATCCTTAATGTTATCAAAAGAGTCTATTTTTTCTTGCGTTATTATAGAAGGAAGAAAATCGGCAGAAACCTTTACTACTCTTTTCCAACAAGCTTCTCTTCCTTTTGTCCAATGTAAATCGGTTTCGCTTAAAATATTGTTCCACTTCTTCGTCCATGAATCGCAACAAACAGGGTTGCTTCCGTCTGCCTTATTAGATAATTTTATTTTATCAATTAAATCTGAAAGATTCCTTCTAACTCCTGTAAAATGATGAAACTTACAATCTATTTCTAAAGAAGGCTTTATTTTATTCCCTCTAACTCCTGCAATTTCTTTAACGTTCGAACGAACAAAAACCGTTGGAGTACATGGCTCCGTCGGGTCTACTTTATAAAGAGGATGTTTTAAATAGGTATTCATCTTGCAAGTAAAGGCTTGTATAGAAGTTTTTAAATTATTCTCTAAAACATTTAAGGCGTAACGAATTGAATCGTCACCCCACACTTCATCCAAGTCAACCAACATAATATAATCTGGCTTTAGATTATTTTGAATATATTCTAATCCGATTTTATATTGTTGTTGCTGGCCGCCGTCACACCTTAAGTGAACGAACTTGCCTTGAAAATCCGGAAGCTTTTTTATTTCAGAAAGTGCCGTGTTGCCAACATGTCCGTCCCAGCTAATTTCTGAATGAACAAAAACTATGTTCTCAACAAAAGGATAAATTGACAAAACACTTTCTTTTGCAAACTCTTCTCCTCTCCATGTTTTATATAATGCTACTATTTTCATCGCCAGCGTTCCCAAACTTCAAAAATTTTCCCGTAAATACTATAACTATAAAGTAAACAACTATTCCAAAACAACAACTCGTTATTGTCATTTTACTCTTCCTGTTTTATAAAAATAATCTTTATTTATCTGTAAATTTTCCTTTTGATTTTTTTGCTCATTCAAATGTATTAACCGAACCTTATTGTTAATTATGATTTTAGACTTAGAGAATTTTGTTTTTAAATCATGACAAATCGCATCATCTTCCCATCCACTACCGATAAATCCTTCATCAAAAGGTAAAGAACTTTTATTCCAAAATTTAACAAGAGAATCAAAGTCTTTTTTGCGATACGCAAACGCGCTTGTAGGGCAACGAGAAACAATTTCATAATCCTGAGATAAATCTTTTTTAGAAGTCATCATAAATCCAATTTGTCCATTTGCATTCATTAACCTTGCAGAAGCAAATCGAATACTTTCATCTTCAATCAAAGGCTTTACAATCTCAGTTAGCCACCCTGGATAAAATCCTTGAATGTCATCATCAAGAGAAACTACAATATCTCCAGTACATCTCTTATGGCATTCATTCCGGTTCTTCGAAGCAGAAACGTTTAAGCCAGAAAGCCAAACTCCCTGATAATTTATTTCAGGAGTATTTTTTTGAATTTCTGCAACTACCTTTCTAATATCTTCATTTAGTTTACAGGAAGGTATTGTTATATCTATTGTGTAGGTCATTATTTACCCTTTAAAATCAAAAATAATACGTCTGTAAAGGCTGTAGGCGCGTTCAAACAAGCTTATTTAGTATTTTCATGTTTAAAAGTTGTGAACGCGCCTCAATGCCTTAACAACACAAATAAAGAACCCTGTTATATTTCAATAATCTGCGAAATACCAAACTAAAACCGGACTCTTTATTTTTCGTGTTGCCTTAGTCTTAATTTCTTATTCCCAGTTTTCTTTCACCCAGTTAATTGATATTGCTTCATGCGGACGCGGGTGTCCGTGAAAGCAAATAACTTTTGCGTCTTCAGGAAGTCCAGCCTTACAATGCCTTTTATAAGAATAAATTCCCTTGACCTCATCTTGCCAAAACTTTATTTTTATTTCTTTATGCCTCAATTCACGAGAAATATAATCCTGGTCTCCTATCATCCGTTTATCAGGGTTGTTTACTTCTTTCTTTAAATTAAAATTATCATACATAAATTTAAAATTTCCGTTCCAAGCCATGACTCCAGAGTTCATTGACGTCTCTACACATTGAGAGCGGTTAGGATTAAACGCCCTCAGCCCAACAAATTCATTAAATTGCAATTTTTCTGCAACAGAAATCATTTCATCAATGTTTCCAAGAATAACCGTATCGAGGTCAAAATAAAGAACATTTCCAACAAGCTTAAACAATTCAATTTTACTCCACCATCCAGGCAAATTGTCTGATAGTTCATTTGCAAAAAAAGAACTATCTCCTAAGCAAATAAACCCAACCCTTTTTGTCGTGTTTCTTTCTATGGAGTTTCTTAATTTTAAAACATAATCTAAATTATAATCTCCTCCGGACTTAAATACACAAGCAATAGTTATCATTTCAATTTCCTAAAATAAATTCTGAAAACTTATCTTCTCAAAACAATTTAATTCGCTATCTAAATTCGCATTTAAAATTTCAATCCCTATTTTTTTTGCGTCTATTGCAATATGCTGAAAACACTTAATAAATCCCGGATACGGATTGTATTCAGGGATATTCCATTTGGGCAAATGGTCGTTATGAAAATTTCTATTGCCTTCCTTATCTGACTTCATATCAAAGCCAATAAGAATTATCTTCTTTGCTCCGCAATGATATGCAAAATTTATTGCAGAACCTCCAGAGCATCTATTCCACGAGACATAGGGAAACTCTGTTTCTATCCCTTGTAATTTTCTTCGGGGCAAACAAATTATTTCTTTATGTTCTTTAAACTCGTGATTACAAGTCGCAATTTTATTTCTGCATTTTTTTAGTCTTGCTTCATTATGCAAATACCAGCGATTATCGCCAAACCAACAATAAGAAATCCAATCGTATAAAAAAAAAGAATTGTTTACCCCGATAACAAAATTCCCCTGCAAAGGGGAGAGGTCAAGAAATTTAACGCTAACCCCTCCCCCAATTATATAGCACTTTTCATATTGAGGCAAATTAAACGGAAGCATAAGTTTTTCTCTTAAGCTTATCTTTAATTTTTCCGTTTAAGACTTTTTCTTTGCCTATTTGCTTATTTTCTTTTACTTCTGTCAATTTATCCTTGATGTTTTTTACTTCCCATTTCTCAGCAGAAAATCTATCTCCCGGCTTATATGTTTCAAGGACAACTCTTTTGTTTTTAACCACAGGAATATGATGCTTCCCGTTTTTTACTTCATACATTGCCATCTTTTTACGCCTTTCATTTTAATTTGTAAAAGATTAAGATAAGTGAACTATTCCACTTCTTAATGCCTGGGTATTCCTAATTTGTGGAACTAAAATTGACATAACTTTAAAATTAATCATCATGCCTCCTTCAGAATCCCACTGCACAGTCCTTAATGGCAACCCTTCTACCATCCGCACAACGTCGGCGCTCATCTGCACCAGAATCACATTATCAGAAGCTAAGTAATCAGAAATCTTAATGCCTGAAATTCCTTCAATTTCCATAAGTCTCGTGCGGATAGTTTTAGTATTCCCCATTGTCGTTACATAATCTGTATCCATAACGGTCTCGTAAGCAGTAGGGATATAAAGAACATAAGGACCGTAATGCCTATCCGCTATCGCTGCTTGCTTCATAGCGATAACGTCATTAAAAATGCTCAGCCCCGTTGCGCCTGAAGAATCCCAGGGAGTTGTAAGAGAAACAGTATTCCTGTTCGGAGCGTCTACATACCCGTAGATTGTTCCACCTCCAAAAGTATAAGATCCGGAGCCTTGAAACAAAAAGCTTTCTATCTTTTCAGAAACTTTTCTTGTTGCTCTTGTTGCAAGAGTCGTGTCAATTGGCTGACTCCCGTTACGGGACGCCTCCAAATCTCTAATAGAGATTGAAAAATCTTTATGAATAATTGGCAGAGGCAAATATTCGATTTCATAATTTGGTCTCTCTCTCTTGCCCTTTGTAACTGCATCCATGCTCACGTCTGCGTCTTCTCCCTCATCGGCGTTCTGATTAGCCAGCACGGTTTTCCCTAATCCGTTAGGAAAGCGATACACAAGATTTCTACTCATTAAGTCCTGAACTCCGCTCAGCCTCAACAAAGCTTCTTGTATAACTGCTTCGTCAAACTGTTTCCATTCATCATAAAGCAAGGTCGAATTCGTTCTCAAAGAATTGATGTCCATTCCATTGTTTATCAGAGTCTGAGCAACATTTCCTCCTACTTTATTTCCAAAAATAAAATCTACTTGTGCATCTTCAGAACTTGTTTTTCTTTTAAACATTTTTATTTTCTTCCTCCTTATTTAGAGTTAATAATTAAACTACTTGAACAATAATTCTAGCTGTTGCTCCAGTTGTAGTTTTGTCTTCCATTGCCATTGCAACAATGCGATGAATAAAGTCGGGATTTTCTCCCGAATCAATTTCAAACTTCTGAAGGTTCCCGTCTCCCGAAGACACAAGAAAATCTCCTTTCTTTATAGTCTGAGAAGTAGTCAACTGCGCATATACTTCTCCTCCTCTGCATGGGATAATATACTGAATTCTGTTTGTTGCAGAATAATTCGTACTAATTGTAGCTCCGTTGGCAACATCTTCTTTTGCAAACATCGCCATCGCATTTCCCTTTAACGTCGAATGCCTTTGCAATTTCCCATTGCTTGAATTAAACTCAACAAGCTGCCCAGGGGTTATAGTCGCATTTGCGACGTCCTCCTTTACCATACGATCACCTTTTAACGATATTGTATTATATGCCATTTTTTTATTTGTCCTCCTGCTAAAATTTAGAATAAATTATTTCTTAGCCCAGTTAATTACGGGGGCGTCCGGAACGCCTCTTCCGTCTACTTGACGTTCATTTGTTTTTATTGTTCCGCCCACAGAACCGGCTTGTAAACTAAAATCTACTTCAACACCCATTAAATCGACAATTGCCTCAAGTTCTGCAATAGGCTTGCTATTAAGTACAACATCAGAAAACCTATTCTTTTTATTTGCCTTGATGACATTAACTAAATCGCTCTTTTTCTTTTTTGCCATTTCAACGCCGTTTAAAATCATCTCCTTAATTTCAGGGGCTGCATTAGCTACCATTTCATCAAATGTAGGTGGGTTAACAGGCTCTTTCTTTTCTTCAACTCCGTTACATGACTTACAGCCAGCAAATTTCTCTGCGTACGTCTTCAACGTTGCAAACCTTTTCTCTTCCATATTTGCAACAAACTCCCTATCTGCTTCCGTCATTTCCATTTGCTTTACGTTCAAAATAAAATCAACATCCTCTTTCTTATTCGGCATTCTTTTCTCTCCTCCTTTTTTATTGTTTACCGGATTATATAAAATTTGTATCGCTACTTCTTGTCCTTCTCCTTCCAAAGAAATCTTCCCGTCTGCTGCAACGGAATATTCTTGCCTATAAAGCTTTTCTTCTCCATTTTGTCTTTTACTCCAAATAAAATAAGTATCAAAAACAGACTCTAGAAAAATATCCTGGCTTATTCCTATTTGATTTTGAGGATGAATCAAGCCTTCAATTTTATTCCTTAATTCTTTATGCGAAATTTCATCTAAATTTGTCGTTGATTTATTTCTAACCCCGCATCCATCTTTCCAGGAACACGCACCTACTTTCCCTGGCAATACCGCCAAATGATCAGGCTGAATATTTATTGCGATCTTAACATATTCTTCATTATTCCACTTTCCAGGGGTTTGCACTGCGTCAAAAAACAGCCCCGTAGAGACTTCAAGCGGAGTTCCAGAATTTAAGATATCTAAAACGTTCTGAGCAATAGCTTTAGTTTTCTTTTCGTCTATCCAAATTTCCGCAACCAAAGCCTTTCTTACTTCGTCTACTTTGCAATTAAAAATCTGGCCTATCGTCCATTTTTCAATAGCTATAGGAGAATTAACGCTTACATCAATTCCGTTTTCATTTGGATGGTCAACCGGAACATACCTTCCGTTCCATGCTTCAGGATACCTACTAAGTTCTTCAAAAGGGTAATATATTGCTCCGTCGCTTCCGTTATGCACCCCTTCTGTAATCAACACTACAGGGGCAACAAGATAAGCCCTTCCGTTCAAAGTCTCTTTTCTTAATGTGTACTTATTTATTGTCGTATTGTTTTTTGTCGTTTTTTTATCTCCTCTAAATTGCTTATAACAAACAGCAGACCTTTGGGCGTTATCGGGAAATTTCTCGTTCGCGTGAGAATCTCCCATACATCTGCTCATAAATTTCTTTTCATCTTCTGCGCCTTGCGGCTTCGGTAATGGCATTTTTATTTTCCTTTCTTTTTGACCTTTTAAAAACCTATAAAACCGGCAAGGCCATACACCGGCAATTTGGATGCAAAGGAATTAAAGGGGTTATTTCTTCGAGAGTATATATTTTCCCTTCATTCGACTCGCATCTTT
>ERZ1292632.4255-Hain-H43-01um-R2-4255-length-10365-cov-12_pt1 | contig 10365 bp, 15 predicted proteins | sample MGYA00564407_ERZ1292632 | MGnify/ENA primary metagenome ERZ1292632 (study PRJEB36523, sample SAMEA6512637) | groundwater metagenome | collected 2019-01-08 | study: AquaDiva: Metagenomics assemblies of 32 groundwater samples | reverse complement strand
ACCCAGGTCTACTCGATATGATGCGGGCCGCCGGGATCAGATGGGTCGGGGTCGGTATCGAATCCATGAGCGAGCACGTGAGGGACGGTGTAGACAAGAACGACTTTACTGCTGAGGATATTTTCAGGGCATGCGATAGACTGAGGCGAGCCGACATCTGCCTCGCCGCCAATTTTATGTTCGGACTTCCCGATGACGACGAGTTGTCCATGCAGCAGACCCTAGACATGGCCTTCGAGATAATGCCGGAGTGGTGCAATTTCTACTGCACGGTCGCGTATCCGGGCGCGGCCCTCTATAAGCAGGCCATCGCCGAGGGGTGGGAATTACCCGGCTCATGGTCCGGCTACTCACATTACGCCTATGATTATTTGCCCTTGCGGACGAAGCACTTGTCTGCCGCCGAAGTCCTGCGATTCCGGGACGATGCCTTCCAAAAGTTCTATAATAGCCCAAGCTACCAAAGTCATGCCCTAACAAAATTCGGGCCGAAAGCCGTAGTGGAAATCCAGGAGATGACGAAGATCCCGTTAAAAAGAAAGTTATTAGGAGGATAAAATGGATCAGGTATTAGTTGCCTTAGCGATCTTCGGATTTGGGTATTGTTTCGCTATGCTCGTCGGACTCTTGAAGCCGAGGATAACGAGTGTCCTATGGTCATGGCGTGTTCGCAAGGATGGAGAGAGACATAGTAGAGGTCCTTGGAAGATGTGGTCAGCGGAGGAAAAGACCGAAGCGAAGCGGGTGGAATGTTTTCAGTTTGCTAATATGGTGCAGGAGTCTAATAGGGCGGCTATATATTGGTTCAAACTTGGCGCGATATATTGGAAGCGCTATGAGGAGATGTGGCTGGCGAAGCTGTACCGCAGCGAATTTATTACATGGAATCAGGCATATCACATCTACGACCGCGTGGGCTGGAATAACATATTGGAGATGAACCGCTGGCAGATAGCGAATAGCTTCAAGGAGATGGCCTCGATGATCGAACAAAACGAGAAGGATGCTAGTTTGATTATAAGACCTGCCCTGGCTAGTTTGGAGCAGATAAAAAAACTGAAAGGAAAAGATGAAAATAAATCACATGGTCTGTCCTAGTTGCGGGCACGAATTTTATAATGTTTAATTTTTTTAATCTGTTCGTTGGCCTCAATATGCGGCCATTAAAAAGAGTAGGCAGAATATTGCCAGAAAAGAATGGCGGCATTGGTGTATCTTCTGTCCTAAGTCCAGATAAGGGATGGGAGACAGCTCTTTTAGATAAGACTGGCGCACATCCGGTTCAAAGATATAGAAGTTATTCTGCGACAATAAGGGGGCATAAAAAATGGGTGGAGTTCGCCAAGACAGCGGACGGAAAATCAGTGACACAACTTGAAGTATCTGGCAAAAAATATAAAATCAAGCTGCGCCGTTGTTCGAAGAAGGATTATATTGAATTGTGAAGATTCAAAAGACCGAGATCAATGGCGTGTTCCTGATAGAGCCGGAGTTCCGGTTCGAGGATCAGAGAGGCGAGATTTTCTGCGCGTATGAAGAGTCGTCCTGGCTGAAAGCGTGGACTAATACGGACCCGCAGGGATTTATGGGCTATCTCCGATTCAAGAAGGATAATTTCTCGGTGTCAGTTAAAAACGTCCTGCGCGGAATCCACGTTAGCCCCTCCTCCTGGAAATTAGCGACGTGCGTCAGCGGGAGGATATTCCTGGTCGTGGTAGATTGCCGCGTTGAATTTAAGCCGAAAAGAATTGGGACACGAGAATACGTCGCCCTTGCCAACCTTAATTTCGGAAAGTGGCAGGCGTTCGAGTTGAATGACATAGACCGAACACAAATTCTAGTCCCGCCCATGTGCGGCCTCGCACATCTGGTTTTAAGTAGAACGGCGATTTTCTACTATAAATGGAGCAATGTTTACAGCGATGATCAAATAGCTTATAATTGGAATGATCCATATTTTAATATTGATTGGCCGATTCAAACGCCAATATTGTCAGAACGAGATCGGACGGCTAAATGGGTGGAAAACAAGGAAGCCAGTGGAAAAAATATCGTTTAGATATAAGCCGACGGAGAGGGACAAATGCGGCATTTGATTTATCAGATTCGCGCCCTTTGCGCGGAATGGCTACTTGAAACAGCATTTAAGGTTGCTCCAGGCGGAGCATGTAAGATAAATATAGCGAACGCCCTGCTAGATTACGCGGGAGCGGCGAAGAAAGAAACAGAGGCATGAGATATAATCTCTTAGTGAGCGGTGGAGCAGGATATCTAGGTTCTATTCTAGTGCCGATGCTTCTCGATAGGGACCATCACGTTACTATCCTGGATAACTTTATGTACGGCCAAACTTCTCTCGCCGAATGCTGCGCTGATCCGAATTTCACGATCATCCGGGGCGATTGTCGCGACATGAACATGGTGAACGAACTCCTGAAAGATGCCGACTTCTTTATCCCGCTCGCGGCTATTGTGGGCGCTCCGGTATGTGATCGAGATCCTGGTCTAGCATGGGAGGTGAACTATAAGGCAATCGCGGACCACATGTCGAAGAAGACCTGTCCGACGATAATGCCGATGACCAACTCCGGCTATGGGATCGGCGGTGATGGTGCCTGCACGGAGGATTCCCCGTTAAATCCGCTATCAGTCTATGGCAGGAGCAAGGTTGAAGCGGAGAAAGCGGTGCTTGATTACGATGGGGTTACGTTGCGGTTTGCGACCCTTATGGGAATTAGCCAACGCATGAGATTTGATTTACTTGTCAATGATTTTTGCCGTCGAGCAGTACAAGATAGATTCGTTATTCTCTTTGAAGCTAGATTCCGACGCAACTATCTCCATGTCCGTGATGCTGCTTTAGCCATTCTTTTCGCTATTGAAAATTTTGAACAAATGAAAGGTCGTCCATACAACGTCGGTCTTCCGGACGCTAATCTTACCAAATGGGAACTCTGTGAAAGAATAAAATTACAAGTACCCGACTTCTTTTTTGTCGAGGCAGCGATTGGGGGGGACCCAGATAAACGAAATTATTCGATTTCAAATGAGCGTATTCTTGCAACAGGATGGCGTCCACGATATTCTCTTGATGATAGCATAGCAGAATTGATTCGAGCTATACCAATCTATAAAAGTTTGCAATGGCAAAACGTATAAATTTGCTTTATCGACTAGAATTCGGTTCCGGTAAATCATACATCGGTGTCAGTACCGAATCGGCCTCAAGGCGGTATTCTGGCCATCTAAAAGATTCTAGCAAGGGAAGCATGCTTCCCGTTCATTGTGCGTGGCGCAAATATGGACCCCCTAAGATAATTATCTTGGCTATCTTAGAACGCGATATGTTACCTCGCGCAGAATATCTAGCAGTTATAAAATACAATACACTTCTCCCGCATGGATATAATTGCATCCCCGGCGGAGGCATTTCTCCGACAAGTTTTCCAGAAATTGCCAAAAAGGTATCTATCGCTATGAAGGGGCGAAAATTTTCTGAGGAGCATCGGGCAAATATATCAAAAGCTAGATCGGGGCAAAAGGCTTCGGCAGAACTTCGAGCTTTATATTCCAGATTACGAAAGGGTCGAAAACATTCTCCAGAAACAAAGGCTAAAATATCAGCCGGACAAATGGGCCGTATTCAATCCAGCGAGGCTAGAGCAAAAATGTCGGCAGCTAAAAAGGGGAAGCCAGGTCGCATATGGACAACTGAACAGCGCCGCAAATTATCTATAAACAAAAGAGGAAAAAGACGCACCGAAGAGACTCGACTAAAAATCGCAATGAATAATCGTCTCCGTGCTCAACTGGGCCGCAGAATAAAGGAAGCAAATTCTGGGCAATTCTCATTATTTACTGGCAGCCACGGTTCTCCCTGGACGACGGCATCCGGGAACTGATAAAGGGTTACGAGATACTGAGAGGAGAAAGGTACGGGAATATCTGATGTCTTACACTTCTTCGAATACAGAAACGCCTGATTGGGGTGCCATGTGGTTTGTTTGTGAATATGGTAATCACCGAGAATTCCATGATTTAGCGAAACAGAACGGCGCGGTCGTCACAATACCAGGTAGTGCATCGACAGCATGGTTTGAGACCAAAGAGAAGGCAGATTATTTTTTGATTGATGTCTGGGGACGGAGAGCCGTGAATGCTGGAGTAATAAGCGGTAGTAGTTACAATCCGATATTCCACAGTTGATAAGGATGGACGCGGTAATCCTATGTGGCGGGGAGGGAACGCGCATCCGGCACCTGCTGCCGGAGGGGACGCCGAAGATCATGGCGGATATAAATGGGACGCCGTTCGTGGATATTTTAATCCAGCATATTTTATTATCTGGCTTCGAGCGACTCATATTCGTAGGCGGATACGGCTGCGCCTTACTGAGCAATCACCTAGAGAAATATCGGGATAACCCCAACTTGCCTTCAACTGCTAAAAGGATTTTGCTTTATTGGCAACGCGAGCCTAACGGGACGGCGGGTGCGATAGAATTTGTTAAGGGTAATTTAAGTGAAGACTTTTTCGTCTTCAACGGCGACACCTTCTGCGACGTGAACTACAAGGCGATGTTCGCCTACCACGAAGCCACCAATTCAACCATAACGGTCGCTTGTGACAATCAATTCCGGCATGTCGGGACGTTTATCGCTTCGCAGAGATTCATTGATTTTATTAAACCGCTTGATTCTGGCTTATGCAAGAATTGCAGGCATGGATGGGAGAAACATGACATTGACGGCGAATTTGAAAGAGAGTGTCTGGCTTGCGGCGACTGTTACGATTATGAATTTGACCCTAAAAGCAAGGTAGACATGGCCGAAGTCTTCGCCCTACTCGGCCAGCAGCACGAGCCGGTTGGATGGTTTATGACGGACGCAAAGTATTGGGATATCGGAACTCCAGAAAACTTGGAGGCTTTTAGAAACTACTGGGCTCAGCTTCCGAAGGGGGGAGAAGGGCGCATGATTGGTTCTGACAAGGACGCCTTATAGGATCAGTTTTTTCGGCGGATTAAGCGATTACCGGGAATGGTTCAAGGATCACCCTGGGGCCGTACTATCGGCTACGATCAACCGATACTGCTATATTTCGGCGCGGCGACTTCTGCCGTTCCATCCTCACAAGACGCGAGCCGTGTGGTCTAAGATTGAGATGGTGCAAGATAACTCGGAGATAGAGCATCCGGCGATACGGGGATGCCTTGAATATCTGAACATGAAAGATGGCCTGGAGATCCACCATGACGGGGATCTACCGGGGCGATCCGGCATGGGATCAAGTGCTTCGTTTACGGTAGGGCTGCTTCACGCCGTTCATGCTCTAAAGTCTGAGATGATATCGAAACGCCGGTTAGCCATTGAGGCGATGGAGGTTGATCAGGATGTTGTCAAGGAGATTGTGGGTTCGCAGGATCATGTCGCGGCGGCCTTCGGCGGACTAAATAGGATAGGATTTGGGGGAGATAGATCGGACTTTATTGTGAAGCCTATCATCGTGGACAAGGCCCGATTCAAGATGCTTCGACGCCATATCCTGCTTTTCTATACGGGCCTAAGCCGCCATGCCTCAGAGGTCGCGGCGAAGCAGGTAGTTAAGTTCGATCGGAACCCCGCTCTTGTCGGTCAAATGGCGGATCTAGCAGATGAGGGAGAAGCGATATTATTGTCTGGATCGTTTAGGGACTTCGGGACGCTATTGCACGATGCTTGGCAGATTAAGCGGCACTTCGGGGCGAGCAACGAGGCGATAGATGACCTGTACGAAAAAGCATTGAAAGCTGGAGCCATCGGTGGTAAGATTCTCGGCGCAGGTGAAGGAGGCATGTTGATGATATTCGTGGAGCCGGAGTTGAGAGAAGGTGTACGCAAAGCCATGCCGGGATTGCTTGAAGTCCCGTTCGAGTTCGAGACGCAAGGAAGTCAGATCGTTTATTATTCGGAGGAATAAATACCGGGATGATCATTATAGTCTCGCAGAATTCAAAATCACTTCAGAGCGAAATCGCAAAGCAGGAATATTGCCCGCCGAGATTGCGCTGAAAAACGTCTAGGAAAAGCGATGAGCGCAACGGACATAACGAGCAGGGGGGAAAAGGCGCTGCTGATCGGCATGATCGAGCGGGCGGCCCTAGACCTAACTTTATCGCTTGATAGCAAGTATCACCAGGAAGCGGTAGAGTGGCTTGAAAGTAATGTGAACGATTGCGGGGCGTACTCTTTCGTCGGGGCCTGCGAGGTCCTAGGACTCGACCCGGAGGAGACGCGGAGGCGAGTAGCAAGGTTCGTCGTGGGGATAAAGAAGGCAGCTTAAATAAAGAGGAAAAAGAAAGGGGGGGAAGAAAATATGAAGAGAAAAAAGCGGCAATATAAAGCGAGAGAAGGATCGCATATCAACGATAGAGATGCGCAAATCATTGGGCAGCGGCTAGAGACGTTGCCTATGATAACCAGGCAAGCAGTGCTGAACGATGCCCGCAAGCCGAAATCCCCGCTACACCGATTCATTGAATGGGATAGCCGCAAGGCGGCAGAAAGTTGGAGGCTCCAACAAGCCCAGCATCTTATCACGGCGATTCGGGTAGTCGTGGTGATTGATGGCGAGGAAATGGAGACCGTCGCCTTTCATCGGCTGACGGTAGAATCGTCAGATGAAGATGCCCTGGATGATTCGCCAGTATCCTATTATAAGGCGGTACTGGATTTGACAGGTGAGGAGATGCGCGAGCAAGTTCTCAAGAACGCCTTAGCAGAACTCATGTCATGGCGCACGCGATACGCAGAGTTTGCGAAGGTATATAAGAAGCTGTTCGGGGCCATAGACAAGACCATAGAACAGATGGATATGGGATTGAACGGCGGATAAATAGCGCGTATTTTAAGATAAGGTTAGGTCAGGTGAGGTGCGGTTTGGTCGGGTATAGTGTGGTCTGGTGCGGTGAGGTGAGTTGAGGTAGCGTAAAAATAAGGTGCGGTGGGGTCAAGTGAGGCCTGGTGAGGTAGAGCAAGGTGTGGCAAGGTCGGGTTAGGTGCGGTGCGGTGAGGTCAGGTGAAGTTGGGTGAGATTAGGTAAGGTAGCGTATACTAAAATTTAGAAGGGGGGATTTTTATGGAGAACGTAGAAAATATCAGTGAGGTTGACGGTTCCAGGGGTAACGGCAAAACGCCGATAATCATCCCGTTATATAAACCCGTTTACGAGACCACCGTGGTGGATCTCATCGGCACAGCGCCCATGCTGGTGGCCCATGCGCTGCAATGGGATACGGGAAAGGCATACTGGGAGAGGCAGCCACCGGAAATCAGCGAGAAGAAAGTTAAGAGGCCAAATCCGGCACAACTCGCGTTGCTTAAAGCCCTTACTGCCAAATACGGGGCCGAACTTGGAGTCGCACCCTACGACAAGATACTCGGCCTCGACGAGTTTCAGGAGGCGTTGCTGCGCGGCCATTGGCTGCCAGACCTATCTCCTGCGTTTCCAGTATCTGGATTTCAAGCTGCATTGGCGGCGGGTGCTGCGTCCTACGGCGGCAAGAACCAAGGCATGTCGGCTAAGAAACTCCGCGCTATTTGTCTTATCGGCGATGGGCAGAATCCGGTGCTTGCCCGAATATTCACGCCGATAGAAATTGATTACGACATGGGGCAGAACAGCGGCATGGTGAAGTCTCCGCGTCAGATTGTACGCCTGAGATTCCCGGTAGGCTGGACAACCCGGCTGATAAATCGTTACAACCCGGCCCTGATACAATGTGGTAAGGTCGTTCAGGCGCATGCTTGGGCTGGGGATTTTGGAGTCGGCCAATGGCGTCCATCATCGCCGCATGGCGGTAATCACGGGACGTTCCGGCTTTATAATCCAAGCGAGGCACCACAAGAGAAACAAAAAGGAAAGAGGAAAAAGAATAGTGGCTAGCGATGGAGAAAAGATGGAAAAAAAACAGATATATATTTTGGAAAGCGGGGGCGCGGGAAAGATTCCATGCCGCTGCATTTTCCATGACGAGGAAACCGGCTCATTAGTATTAGACTTGAATCATAGGACCTTTCACTGCTTCGGCTGCGGCGTGGACGGGAAGATTTTGGGACTTAAGGCTACGCTGGAGATGAAGCCGTGAACAGCGATAAACCTTATATTTGCCAAGCGTGCAACCATTATATTGCCGTAGGTTGGCGTTTGAATCAAAACCCGCCTCACTTTTACGGACGATTTACCCTATGTCCGGTATGCGCTTACGAAGTGGATACATTTATTTTTGCTTGGCACAATGTCCTCGCCGAAAAGAATATTGAAGTTTACAGGGATCTTAACGACGCTATTAGGAAGTATGCCGCGCAGACTAGAGCGGGAGAAGGGCCGTGGCCAGAGAAGACCGGAAGTTCTGAACCTGAGAAAGAACAAGCAGACAAACCGTTTGATCCCTTCGCAGATCCACAAGGGCTAAAAATATATCAGGCTTTTTCCGGGCCGCGAGCACATTGGAGAACCCTAGGCGGCATAGCGAGGCAGACTGGAATCTCAATAGAGAAGGTCGAGTCCTATGTCCATGAGCATCCAAATCAGTTCGTACGAGGCGATTTGACGGTAAGTGGGACCGCCCTGTATCAGTTTAAAGATATGATCAAAGAGGAGTTCAGATAAGGCCGTGAAACGTAAAGTGAAAAAGAAGATTAAGGCTAAGAGTTTGCCAAGGACTGGCGGCAGACATCCCGGCGGTAGGCCGACGAAGTTCACGCCGGAAAGGCGGCAGAAAATACTGGAGGCCATAAGAACAGGGGCGAGCCTAAAAGCTGTCGCGCACTATGGCAGGATCTCCTACGACTGCCTGCGAGACTGGATTATCAAGGGGTCCGAAGCCACCAAGGAGGCCGACGAGTATTTCCAGTTTCTCCAGGATGTTAACGAGGCGTTAGGGACCCTGCAAGTAAGAAGTCTCGCCAGTATACAGAAGACCGGCCTCGGCGGAGTAGTAATAAGCGAGAAGACGATTTCCAAGAAGAACGGTGATCAAGAGTTCGTGAAGACCTATTCGCAGCCCCAATGGATGGCCCTGACATGGATTATGCAGCACAGATTCAGAGAGGAATGGGGAGACGAGATTGAGCCGGGCAGTATGGAAACACCCAGACAACTTAAACCCCTGATGACCTTGAAGAGGGAGACGATAGACATTTATGACCCAGATCGACTTGCACGCCTTATCGGAGCATTTGCGGAAGCAGACATTATCCCAAAGGAAATCGTTAAGCGATTTGCTTTCCCAAGTCCTACCGAAGCCGCGCCTGACTAAGTACATGCCGGAGACGCGGACTGAGAAGCAGGAGGCGTTCCTGTGCCTAGATTGCTTTGAGGTATTTTACGGAGGTTCAGCGGGAGGCGCGAAAAGCGCGGCTTTGATTCTAGGCGCTCTCCAATATGTCGATGTGCCCGGATACGCGGCCCTTTTGATTCGGCGCACCTCACCGGAATTAAACGCGGCTGGCGGTCTCATAGACTTATGTCAAGAATGGCTTGGAAAGACGGATGCTGCTTGGAATGGTAATCGTAAGCGATGGACGTTTCCAACAGGCGGTAAGCCCGCAATCTTAGAGTTGGCCCACTATGAGGCTGGCATTAAGGGACAGCAAAAAAAATATGGCGGTCAATATCAGTATGTCGGGATAGACGAGTTAACCGAATTCGGCGAGTCTGAGTATCGATTTCTTTTTCGTAGTTTGCGTAACCCGCGCAACGTGGACGTACCGCTTCGCATGCGTGGGGCAAGTAATCCGATAGGGGTCGGAGCACCGTTCGTCAAGCAGAGGTTCATAGTCAATGGCAACAGGACGATAACCGAGAATATCAACGGGGAGATGTTCACCTATGAGAGACGATTCGTCCCGGCTAAGCTGGATGACAACCCGTTTATTGATCGTAACACTTATATCCGCAGTCTGAGTGCCCTAGAACCTCACATCTTACAGGCTCTCCTCAACGGCGATTGGGACGTGAAGCCGCTGGGCAAGATGTTCAGGCGGGAGTCATTCAAGATCGTCCCTGTTGCTCCGGCAGACTGCTGGTGGGTGCGGTTCTGGGACCTGGCGGGGACGGACGAGGAGAAGGCGGGGACGAATACAAGCTGGACGGTCGGGCTTAAGATGGGGACAAACGGGAGCGGAATTTACTATATTGCTGACGTGAAACGAGAAAGGCGTGATCCGGCAGGCGTCAAGAAATTAGTGATCCAGACGGCTATGGACCCGCAAGACGGACCGGACACCCCCATTTTCATCGAGCAAGAGGGCGGGTCAAGTGGAAAGGCAGTGATAGACGATTATGTAAAGTCGCTGCCGCTATTCAAGGTCGAGGGCCGTCACC
>ERZ1292632.3056-Hain-H43-01um-R2-3056-length-13254-cov-5_pt2 | contig 10367 bp, 9 predicted proteins | sample MGYA00564407_ERZ1292632 | MGnify/ENA primary metagenome ERZ1292632 (study PRJEB36523, sample SAMEA6512637) | groundwater metagenome | collected 2019-01-08 | study: AquaDiva: Metagenomics assemblies of 32 groundwater samples | reverse complement strand
TGATTCGGAAGGCGCTAAGGTGCGACCATCCCAAAACAGTTGATCCCAATTGCCGTCGTCCCAACTAGAACTAGACAGTTCCGACGTTACAGTGGTTGTCGATGGCGACTCATACAGGCTAGAGCCGTAGCCGAGTGAATACGAAAAACTGAATGTCGCGTAGTTACTGCTTGTGACCTCGACCACGCCCTTGCGGAATTGCTTTAACTGACGCGGACTTCCAAGATGGTTGTAGGCCAGTTCAGCAAGCCAGGTAATCGCGGCTCCGTCAAAGCTGGTGCCGATATCCATTTGGTAGACATACCCATCGGACGAACCGAAATAGATCTCTTCCTTGCCGCTCGCGCCCTCTGCCGAGCAAATGCAAGTGACCGGGTTCGGCATATCGACTTGCGTCATGCCTTGTACTTTCATGTCCTTCAACGTCATGTAGACAGCAGTTCCGCCGCTAAAGAAAACGCGGTATTGGTTCTTTTGCCGCACTACGCACGATGCCGCCGCCGTCTCGATCAGGTCATTCAACAATGGCGTGATGCGCTGCGACACTGAGGCGTTTTGGAAATTGCCGTACTTCTGCGTTGCAGACAACAGCGTAATGCCTTGGTCGTCCAACACGATGCCTTGCGTGATGAATTGAATCGTGTACGGCAGCGCGCCCGCTTCTTCGCTGTACGGTACAAGGTTCCAGTCGGTCGAATCGTTTCCGTACAAAACCAGAGTGCGATTGCGCGTGTAGATGCCGAGCGATGCGCCCTCAAGATTGCCGACAAGCTCCAAGAACCCGACGATATTTCCGCCGCAAGCCAATTCACCGGAGCCGCTTAGAAGCGTCCATGTGTATGGATTTCCAATACCTGAGTGCTGGGCAGAACCTTCAAACGAGAAAAACAAGTGATTCTTGTGCGCCTTGACGTGTGTCGGCGTGTCTGTCGTCATGCCGGTAGTAATCGGCACAAGCGTGGTGCCGTCGAACTCAAAGCCGCGATTTACGCCATCGCAGCCGTACATTTTCGTCGTGCCAGTGCCGCCGCCAAAGTTCCAATTGTCGAACTCGAAGCGTCCAGACGGCGAGAACGTGATTGCTGTCTGAATTGCGGTCAGCGTCAGCGTACCAGCTCCGACAGTTGCAGCGCCGCCGGCAAAGTTTCCGCCTGCTGGGTTCGTGATAATCAATCGGCCAGCAGCAGTACCGCCCGCCAGACTACCGCTCTGCACCACCACGCGCTTGATTGTGGCCGTCACGCCGCCCTGTGTCAGAGTGCCACCGTCAATGATCGTCGCCGCGCCGGAACCGGCCGTAAAGCTGATTTCGTTGAACATCGTCACGGCAGTCCAGCCGCTTGCCGACTTCACATGCAAAACCGCCGCTGTGGCCCCAGCATTATTGCGGAAGGCATATACGCTGTCGTTGTACTGCCAGACGCCAAGCACGCTACCGGAGCCAGGAACCACGGCAATCAAGGCACGATAGACATCAGCGGCCAAGTTCGTGTAAGTCGCATGGAGCGCCTGAGTTGACGCGCTGTAGTTAACCTGAGCGCCGACGCACGTTCCAACCGTCACGCCTCCGACCTTGATATTGCCAGTGCTGAACGTACCAGTGATAAGCGTCAGAACAGCCTGTCCACTTGGCAACGCAATCACAGTGCCGTATGAAGTTCCGGCGTCGTCAGTGAGAACATCATTCAGCGACACCGATCCGGTAATGGTGCAAGTCAGGATTGAGTAAATCGCGTCTGACGGCTTTGCTTTGCCGCTGTACCGCTCATACCCTGCGAGCGATCTATAGCCGCCGTTAATGCCAATTTCGACATTTGAGCAAGTCCGCAGAAAACCGGGCGGCAGTTCAATCGGCGGCGTCACTAAATCCAAGCCGCCATTGAACGGCCAGAAGGTTGTCCTTACCTCTGGCACTTGAAACGGCTTAAACTTCATGCTTGCCTCAAAAGCCGATTACTTCGGCGTGGCGCTCATCACGCCGGTTTCGATATTGACGTTGATCGTGTGCGTCTCGCCGCTCAAGCCGCGACCGGCGATATACCCGCCGATTGCCGATTGAATGGAAGCATTTAGTGCATTGATCTGCGACTGTGCTGCGCGCAATTGCACCAGCAGGACAGGATTGATAGGCTCAGTTGCCGTTACTGGTTGTTTGGCTTCTTCGGCTTTTTTAACGACTTTTTTTACTACTGCTTTTGATTTCAATTTAATCTCCAAAAAATTATGTAAGCGGGCCAGCCATTTCAATAGTCGGTAAATACTTAGCCCTAAGTGTTGCCAACATGCGGGGAATTTTGTTCTGCGCCCTGCCCATGACTTCTGGCGCGACGTTGTAACCGCCATACTCATTAATCGCATACCACGCGATCAGCTTGTGTTGTTCCGGCAGTTCTGGCGTGTCGGCGTCAGCGGACAAGGTTTGCGGGCTTTTGAAGTAGTGTCCCAATACCGTGTAGGACGTAGATTCAGGCTCTGGGCCTATCAGCAACTCGTTGGAGTCGCCTATCGTGAAATGTCGTGGCCTGCTGCTGGTCTGGCTTCCGGTCAAATACTCTGCGCGGAATTCGTCATACTCAAGCCACCCAAGATCTGTTTGGTCGCTGACACCTGTTGCCGTCAAATAGACCGTGCAATAGGTGCGATCCCAGTAACCAAACCGAGAGGAAATGCCAGCTTGCGTCGATGTGTACGATCCATCATCGGCAGTGGTTGTGAATGAATACTCAGCCCGCATCCATCGCCAATCTGAATGCAGTTCCTGAATTTCTTCCCACGCACGAATCACCCAATTCTTGAAACGCAGAGATTCGCCGGTTACACTGGCTACTGTAACAAGATCAGTTCCACTTGTGGCGCTGCACTCTTGACGGACAATGTTGACCAGTTGAAGGAAGGTTGACATATTCAGCCCTGCTTGATCCGCTCAAGCCACGCCTTAAAATCGCCGTCCCATTTTTTGACGCCGATATGCGAGCATGTAATTTCAGGATCAAGATACACTTCGATTCCAGCATCGCGCAGCCTAGCGGTCATGAAAATATCTTCACCTACCAAGCGGCCATTGATCGGGCCAACATCAAACATCCATCGATTCACCTTGCCGGCGTCGTCGCGGTATTCTTCGCTTCGATCCCAAAGAGACAGCATTGCGAAGCGCGTCAACCTGATAAATCCTGTGCCAAGCCCTTCGACTTTCATCAAGCCATTTACAGGATCGATTTGAATGTTTGAACTTGCCGCCTTGACGTTGTACGTCTCGATGTCGGACTTCTTGCGCACCGCACCTCCTACACAATCAACATGATGATTGAGTAGACGAATAATCCATTCTGGATTCCACTCTTGGTCAGAGTCGATGAAAATCAAATCATCGAATTCGTTTTCAAGAGCCAGTTTCACGATGTCGTTCCGTGAACGCTGAATCAGCGCGTCATACGACATATAGACGGCGCGAATGTCAACGCCAGACTGCATACCAAGCCTGATAGTCTCTACCAAGCTATGGGCGTAATGCACCCCCACGGTGCCATCATACGAGGGGGTGCCGATCATGACGCGACGGATCATTTAGCGCCTTTCTTCGATTCCATTGCGTCGATGCGGTCAGCCAGTTCCTTGACAGCGTTGACGAGTGGATAGATGAAAGCTGCTTCACCGACCATTTGCTGGCCTGTGTTCCTGTTGAAGTCCCAGCCGTGGAAAACGGTTTCGCCTTCGGCGTCCATTGCAGCCTTCACGTCCTGCGCACCGAAGCCAAGAATGCGCTTTTCAGTGTTGACTTTTGAGCTTGGCGGTACATCCCATTCAGCAGGCCACTCTGATGCAGGTTTGAAGTGGTATTCGATTGGACGAATGCGGCGAATGAACCCGAGACCAAGTTTCGAGTAGCCGACGACGTTTTTCATGCGCAGGTCGGATGGTGCATCCCACGTTTGATCGGCGTCGAAGTTGCAGGTAATGGCGCGGGTTACGTCGCCCAGCGTGATGGCATTGTCTGCCACGCCAGTGACGCCACGGCCAAGCACGATCTGGTCAACAGCGCTGACAGCGCTAGCCTGGGCAGCTTGACCGAGGATGGTATTGCCAGAGCCGGTAGTGATCGTGTTGCCTGCGGTATCGCCGATTGCGATGTTGTTGATACCAGTAGTGACCGCCAGCAGAGCATCGCGGCCAATTGCCACGCAAGCGTTAGCCGTGGTGCAAGCCAGCATCGCGTCATCGCCAATGGCAATGTTGTTGATACCGATGGTGCAGACCTTGAGTGCGTCAGTGCCGATGGCGACGTTTTCAACAGCCGTGGTTGCCGCTTCCAGTGCGCCGGAACCAATCGCCACATTGTCGGTTCCGGTCGTCAGTAGGCCCATGGCATTGTTACCGACTGCGATGTTGCGCACGCCGATGGTTTGCGTCTTGAGCGAGTCGCGGCCAATGGCAACGTTCGAAGCGCCGGTCGTGTTCAACAGCATGGCGTCGTCGCCGATTGCGATGTTGCCATCGCCTACGGTGTTTGCGCCGAGAGCATCAGTGCCGATTGCCACGTTCTCAACGCCTGTCGTGTTGGCGTCAAGTGCAGTTGCGCCAATTGCAACGTTGTCCGTGCCAGTAGTTGACAGGTTCATCGCGCTCTTGTCGATGGCGATATTGCGAACGCCAACAGTTTGCGTTGCCAATGCATCACCGCCGATGGCGACGTTATCAATGCCGGTCGTATTCAGAAGCAACGTGTCATCACCGATTGCCACGTTGTCAGTGCCGATGGTATTTGCGCCGAGTGCATTTGACCCAATCGCCACATTATCGATTGCCGTGGTGGCCGCGTCCAAAGCACCATGACCGATGGCGACGTTATCGTTACCAGTGGTCAGCGCAGTCAGCGCATTCTTTCCGATGGCAACGTTATTGATCGAAATGGTCGCGGCTTTCATTGCATCGCCACCGATTGCAACGTTGTCAACGCCGGTTGTCAGAACCAGCATCGAATCGTCACCGATAGCGATATTGTCCGTACCGATGGTGCAAGCGCCGAGAGCGTTCGAGCCGATAGCCACGTTGTCAATCGCCGTGGTGGCGGCGTCAAGTGCGCTATGTCCGATTGCCACGTTGTCGGTGCCGGTTGTGAGAACGGCCATGGAGCCATTGCCAATCGCCACGTTGTTGATGCCGACTGTCATTGCCAGCAAGGCATCTTTACCAACTGCCACATTGTCAACGGCGGTCGTTGCAGCGCCCAAGGCGTCCAGACCGATTGCCGTGTTGTTCGTGCCGGTAGTCAGGGCATCGAGAGCCGTGTTTCCGATGGCTACGTTGCCAGTTCCTACAGTCATCACAAGCAACGCGTCTTTTCCGATCGCGACGTTGTTGACTGCGGTAGTTGCTGCCCCAAGCGCATCAAGACCAACAGCAGTATTATTGGTGCCGGTAGTGAGAGCGTCGAGCGCGGTATTACCAACTGCGACGTTGCCGGTGCCAACAGTCATTGCCTTGAGTGCATCCTTACCAATTGCAACGTTATTTACAGCAGTGGTGGCCGCGCCAAGTGCATCTAGGCCGACGCCTGTATTGTTGGTGCCAGTGGTCAGCACGTCCATTGCGCCTTTGCCGATGGCGGTATTGCCGGTGCCGATGGTCTGCGTTTTCAGTGCATCCTTGCCGACAGCCACGCAATTGACGCCGGTTGTGTTTGCGCCCATCGCGTCCTTGCCGATGGCAACGTTCGAGTCACCGATAGTATTAACGTCAAGCGCACCGTAGCCGATAGCTACGTTGCTTGCGCCGGTCGTGTTCGCACCGAGTGCGCCGGAACCAACTGCAACGTTACCGTCACCGATGGTATTCGCGTCGAGCGCCTGATAGCCGACAGCGGTGTTATTCGCGCCGGTCGTGTTCGCCTTGAGCGTATCCTTTCCAATTGCAACGTTGGTGGCGACTTTGCCAGCGCCAAGCGATTCAACTGTGGCGCCTGGATTCATAACCAGTTTGCGGCGAACAACCACTAAATCATAAGTCCTAGTAAGCATGATAAAACTCCTTTTCTGTGCGGTCGCCCGCTTTAAATTAAAGGCGCCGGTCGGATAGCCGGTGCCTGTGTGATGCTGGTTATCGCGGCGAAGCCATAACAGACTTCAACCACGCCTCGCCTTTTTGCGAATCGTTGATGACGGTGAACGGGTACACTTCTGCGGTATGAGCCGGATAGATGTACTTGTCCTCGCCGTTCGCGTCCTTCACTTTTTGGTTGTCGTGCGTGGTAAGGCGAGCACGCGCCAATACCTCAACAAAGCAACGCCGGACATTGATTTCTTCGCCGCGGGGGAATCGCTGAACGCGGCCATTGACATACACATCAGGCAGCGGGTGTGCATTTCGGTCTGTGGACGGGTGAACGCGAACCGTGACGATTTCATTCATGAACGCCATTTCGTCGTGCCACTTCTTCGGACGAATGCGCTTCCCGTTGGCGTCAAAGCCAAGACTGTCCAGAGTCGGCGTGTGATGATGCCCGTCGACAGATTGATTGATTACCTTGTTTAGTTCGCCTTCTTCGGTGAATTCGCGTGTGCCTTCTTGTGGTACGACCAACTCTTGCGATTCCACCATGTTGCGTTTTACGTAGGTGCGTGACATTTACTTATCTCCTGAATGGAAAAAAGCCGCCCCGTAGGGCGGCGCTGATTACGGCAGTGCCTGTGGACGGGATGGCAGTTGACCGTCAAGCTCAACGACAGCCGGTGCAGTGATGCCGGTCGCCGTCCAGCTAGACGTACCGAACGTGAAGTCCGATGCGTCAGGCGCGGTGCGAACGAACAGATAACCAATCGGGCAGAAGTTGTCCGGCAAGGTTGGGAACTGCGGACGGCCTGGGTCTTTGAGTGCGCCAGCAGTGGTGCCGCTGCCGGTCTCGGTCGCCGTGATCGGGCCTTGGGCGACTGCAATTGCGCCAGCAGCAGTAATGCCGAACACGTAAATGCAAGCGGTGTTATCCGTCTGCGCGACGAATGCGGCACTGGTAACGGCGTCCGTGGTCGGGGTTGCCGTGTTGGTCTGTGCAGTCAGGCCAGTAGCCCACTTGCCGTCGATGCTGCATTCGCTGGTGGCGGTAGTGGTGTAAGTGGAAGTGGTGCCTTTGGTCAAGCCAGTGACTACATGGCTAATTGTGCGGCGGTCGTGATTACGCAAGCTCATTTTTATACTCCTTGAATTGAAAAAACCCGCACTAGGCGGGCCTCTTTGTTGGTTTCAACTGCGATTAGGTCAGTGCACTCACGCCGGCTTCAATCACGGCCATCCAGCCGTTATTGACCACGCCGACAGCAGACCAGAAGGAAGCGCCGCAATATCCGCGCTGGCCGAGCAAGTCGTTTTTGTCGATTTGCGTGTGCGGGACGATGTTCATGTCGAACGAGTCCTCACCTTTCAGCGCGATGTCGAATACAGCGTCTTCACCGCAGATGATGAATGGATAAACGTCAATGTTCGATGCAGCGCTGGTGGTTGCGTAGAGCGCTGCATTTGCGCCGCCAGCATCGGCATACGAGCCGAGTTCAGCGGAGAGGATGAAGCGGAATTCCTCGCACGAGCCGATTTCCTTCGGCATTGGCGTCATGCCTGCGTACTTCGAGTACGGCACGAAGCCAGTCAGATCGCGGATGTCGGCTGCGGCGTCGGTATGCACGAACACGAGGAATGCGTCTTCGATTGCCGACGTATCGTATTCAGGCCCAGGCTTGATGATGCGGGTCTTCTTGCCTGCGTGGTTGTTCAGCAAACCGCGTGCAGCACGGCGCAGCACGGTCAGGCTGATTGCCTCGTCCGTGGTAGCGCGAGTGGTGCCACCAGAATAGAACACGTTGGTGCAAGCCTTCATCGCGCCATAGCGGATCATTTCTTGAACCAGCGTCATGCGCTTACCCATGATGCGCGACATATCCTTTGGAATGTCGTCCTCATGCAGATCAGCGGTCTTGTTCGACCAGCCGTAGATCGCGCCGTACTGGTTCAGTTGGAAGTTGACGTATTGATCCGTCAAAGTCTCAACGTCAGGCGTGACACCCTCTTGCAGCAGGTGGGCATTCGCCGTCACGCTCCAGCGGTTGATGGTGTTGGCGTTGGTAGTCGCGCCGCCCGTCGGGATGATCCGACGATACGACACGTTGTCGCCTTTGTTTTTGGGAATCTGCTTCATTTCGCAGCCCTTTGCCAAAACCATATCTGGTTCAGCGTAGGCAAGCGTTTCGCCCAAAACCTCGTTGATTCGACCTGCGGACAGGTTGTAGCCTTGAATAGCCATGATGATGCTCCTTGAATGTTATCTTCGGTTTCCTGCCACTCGTTCGTAAGCGGCGCGGATTTGCGCTTGTCTGTCTTCGCCCGTTACCTTGGGCTTTGTTCCATTTGTCGGCAATACGGCTCCAATCAGTCGCTTGCTTGGCGCCGCCTTCACCGCTGGTTTTACTTCTTCCTTTGGCTCTGGCGTAGCGACTTTCTTAGCCTTCCATTCGACGAATTCATGCAACTTGTCAGAGACGTATTCAGGGTCTTCTGACTTGCTCAGCCTATCGCGCACCTTTGCTGGTAGCGAATCGCGCCATTCGTTAAACTCCGGCGTCTCCCGATCTTGCATCCATGTCGGATGCGCCTCGGTCAACTGGTCTACTGCCTCCTTGAATTGGGCTTGCTTGGCCTCACTGATTTTGCTGGATACGATCTTTTCAACCTCACCAGGATCAATGCCGCGGTTATTCGCCGCCAATTTTGAAAATGCAGATTTCAGCCCTGTGTATAGCTCGTCCTCGCCAAACTTTTCCTTAATGTCGGCTAGGATTTCATCCACGTTCGCCGCCGATCCAGTTGCTTCCTTCTGGTCTGCGATGCGTTGCTGCACCTGTTCGAGCGATTGTTTCAATGCTCCGTAGCGTCCGCCATCATCCCGAAGTCTTTTTTCAAGCTCTGGAATTCGTGCGACTTGTGCCCTCAATTCCTTGATGTCGTCAGGCGTGAGAACTGAATCAGGCGGCGTTTCAGCGGTCGATTCAATTACTGCTTCCTTGACTTCTTCTTGGACTTTTCCGGGGTTTGCGATGCGGTCATATGCTGCCTGAACCGCGCTACTTGTCTCGGTTGCTACTTCACCTTGATCTGCAATCTCTTGCGTCATTTTCTAATCTCCAAACAAACCGCTTGCGCGGCACAAAATGAGCGGCAATAAAAAACCGCCACTTGGGCGGTCCATTGCGGTTCATCGCTAATTAGGAGGTCGGTTGCCCGGCGTCCTGAATTCTTTCATTCATCATCAATCTTCGGTTTAGGCTTGCCCATGCCAAGTGAATCGATGAATAGTTTTACTTCTTTGATCTGCCCGCGACGGCCTGCTGTTTCTTCAACAGTAGATGGCTTGTCGTTTTCCTCGCGCAGCTTTGCTAGGCGCGATTCAAGATCGGCCTTTAGCTCAAACCACCATGTGGAGTTTTTGTGCTGTTCTGTGATGTTCATCGTTGGAACGCCTGCCCTGTTGGTGCCCTACCTTGTGGCTCCATTGCTGGATTCGCCACTTGTGCAGCGCGTGCAGTTTTCATTGCCAACTCTACCTGGGTGCGCAATTTCATCGCGTCCCTAGACAAAGCGACTTTCAGGTTGTCATTGTTCATGTTCTGATCGCCGGCCATTTGCGCGGCCACTATTTGAGCCTCGACGTTCTTGTGGTACTGCTCAAGCGCCCGGTTCAATTCGGCCTGCTGCGCCTCGAATGCTTGGTCGGCTTGCTGCATCGCCATCTTACTATTCAACTCAGCATTTTTTGATTCTGCCGTCATCTTCGCGGTAACTATGCGTGGGTCTTCTGGTGCCGGACGGCTTGCCAGTTCCTTCTTCTTCTCGTCCGAAAGTTTGATCTTCTCGTAGTCGAAGCGCTGCGACATCACAAATTCCTTGAACACCAACACAGGATCAACTTCATACGCCGGGTTCAGAGCCGCGCCGAGCATTTGCATCAGCAACTGCGAATTTGCATCACGCTCTATCAGTACAGAGCTACCAAGCGCCTCGATGGTGAAGTCGCCTTTGGCTTCGTTGTCGTCGCCGTGGATCATCAGCCATTCGTAGTAAGCGCCAATGTGCGGCTTGGTCACATCGTCGTCGTAGATATTCGTGACACGGCGCAGCATTGCCGAGCCGTTGTTATTAAGTAGCTGCGCCTCACCTAGCGTATGATCGCCATCGGCCTGTTGGCCTTGCAGGATCATCGGCAAGCCGGTTTCTTCCTCGGCCATGTTCATCCAGAAAGTGATGATGCCCATCATTTCCTGCTGCATACTCGGCGCGATGACCCAAGTGAATGCCTTGCGAATGTCGTCGACCCCGCTATCGTCGGC
>ERZ1292632.4253-Hain-H43-01um-R2-4253-length-10371-cov-4_pt1 | contig 10371 bp, 9 predicted proteins | sample MGYA00564407_ERZ1292632 | MGnify/ENA primary metagenome ERZ1292632 (study PRJEB36523, sample SAMEA6512637) | groundwater metagenome | collected 2019-01-08 | study: AquaDiva: Metagenomics assemblies of 32 groundwater samples | reverse complement strand
TTGTGGCTTGTGCCAATTATCAAAAATGTAAATTTGTTAAACAAGATGACGCCGAACTCAAACGACGCGACTCCGGCGTGCAATGCCCTACTTGCAAAGATGGCACAATGATTGAGAAAAAAGGCCGCTTCGGCCTCTTCTACTCCTGCTCCAATTATCCCGATTGCAAAAATGCGATCAAAGCCAAACCCACCGGTGAACTTTGCAAAATGTGCGGTGCTTTAATGATGCAGGGCACAAAGACAATTCCAGAGCGGTGTTCAAATAAAGGCTGCCCCAACCATAACCCGCATAAGCTTGACAAATCAAATAAACAATAGTAGCCTACTCTGCTAGACAGAGCTTGTAAGCTCAAGCCCATAACCACGGGATAAGGTGGTTTAGCACATCGAAATTAGGAGATTACAAATGAAGATCCTGAGGAGTATCGGAAACGGCATGAAGGAAACCCTCAAGTGGGTAGGAATCTTTATTGGCGGTCTCATCGTTTTGGGACTCCCCCATGAAGGTCTAGTGTGGCTTGCCGGAGGCATGGACGAACCAACGGGACCTGCGTTTCTCTTCTTCTTTTGGCCAATACTGGTTGTGGTCTGCTTGATCACCCTCACTGTAGATTTCGTGATTAGAAGCCGTTTTTGGAGTGACGAGTACGAGGGTCCTCCACAACTTGGCTTCAAAAGATCAAATTGGGGACGACCAGGATTTCTAACGGTGACATGGATAGTGTTTTATTTCCTGCCCATTATATTTAACGGGCTTTCGATACTATTCAAAGCCCGGAACTGGGCCCAGCTAGCGGAACTATTTTTCAAGTATCGCTGGGCTTCCCGTTGGCTAGTCGTAATGCTCACAATCGTTTGCCTGGTTCTCTTCTGTGCTCTTGTCGCGATCGGCAAGAAGCTGAAAGGAAAATCTACAAAAGTCGTGATGGCATGAAGACCCACTACGTGATTCACAAACGGAGACAAGGTAATGTTCGAACCAAGTAAGGAATGGACACTGAGAGAAAGGCTGGCGGCCGACCTACAGATCTATATGCGGGTATCAAAAAGGCAAGAACCTTTTTCCTCCAAAGAGGTTCTCGCCCTATTGGACATTCAAACCAAGCTGATCAAAGGAAAGGCTTCCTCTCTTGAAAAAAACAGGGCAAGGATCTTGGCAGCAGCAAACGAAGGCAAATTTGCCTAGATCACCAACTCGCCAACCCAAACCACGAGCGCCCGTAACCAATCGGGCGCTTTTCCTTTACACCGAAAAGTTTTGTGCAGAAAATTGATGACTGTTGGAAAAAACACAAAACACGATTATGTAACACAACTCTAACGGTCGTGGAAATTGTGTTACACCCCAGATCTTTTCAGGTGTTTGACATCGGATGTCACACAATCTCGTAAATATTCTACGATCGTGACAAAGTTACGAGATTTGACTTTCTGTTTTGAGGTGGTAGTTTAAGATCGGACTTGGTTTTGGGTAATACCCAGGAAGGAGACGGGGCAATGAAGTTGGTCATTAAAGTTTGGTGTTTACCGAAGGAACCGGAAGAAAAACTTCAGGCTCTGCACCGGAAAATTGTTCAAGCAGTAGTTACTGGAGTACCAAATCTCCATTTGAAAGGCGAGCAAGACATGATTGTTTTGTTCCCAACCGACGCAATGAGTTATGGGTTGGGATCAGATATTCTTGTTGAAATTTCAAATGCCACATCACTCGAACTTCTGGCCGAGAAAGTTGGAGAATTAATTGAAAAGGAATACCCCAGGGCCAAAATCGAAGTTGTAGCAACAAATCCATTTTCTGCCGCCGGAAGTTTTTATGGATATTGGTATAAATGATAAGGTTGCCAAGCCTAAAACCACGAGGCCCACGACGTCACACCGACGAATCGCGGGCTTTTTCTTTACACCGAAAAGTTTTTAATAAAATACATGTCGGAGTCGGGGTCGGTACTAGCGGCCGCTTGAACTGCCGCTTGATCAGTTACTTTATTAATCACCGCCATTTCCCCTGCCGTTAAACCGGCGCTTGGTATCTCCTCATTGCCACCCATCTTTTTCTTCTCATCTTCGGCATAAGAAAGTTGGGCCACATCGGGCGCCGCTTGACCCACCGAGGCCGCGAGCCTCATTAGTGCTGTTTGCAATTCTTCGTTGGAAGCAAAGTCGAGCACCACGCGACCGCCCACATTCCGCCGATTAATATGCACCCGCGCACCGAGGGTCTCCGTGAGCCTCTCCTCCAGCTCCACCACCCCCGGATCCGAGAGATACTTCTCTTTATTACGCACGCGCTCGAAGGCAATCCGCCGCGCAATCGCCTCGGCATCGCGCACCGTTAGTCGCCGCGAGATAATATCTTGAAACAACACCTTCTGCTCCGCCGGCCGATCAGAGAGCATGAGAATCGGCTTGGCATGACCCTCATTAATCTGACCAGAAGAGAGCGCCTCAACCATCTCCGGCGGCATCATGAGCAGGCGAATAGTGTTCGACACATACTCGCGGCTCCGGCCCACGCGCTTAGCGACCTCCACATGCTTGAGCGCAAATTCTTCTACGAGGCGCTTAAAGGCCGTGGCGCGGTCGATGGCATTAAGATCCTCGCGTTGGAGGTTCTCAATAATCGCGAGCTCGAGCTTCTCTTTATCACTCTGCTCGCTCTTGATGATGGCGGGCACGGCCGTGAGACCCGCGAGGTGCGAGGCGCGCCACCGGCGGTCACCGGCGATGAGTTCATATTCTACCGCAAGACCACTGCCGCCCAGGTCAACCTCTTTGCGCGTCACCACCAAGGGTTGGAGAATGCCGTAGCGACGAATCGAGTCGGCCAAGTCGCGCAAGCGGTCCTCGTCGAACTCCCGCCGCGGCTGAAACGGGTTGGGCTTAATCTTCCCCACTTCAATCAGAAACACCGCGCCCGTAAAAACTTCACCCTCCTTTTTCTCCCCTTCAATCATCACCCAATTTTAGCACAAAACCGTTTCCAGTTAGAAAAGAAAGGTGGGAAAGCTTGACAAACTAGCTCACAGATGCTAGCCTAACGTCAGCTTTTCCTATGTTGGACAAGCTGCCCATGAGTAGTGGGCTTAGCACATTTAAAATTCACTTCTTCACAGGAGACACCGCCATGTACAAAAATTGGCCAGAGATCAACAAACTCGCCGAAACCAATCGTTTTCTCATGCTGGCGGTAGCCACGCTTGATCTGGAAAGCGATGACACTATCACCCAAGCAATTGTTCGTGCTTTACCCAATTACTTTTCAGACAAGGAGGTGCAAGGCCCAGTACCGTGGTCAATTCTCATCAAACAGGTGGAGCTAGACGCAGTAGCCAGCGGCTCGCGCCCAGAAAATAAACACATGAGATACTGGGGAACAATTGAGGAATATCACCTACCCCAACACATCTTCTATCTGCCGTACAACGAACTAACTGAGCGCGAGACCAGCCCGGAAGGATACAACTACGGCGCCACAGTTTTACCAGACACGATTCCCGATGACTCAAAGATTGCTGATCTGGTTGAGTGGAACGGCAAAAAATTCATTGTTATTGAGAGTATCGGGGAGCCTCAGTCCAGCATTACCGTCGTTCCCGCCGAATGCATTGCTCTCGACCTCTAATTCAAAACCGCCGCAAGGCCGTACAGAACCCATCGCTCACGCGATCGTTAAGGGTTCTTTTTTATTTTCAAAACCCCGTGAATTTGGGTTAAAAGTCACTCCAATTCAAGGTCTTTTGGCAAAAAGGCGTGAATTTAAAAACTATGCCGGAGGTGGGACTTGAACCCACACCCCTTGCGAGACACGATTTTGAGTCGTGCGCGTCTGCCATTCCGCCACTCCGGCAAGTGTGAGTTGATATTACCTAAAAATGCTGTTTTTTGCTACTCAACTTTTGCTTTTAGTTCATTATTCCACTTTTTCACGATCGTAAGAAAACGGAAGAAGGGATGGAGTTTGTGTCTTCGGTTGTGATATAACTTAAGCACGAAGCATTTTGTCCCCGTAGTCTAATGGGTACCCGCCCGTACCGAACGGTACGTTCGGGCGGGAAACACGGGCCGCAATAAATGTGATAAGGTTGTCGTAAATTAAGTCCTCGTATTTCAACGGATAGAATACCTCCCTCCGAAGGAGGCGATGCAGGTTCGATTCCTGCCGGGGACATCAATTAAATAAATAAATTTATGGCAGAATTTGATGGAATTAGAGCGAAGCTTTATCACGAAGCCTTAACAGACTTTCCTAAAGCACGAAAAGGCGACCTTGAGTTAATGCGCCAATATCTTTCTCCCAAACCAGGGGAAGTGATAATAGAAATCGGGGCGGGCAACGGTCTATTCTCCGGAACCATTGCCGATGCCACACTCCCAGACGGCAAACTCATTGTTGTTGATCCTTCTCGGGAACAATTGGCGGGTGTCACTGAATTAAACAGAAAAAATATCGAAATTGTTAACCAAGGAGGAGATGAGGCAAATTTAGAAGCCGCCACAGCTGATGGGATTTGGTCATTTGGAGCGGTTCATCACATTTTCCACAAAACTAAACTGTTTCAAAATTTTTTTCATTGGTTAAGGCCCGGTGGCCGACTATTGATTGCTGATGTTTTTGCTGGTTCAATTTTGGCCAAACATTTTGATGACCGGGTAGCAAAACATTGCGCTACCGGACACGAAGTGGCTTTTCTAAGCAGAGAATACACGGAGAGTCTTTGTTTTTTGAGTGGGTTGGAAAAACCAGAATTCCATGATTTTAATGCCGACTGGGTTTTTGATAAAAAAGAAGATGTGGGAATTTTTCTGTACAAACTTCATGCCATGACCAAATCAAATCCGAAAGAGTGTTTACGGGGGGCCGTTGATATCTTGGGTATTAAAGAGCAAAATGGAAAGCATTATCTCAATTGGCCAATGACCCTAATCGTCACCACAAAGAAATAGTCTAATAACATGAAAGCGTTAATTGTTGGCGGTACCCAAGGATTTGGCAAAGAGCTTGCCAATGAATTGCGTGGCGAACGGGGGGGGTACGAAGTAGTCACAATTGGCCGCACCAATAATCCTGATTATCTTTGCGATGTGGGTGATTTAGAAAAATGGCAACAAGTTTTGCCTGAAATAAAAAAGGTGCACCAACAATTAGATTTAATAATTTTTGCCGTTGGTTATGCTCGCGCCAAAAGCTTTACTTCGCTAAACACAATTGATTGGAAAGAGCACTTGGATAAAAATCTTTTGTATGTAGCGTTCGGCCTCAAAGACCTAGCGGAAACAGCAAGAGGGAAAGTGGTAACCCTTGACAGTCAGTGGTCTTATAAAATTGGCAATCCCGAACTGGTTCCATATACCGTAGCCAAACACGCCCTCACAACTCTGACACTCGATTTTGCCGCTCGAAATCCATCAATCCAAACAAATAATTATTGTTTACCGACCATGGATACGCCACAATATCATAAGGTCATGCGGTCATTTCAAGATCTCGGAAAAAAATTTAAGGTAGAAAAACTAGCAGATCATAAACTGATTGCTAAAAAGCTTATTCACCATATTTTAGATTACCCCGAAACCGGCCGGGTGCTAAAAATTAACCCCGAAGGAGAAGTGTCGGAACTACAAATTCCAAGTGGGGTTTAAGGTTTTGGAAAGCTGGGCTTGTTTTTCTGCTTAATTTTGTTACCTTAATCACAGAAGGTGGGCGGTCAACAACCTTAATGATGCGGCCTGTTTCAGCTTGGCCTGCGGTGTTGTGATCGCTTTCTTTCAGAGGGCTCGACGGCCCATTTGCCGCCTAGCTCTTTTTTTGTATATTGAACTACATGAAACCTAAAGTTCTTATTATCCTCGGTCCGACCGCCTCGGGGAAAAGTGCGCTGGCGGTAAAACTGGCCAAGCGGTTGAGTGGTGAAATAATTTCTGCTGATTCGCGGCAGGTTTATCGAGGGTTGGATATTGGCAGTGGGAAAATTACGAAGGCAGAAATGAAGGGTGTGCCGCATCACTTGCTTGATATTGTTTCGCCACAGAAAAGTTTTAGCGTGGCGCGGTATCAAAAATTGGCGAATCAGAAAATTAAAGAAATTCTTAAGCGCGGCAAATTACCGATTATCTGCGGCGGTACCGGCTTCTATCTTCAAGCAATTGTTGATGGCATCACTTTCCCCAAAGTCGCACCAAACAAGAAGCTCCGAGCGGAATTGGCGAGAAACCCCCCCACTGAACTGTTCAAAATTTTAGAAAAACTAGATCCCGCTCGATCGAGAAATATCGATCGCGCGAACCCCCATCGCTTAATCAGGGCCATTGAGATTGCGCAAGCGCTCGGCAAAGTCCCAAACCACGAGGACTCCCCTCGTGGTGATTATGATTTTGTGCAGATTGGGCTTAATCCTGAACCAGAAATTCTAAAACAAAAAATCAAAACACGACTCGCGAAAAGGTTAAAACAAGGCCTGATCAAAGAAGTACAAAATCTTCACAATCAAAGCAAACTTTCTTGGTCAAAACTCGAAGCACTTGGGCTCGAATACCGCTTTGTTGCCCTTTATTTGCAAGGCAAATTTACCAAAAAAGAATTGGTCGAAAAACTAAATACCGAGATTTGGCATTATGCCAAACGCCAGATGACTTGGTTCAAGCGCGACCAGAGAATAAACTGGATAAAAAACGCCACTCAAGTTAAGATGACACTCGAGGGCACAGCCTTCAAGGGTCTATAGTTTCAATGGTAAAACATCTCTCTCCAAAAGAGAAGTTCCCCGTTCGAGTCGGGGTGGACCCGCAATGAAAACAAACATAGATTATTGGGAAAAAATCCTTTTAGAACCAACACCGATCTATCAAGAACTTTTTGAAAAGGAAAAAAGATGGATACAAAACTCCATTCTGCCAAACTCTTCAGTTCTAGACGTTGGCTGTGGTGATGGCAGAAACATTAAGTCGCTTTTAGAAATTACTCGGAAAATAACCGGAATAGACAGTGACCCTCAAGCCATAGCAGATGCTAAAAAAAATTTAAATGAATTCCCCGAAATAAAAATACTCCAAGCAAATGCTACAAACCTTCCGTTCCCCGATGAGTCCTTTCAGTTCATTGTCTTTCTAGACACACTGGTTAATCTCGGACCCAATAAAGTGAGAGTCTTAACAGAACTGCGAAGAGTTTTGAGGAAAGATGGCAAAATGCTTCTTAGCGCTTATTCAGAAGATGCCTTAGACAATCGATTAGAAATCTACGAGAAAATTGGTCTCCCGATCAAGAAAATTGAAGATGGCACGGTTGTCATTGACGAATCGCCCAGTTATAAATCAGAGCAATTTAGTCAGGAAGAAATTGAGTCTGCGGCCAAAGAAGCCGGCCTACAAATTATTCGGTCGGAAAAGGTAGAAAAAATCGCTTACCTTCTAGAATTAGGAAAATAAGTCTTATTTCTTCGCCTCTTTGTGGACGGTGTGCTTCTTGCACCACCGGCAAAACTTCTTGAGCTCGATTTTGCGCTCAACCTTTTTCCGGTTCTTCCGACTCCAATAATTGATCCGCTTGCACTTGCCGCAGGCGAGCTTTATCAGTTGATCTTGTGACATGAGGGTTAGATTAATATAAAAACTTAATTTCGTCTATGCGCAGGGAGGGATTCGAACCCCCGTAGCCCAAAGGGCGAGAGATTTACAGTCTCTTGCAATTGACCACTCTGCCACCTGCGCGTCAGCTAATCCTAGCGGAAAAATAGTCAATTGTCACACCTCTTAGGCCACCAGCTCTTCTTTGGGCAATTCTAATTTGGTGCGGGCGCGATAAAGCTTATCAATCACCACGCTAATTTGATCGTCTTTTAATGCTACCGCCACCACACCGCCGTGCTCAATCTTGCGCGCAATAATAAACTCAGCGATCGGATTAAGAATTTTGTTTTGGATCAACCGCTTCAGTGGGCGCACCCCATACTCAAAGCTATAACCCTCCTTGCCCAAATGCGCCAGCGCTTCTGACGATACCGTCACCTCAATTTTCTTAGCTACCAAGCGTTTGGTCACATTGCGAATTTGAATATCCACAATTTCTCTGATCGTCTCTTGGCTTAGCAAATTGAAGATAATAATATCGTCGAGGCGATTTAAGAACTCGGGGCGGAAATAATTCTTGAGACTGTCCATAATCTTCCCTTTCGCCTCATGGTAATTGGCGCGCTCATCAGCCGCTTCGCCTTGAGATGCCGCAAAACCAATTTTCTGCGCCTGATGAATAAAGCTCGAACCAATATTGGAGGTGAGGATGATAATCGTGTTTTTGAAGTTCACCACCCGACCCTTAGCGTCGGTGAGACGACCATTATCGAGCACCTGCAACAGTAAGTTAAAGACCTCTGGATGCGCCTTTTCAATTTCATCAAAAAGCAAAACCGAATACGGCCGATGCCGCACCAGCTCGGTGAGTTGACCCCCCTCATCATAACCCACATAACCCGGCGGCGAACCAATTAGCTTGGAAGTGCTGTATTTATCCATGTATTCGCTCATATCGATGCGAATCAGCGCCTTCTCATCATCAAACATAAAGTGCGAGAGCGTGCGGGCCAGCTCCGTTTTGCCCACCCCCGTTGGACCAAGGAAAATAAAGGAGCCAATCGGCCGCTCGGGGTCGGAGATGCCAGCGCGCGAGCGCTTTACCGCCTCGCTAATTTTCTTAATCGCCTCATCTTGCCCCCGCACGCGCTTCTTTAGCTCATCTTCCATCTTCCCTAGTTTTTCCGCCTCACTCTCGAGCATTTTGGTCACCGGCACATTGGTCCAACGCGCCACCACTTTAGCAATATCCTCTTCCGTTACCTGCTCGCGCAAAATCCGGCGCGGGCCTTGCAAGCGCTTCAGCTTGGTCTCACGCGCTTTGAGATTTTTCTCCAACTCTGGCAATTTGCCATAACGAATCTCCGCCGCCTTGCTCAAATCGGCTCTGGCTTCGGCCTGATCCGCTTCTAATCGCGCCACCTCCAGCTCGCGTTTTAAACTCTTTAATTCTGCGATCACCTCCTTTTCATTCTTCCACTTAAGCTCCAATTCGCTGGTGCCCTCACGCAATTCACCAATCGCTTTATCAATTTCTTTAATCCGCTTTTCGGTATCACGATCGCTAGCAATGGCAATTTCTTTCTTCAGCGCCTCGCGCTCCACTTCTAACCGGCGAATTTTGGTATGCGCCACCTCCAACGCCACCGGCTTATTCTCTAATTGCAACCGCAAGGCCGAAGCAGCTTCGTCTACCAAATCAATGGCCTTATCGGGCAAAAAACGATCAGAAATATAACGGCTTGAGAGATTAACCGCCGCCACAATAGCATTGTCGGTAATATGAATTCCGTGATGCGCCTCATACCGTTCTTTAAGGCCGCGCAAAATAGTGACCGCATCTTCAAGTGAGGGTTCGGCCACCGTTACTGGCTGGAAGCGGCGCGTTAACGCTTGATCGCGTTCAATATACTTTTGATATTCTTTTAGCGTCGTGGCGCCAATCGCTCGGAGCTCACCGCGCGCGAGAGCCGGCTTAAGCAAATTAGAAGCATCCATCGCTCCCTCCGCCGCGCCCGCGCCCACCAAGGTATGAATTTCATCAATAAACAAAATAATCTTACCTTCGGCTTTCTCAATTTCTTTCAAAATATTTTTTAACCGATCCTCAAACTCGCCCCGATACTTGGTGCCCGCCACGAGCATTCCCAGATCCAGCGACACAATCTCCTTATCGCGCAAGCTCTCGGGCACATCGCCGCGCGCAATCTTATTGGCCAAACCTTCGGCAATAGCGGTTTTACCTGTTCCCGCTTCTCCAATCAAAATAGGATTATTTTTGGTCCGGCGTGAAAGGATTTGCATGAGGCGCTGGATTTCTTCTTCGCGACCAATTACCGGATCAAGTTTATCGGCCCGCGCTAGATTGGTTAAATTCTTGGTAAACTTTTCGATCGATTTGAGTTTCTTGGGTTGATCAATTTCTCGCACCTTATTAGTTCTCACTTCTTGCAAAACGCGCAACACCATCTCTTTGGTGACGCGAAAACGATTAAGCACCTCGTGGGCTTGGCTTGGCGTTTCGAGTAAACCCAAGATTAAGTGTTCCGTCGACACAAACTCATCTTGCAAACCAACTGCTAGTTTGGCCGAAGAGTCCAAAACCCGCACTAATTCTGGTGTTAAATAAATTTGGTAAGACGGCGTGAGCACATTGGTGCTCTCAACACCTTCCAAATTATCAATGACATAATCGGCCATCATCATGGAGTCCACTTCCATCTTCTCTAAAACCGAAACCAAAACACTCTCCTCTTGGAGAAGGAGTGCGGCCAAGAGATGCAGTGGCCCAACTTGATTTTGC
>ERZ1292632.1618-Hain-H43-01um-R2-1618-length-21269-cov-6_pt1 | contig 10375 bp, 9 predicted proteins | sample MGYA00564407_ERZ1292632 | MGnify/ENA primary metagenome ERZ1292632 (study PRJEB36523, sample SAMEA6512637) | groundwater metagenome | collected 2019-01-08 | study: AquaDiva: Metagenomics assemblies of 32 groundwater samples | reverse complement strand
GTTGTGTATGATAGAATTAGAGAGAACCTGATCAGACACGGCTCCGAGGATTTTTCCGACACCGTAAATGTGGGTTTAAATCAGACATTGATGCGTTCCATCAATACCACGTTTAAGACACTTTTGCCGCTGATCGCCTTATATTTCTTGGGCGGCCACACTATCAAATATTTTTCACTCGCCCTTCTCATCGGCATAGCCAGCGGGGCGTATTCTTCAATATTTATTGCGAGTCCGTTGTTAGTCGTAGTTCACAATTGGAAACAGAGAAGGCGGACGTAAGTTTCATCAATTTTTATAAAGTTACTCCTTGGAAAAGGGGTTTCTTTAAATTAAAAAATATGGTATTATATTTAAAATGAGCGAGAAAGATAAAAAGTTTATTTTTTAACTATGACAGACAAATTCATGCGCCACATGGCGGCTATCGCGGCAACAATAGTATGCTTGTTGGCGTATTATAGTGGTTGGATTTCCGGTACTTTGGGATTGTGGTGGACGGTTTTTGCCGTTCTTATCATCTACCTAGGCGTCTATAAGATATTGAGCAAATGATATGGATCCTTTTGTTGTAGAGCTGCCTTTTGGAAATGCTTTAGATTGGACATTTTGGGTCAATTTATTTAGTTTGCCAAGCAATGAGCTTGTAAAAGCGCTTTTTGCGATAGGCGGATGGGCGATCATCGCGCTGATTTTCTTTTTTATGGGAGCGGAAATGTGGATCGAAGTGCGGCGGGCAAAACATACGGCGAATTGGAAATGGGTTCTTTTGGCGGTTGACGTCCCTCCAGAACAAATTCAAAGTCCCAAAGCGGTTGAGCAAATATTCGCGCAATTAAGCGGCGCTTTGCTTACGCCTAATTTTGGTCAAAAATACTGGTATGGTTGGAAGCAAAAATGGTTTAGTCTGGAAATTATCAGCATAGAAGGGTATATTCAGTTTTTAATTTACACTGAAGCGCAATTTAGAGATTTGGTAGAGGCGGCAGTTTACGCTCAATATCCGATGGCTGAAATTACCGAAGTTGAGGATTATACAAGTGTCCTTTCAAGTTCGTTTCCTAATAAAGATCATGATATTGTTGGACTTGAATTTGGTTTGTCCGCGCCTGACGCATATCCGGTAAGAACTTACGAAGAGTTTGAACATAGTGTTACAAAAGATTATCAATTTAACGATCCAATGGCCGCTATTTTGGAAAATTTTGCCAGGATAGGAGCTGGAGAAAATTTGTGGTTGCATATTATAATAGAACCGACCGGAGATGGCTGGAAACAGGTCGGCATTGATTTAGTCAAGGGGATAGTCGCGCAAAAAAAATCTGTTGCCAAACAATTTTTCCTGTTTAAATTTTTAAGCGTTTTGTTCACCGAAATTTTGACCGCCATAAACCCTCCGGCTACGCCGGCCAAACCCGAAAAGAAAAAAGAAGAAACTCCCGGTAAAATATCTGATTTAACTCCAGGGATGAAAGACACTGTTTCCGCCGTGGAAGATAAAATTTCTAAAGTCGGTTTTAAATCAAAAGTTAGAGTCCTTTATGTCGCGAGACAAGAAGTATTTAATCCAAGCAAATGCATGGAGGGTTTTGTCGGTTCAATGAATCAGTTCAATTACGGCGGGAGGAACTCGTTGACCGTTAAACTTGGAACTTTTGCCAGCTATGCTTTTAAAAATTATAGAATAGGGTATTTAAAACAAAAATTCGCCACCGCGTTTAAGAAAAGAAAAATAAAAATCGGCAAGAATCCGTATATTTTAAATATTGAAGAGCTGGCTACGATTTGGCACTTCCCAATGCCGCTTGTAAAGACGCCGTTGTTGCAAAAGACCGCCAGCAAGAGGGCTGAACCGCCTATCAATTTGCCGGTTGAAGCGATTGAGAGTCCGCTAAAGAAAATTGGGGTAAAAGAAGAGCAGACTCCAGCAAAACCGGAACAGCCGCCGGAAGTAATGTATGGATGAGAAAAAATTAATTTTTAATTTCCACCGGTTGTTTTTTTAGTAAAGATATCGCTTCCATTCCGCCTACCAATATACCGGTATAAAACAAATCGCCCAGCAGACTGTTGCGGAAGAAGGGGATAGCCATGTAGTAACTTTCAAATAAGCCGGATAAATTGCGAGGATACATTGTTCCGAACGCCCAAACCGCCGCGTTTGTTATTAAAAAGAAAGTTAGGCTGGCTAAAAGAGTTCCGCCAAATATCGCGCGGAATTTTTTGTTTTTGCGCGCCACCAAGCCTATTATTCCGGCAATCGCAAAACTGGCATAGACAGCAGTCATAATTGGCCACTCATAAAATCCGATAAAAATGTCGCTGATGAACATTGTTGCCAGTGGCACGGCTATCGCGAGTTTTCGCGGGAGATACAAAGCTCCAAATAAAGCGATCGCGGCTATTGGAGTGAAATTTGCCGGATGCGGAGCCAGTCGCGCTACCAATCCGAGAGCTAGCAGAAGTATGGCTGGTAAGTAATACATAAAATTTTAGAAATTAGATTTTTCGTATTTTAAAGAAATTTTGTCAGCATTTTTTACGATATATTGAGAAAGTCCAACCTGCGACATTTGGTCGTTCACATAAAACATCCAGTATTTTTTTTCATCATTGTTATTTTCAACTCCGTTTACTCCTTCAACTAAAATTCCCATGCCAGTGTATTCTTTTGTTTTTAATTGCAGATTATTTTTTTCGGTCAGCAAGATAACAAAATCCGCCGCGCTTTTTCCGTTTTCAATGTTGCCGGAAAAACTTCTAGCTTGTCCGTTCGCTTCAAGATTTAGGGTCGCGTTAATTGTTTGTTTTTGTTCAACTTGCAGATTCGGGATGTCGTTTGCCGATTTTTTTGTGGCAAACCAATTGTAGCCAAGCGCCATTACCACGAGCGCTCCGGATAACAGTAAGATTTTTTTCATATACATATATGGATTAATATAAAAAAACTGCTTAACGAGCAGAATTTAAAATTTTTCCTGCTCGGGATATCCTATATTTGAAGACCGGACTTGTTCCCGAAGGATCGGGACATTACCGTTGCGGCACAGTGGAGGAATTTAACCTCACTTCCACAAATATAGTTAAAATGTATGTTTAGGATATCATTGATATGCCGGACCGTCAAGTTTTTGTTTATTTTTTTGCTCCGCGCAAATTACGGTGTTTAGAATAAGCTTGGCCACGGTGATCGGGCCGATTCCGCCCGGAGTAGGCGTTATGTGACTGGCTTTTTTTGAAACCTCGTCAAAATCAACATCCCCAAACATTTTTCCATTTTCATAAATAATGCCAGTGTCAATAACAATAGCGTTTTCCTCCACCATATCTTCAGTAATCAAGTTTTTTTTGCCAACCCCGGAAACAACGATGTCCGCCCCAAGGCATTTTTCTTTAATATTTTTTGTGCGGCTGTTGCAGGTTGTGATGCTTGCCAGTTCATTAGCCATCATGATCGCGAGAGGTTTGCCGACTAAAGCGCCCATGCCGATTATAGTTACATTTTTGCCCTCCAAATCAACTCCGATTTCTTTCAAAGTATGAATCACCGCCCATGGAGTGGGGGGTTCAATCAGATTTGTTTTCATCACCAGCTTGCCGATATTCGCGTCAGTCAGGCAGTCAACATCAATTTCAGAATTTATGGCGTTAAGGACTTCGGAAACATAAAGCCGTTCAGGCAAAGGCAGCTGAACTATAAGTCCGGAAAGTTGCGTGTCTTTTTGTATTTTTAAAATTTCTTCAATAATTTGATTCTTGCCGATATCGCCCGAAAATTCATATAATTTAAAATCAATGCCGACTCGTTCGGCGGCCTCTTGCTTTTTTCTTATGTAAGTCCGAGATGGTTTATGATCGCCAACCAAAACAACCGCCAATTTGGGGGTGATGCCCTTCTTTTTTAACAAAGACACCCGTTTTGCGGTTTGAATTTCTATTTTTTCAGCTATTTTTTTGCCGTCTATAATTTGCGCCATATAAATATTAAGCTTTACTTTAGCATGAATTTGCGTTTAATTCAACTGTTTGTATCTTCTTAAACAAAAACAGCCTTTTTATAAAAGCTGTTTTTGAATGCGCGGGCCTTGCGATTGCGCGGCCCGCGGAATGTGCGTGTTGTTCTCCTTATTCACCATTCACCTGCCCATGACCAGCTTCTTGAGGTGTTCGTAGCTGGCCGTGAGTTCTGCCACCAGCGTCGGGTCATCGGGCGGTTTCTGCCGGTAGTAGAGCAGGAGCGCGCCGAAGAACGCGAGGCGGTAGGGGAGGTAGGCCTCCCGGATTTCAGCCGGGATTCCGGCCAGCTCCAATTGCAGGGCGGCCAGACACCTTCCGGGCTGTCCAGCCAGCTTGTCGCGCTCCCTGACTTCGTGAGCGAGGAAGTGGCGCCGGAAGCGAACCGGCACCTTGTCCGAGATGAACAGGAACGTGCAATCCGGCCAACCCACGAACCCGGGGATGGCCGGTTCCGCTTCTTGCCGTAGGATGGCGTATACGTAACGCTTCCCATCCACGAGCACTACGCTCGTCTTGATCAAGAACGGCTGTGCCCACTTCGGGATCGGGTAATCCGGAGTCGCCGGAGCTCCATTTTTTTCCATTGGTTCCCCTCCTTATGGTTAAGGAAACCTTAGCAGTTGTATTTGTTTCTGTCAATTATTCACCTCTATATTTTTTTGAAAAACAAAAATATCGTCAACCGTACCTTTTTTTCTTGGTAAATTTGGATTAAGAATAAGTTGTTTCCCGTTGTGTTCAAAAAAAATTGGATCTCGCGCGCTTTTTTTAGGTATGCTAATTTCTGGATTTTCAGCGACGAACCGCGCGTCTGCTTGCCTCTCTTGTTCTCTTGCGCCCTTGATTATATTTTTATATTCACGAAGAATATTTTCTCGTTTTCCGGTTACAAGCTCTACGAGCCTAGCGGCGGATTCATAGTTTTCTAATCCCCAGCTGAATCGCGCGTCCTTGAATTCGTCATCGGTTTCAACTTCGGCCCAGTAATCTTCTAGCTTTTTGGTGTCAAAAATTGGGCCGTTTTTTGAATTTCCGATAACTGCTTGCAATTTAAAATTAGGATTTATTTTTAGCGTGGAAGCTGTTCTATGGTAATCATTACTTAAAACATATCCGCCTGGAGTTACATGAGACGCTGGTATGTCGGGCGGTATTTGCGGGTTAAGAAGAATGAGAATGTCTATGTTTCCTGGGTTGAATTTAAGAGCGGATTTTGCGTAAGCTTCATACCCCGCTTTTTTTAAAGCCTCAATTGATTTTTTGTCCAAATCTACATATATGACTCTGCTTTTTGGAAAGGCAATTGACGGCGACACATCATACGCCCCGCAAGGATGATAAACCGTTTCATTTTTCGGCTCCAATTTTTCTTTAAACAAAGAATATCTTGCCACTAAATCTGGATGCGATTCTGCTTTGGCCGGTTTAGTTTCTCTTCCTATTTTAGATTCTGTTGGTGGAGCAGGACGAAATGAGCCGGGCGGAATCTCTGATCCTTTTTTTGTCATAGTTAATTGAAGTTAGTCTACGAACGGTGGTCCAAATCGGCATAAATTGAACCGTGTTCCGAGACCAGGATTCGAACCTAGATAACGAGATTCAGAGTCTCGTGTCCTACCATTAGACGATCTCGGAATTTTATATCGGATAGCCTTCCGAAAATTTATTCAGCCATTCTTTTTCAACAGTTAATACCATATTCCATTTCCAGCCATTATCTTTGAGGATGGCCGGCGATGTTACATGATGTTTTTCATTGTCCGTAATCAGGTATATGCGGCCGCTGTTTGCTGTTTTAACAAGGATTCTTTGTTTGGTGAAAATAACCGTAGGAGGCGCGACTGTTTTTCCAAGTTTGTGATTGTAATCGGCCAAAGCGCCTAAAATTGTATCATAGCCGTAGCGCAAGTCAAGACCCTGCTTGAGATCGCCGTTGTCATTTACGATAAATTCTTTTTTTTCTTCGTCAAATCCTTTTATTACAAACGTATGATAGTATGATCCATTTACGGCAAAATTGATGCGCGGGTTTTCCAGTTTGCGGCCATTCAAGAGAGCTATAATCGGCCGTTCATTTTTCAACTGTTCTTTTATATCGTCCAGTGTCGGATTTGCGACTATCCGCGCTTCAAAATATTTTGAGTACTCAATTATTAATTTTACCATCTCCTTGCTGTTTGTGTTCGCGTTGTAGCCGAATATTTTATTTTCAATTCCGATATAGCGCAGTATCATTTTCTTGGCTTTTTCTTTGGGGATTCTCGCGTTGGTATTGCCAAGATAAAATTCGTCAAGCATCACCGTGGATGCTTCTTCGCAGGAGTTGTTCCATGGTTTAACCATCAGGCCATCGGGGGCTTCCGGAGTAAATGGAACCGGCAGATTTACAAAATTGACTTCAGGATTCTTGATCTCTATAATTTTTTGGCTCGTTGTTGCCTGTTTGGTTATTTCGGCCGTAGTCGTGGTTTGTTCATTTGGCGGTGTTGGGTTATTTGGATTTGGGCTCGCTTCAGAGTTTTTCTGAATGAAATATAAGAAAAAGGCCGAAGCGGCTGTGAATATTAATAGCGTTAGAAGAATTTTTTTCATACTGAAATTATACGACAATTTCTCCGCCAAAATCCGCCGCTAAATTATTTAGATCCTCTTCTGTTTTTGGCTGTTGGCTGGAATTAACGTCGCAATTTAAAAGAATTTTTTCTGAAAACATGTCGTTTAAACGCGCCTCTATTAATTTTTTGTTTTTAAGATCATTTATTTTATCTTGGTGGAAAGAGTAGGGGACTGTTATATGAAGGCCCTCGCTGTCAACTGATTTAATTTCGCTCATTTTTAAAATAAATGTAAGCGAGTGGTTTTGTTCGGAAATTTTCGCTATGAGGTCGGCCCATTTTTCTTTGATTTGTTCAGCCGTTGTTGTAATTTGGTGATGGCTCCTAATGTGCGAGATTGTTTCTTTGATTGTCTGTGTTATTGTTTGAGCCCGTGGCTTATCCTCCGCCGTTTCTTTTTTTGTTTCCGTGTTTTTTTTCGCAGCGGGGCCATTTAAAGAATTATCATCTGAATTTTCATCGCTAAATTCAATAATAAACAATTCCAAAGGTAGCTGGGGGATAGGGGCGATTTTAATGTCGCGTTTTCTGATTAACAAAGATTCAATCATTCGCACAATTTTTTTGTCTGTAATTTTTGTCGCGATATTTTTAATTTTCATAAAGTCCGCGTCGCTAAAATCGTGCTGAATATTTTTTCCGCGCGCGTCAATTTGAATTATCATCATCAGTCGGAGTATTTCAAGAACATCAAAAGCGAATTGTTCCAAATTAACGCCTTCTTCGGTCAGAGTTTTTATAATATTTAAAGCTCCAGTCGGCTGATTTCCAACGATAGAGTCAACGAAGGAAATGAGAGTCTGAATGTCGGAGGTCGGGAGAATGGTTTCCGCGTCTTCCGCTTCAATATTTTTTAAATTTAAACTGAAAATCTGGCCTAATAAACTTTCCGCGTCGCGCAAACAGCCGTCGCTTTTATTTATCACCCTGTCTATGATTTTTTGGTCAACTTTAATTTCTTCTTCTTTGCAAATTTTTTCCAGCCGTTTTTTCATTTCTTCGTATCCGACTTTTTTAAAATTAAATCGCTGACAGCGGGAAATGATTGTGGCCAAAAGTTTATGCGGTTCAGTTGTGGCCAAAATAAAAATTACATGGCTGGGCGGTTCTTCCAGTGTTTTAAGCAAAGCGTTAAAAGCGCTGGTGGAAAGCATGTGAACTTCATCTATGATGAAAATTTTGAAAGGAGATCTGGTCGGTTTGAATTGGGCGTTTTCAATTATATTTTCCCTTACATTATCGACGCCTGTGTGAGAGGCCGCATCAATTTCAATGACATCAATGTTGTTGCCGGCCGTGATTTCTCGGCAGGAGGAACATTCGTTGCATGGTTCATTTTTTTTCCGGTTTTGGCAGTTTACGGCCTTGGCAAGAAGACGCGCCATTGTGGTTTTTCCCGTGCCTCTCGGGCCGGAAAATAAATAAGCATGCGCGATTTTTTCAGATGCGATTTCATTTATAATTGTTTTGACGACATGATCCTGACCTGAAACATCGGAAAATGTCTGGGGACGATATTTTCTGTAAATCGTAGTCATACAAGATGTCATCCTGAACTTGTTTCAGGATCTTTCGTGTTTCAGGAGATGCTGAAACAAGTTCAGCATGACAATTAATTAAAGTGTCGCCTCGCTTAATTCAGTTTCTCCTTTTGAAACGGCCGCGTCAAGCTGGGCTCTTTCCATGATTTCCGCTTCAACGATTTCTCGCGGTCTGCCGTATTTCAGGCGGGACAATTCTTTTATGGCCGCGGCCAGTTCCTTGTTTCCGGATTGGGGACCGTAGACAAGCATATTAAACGGTTTTGCGGCAGTATTGTCAATAAGCAATTTTGTATATGCCGTGTACTGTTCGATGTTTATCAAATCATAGGCGGAAAATACAGGCGCGTATTCTTTGGCCAGAATTTCCGCATCCTCCACGCCGATTCTGAAAGAAACAAGCGTGCCGGCGTTGCCTAGCACCGCGTCGCGCACGGTTGTTTTGCCTTTGTTGTCTTCAAGCTGTTTTAAATATTGATGCGCCATTATTAAATCCAAACGATATTTTCGCGCTTCAGACAAGATGGTGGCGATTGATTCGGTAATAAAGTTTTGAAATTCATCCATGTATAAATAAAAATCATGGCGCTGGTCTTCCGCCACAGCGGTGCGTCCCATGGCGGCCATCTGCAGTTTGGAAACAATAATCATACCAAGCAGGTTTGAATTTATTTCTCCCACAAGACCTTTGGCCAGATTAACGAGCAGAATTTTCTTTTGATCCATCACTTCTCTAAAATTAAAACCCGAGTGCGATTGGCCGATTATATTTCTGATCATTCCATTTTCAACAAACCGTCCGACTTTGGAAATTAAATATCCAAGCATTTCTGATTTATGGAAATCGGAGGTCTTGGCCATTTCTTTATCCCAAAACGCCAACACCATCGGGTCGGTTAATTTTTTCTTCCACTCGCCAACAAATTCGTCGTCCGTAAACATTCTTGGGACCTCGGCAAGAGTGCCGGGATTTTCCATGTCGGCCATTAAAGTTAACATCACATTTCTCATTTGATGTTCAAACATTGGCCCGATCATGGATGGATCCGTAACAAGACGATAAAAAATTGAAATCATTTCCTGCGTGGCAAAGTCCTTCTGTTCTTCGGTGTTTACTTCGAGCATGTTTAAGCCGATCGGGCGTTCAATGTCTGAAGGATTAAAATAAATGACATCATCCGCTCTTTCTTTTGGCACATGCTGTAAAACATATTCAACAAAATCGCCGTGCGGATCAACCACGCAAACGCCCTCGCCGTTTTGGATGTCTTGCACCGCCAAATTTTGGATAAAAGTGGATTTACCAGTTCCGGATTTACCTATCGTGTATAAATGCCTTCTGCGGTCGGCTCTTTTCATTTTTACGATTGTTTCTTCTCCGCGATAGACAGTTCGGCCCAAAATAACGCCTTCTTTAGGCATATTGATCGGTGGAGGGGCCTTGCGCGCGCCCAGCCAGTTTATATTCGGCGTTTCAGTGCTAGGAATCGGCAAATGCCAAAAGCCGGCCATTTCTTCTGTGTTGAAAACCATGTATCTGTCTTCGCGCATTGATCTGAAAATTGATTGGCTGATTAGCGCGCCTGGTTTTTTAGGAACTGCCGCGGCCAAGGTGTTGCCGTATCTGTACAAATTATATTGGCTGAATGCGTTGATGATATTCTCAAGATTGATTGTTGCTTTTTCTTTTGTATTTGCCGAGCTTACGACGCGTATTGTTGTTTCAAGACCGCCTTTGCCAATTTTCTCTTCCATGTTCTTAACCATTTCTTCTTCCATTTGAGTTAGTTGGTATTTTACGGCTTCGTGTTGTTTGCTTGGATCATTTTTTTTCGGCGCCGCTATTTTTCCCCATTTATGAAGACCCCTGACAAACCATCCGCGTTTTGCCACATATTCAAATTTTTGTCCTTCTTTTATATCTCGTATCATTTTCACGCCTTGACGGCGCCACTTCCCGGAGGCCGGCCTGACGATAAATTGTATCAGCGCGCCCTCGTCGTCAAGAATTTTGCTAAGCGGGTTTAAAAGCGCGACCAAAGGATCGCTGTCAAGTTGTTTATATGATTTTAACGGAAAAGCCGATTTGTGTTTCATCCATAAATATGAGCCGACAATATGGCTCTGCGGCTTGAAAATATTATAATCCGGTTCTTCGGTAATTTCCGCGTGCGGGTATTGAGCGTGGATCTGCTGTTCCAA
>ERZ1292632.4250-Hain-H43-01um-R2-4250-length-10376-cov-4_pt1 | contig 10376 bp, 3 predicted proteins | sample MGYA00564407_ERZ1292632 | MGnify/ENA primary metagenome ERZ1292632 (study PRJEB36523, sample SAMEA6512637) | groundwater metagenome | collected 2019-01-08 | study: AquaDiva: Metagenomics assemblies of 32 groundwater samples | reverse complement strand
ACTACGTCCTTTGGTGAAGGTACAAGGACAAGACTTTCTGGTGGTATCAAAGATGTAGAGATGACCATTGATGGTTTCTATGATGAGAGTGCATCGCAGATGGATGAGTTGTTCAACTCTCTCATTGGGGGGTCTGCTTACATGGGATTCTATCCATCAGGGAGTGCAGCTTCTGCAAAGGGGCGGGAGTTTGGTGGTGCTGTAACAGACTACTCCACACCTCTTGCTGTCGCAGATGCAGCGGCAGTATCAGTAACAGTTACTACAAATGCTGCTGGCATTGGACTCATCGGTGCAACATCTCTTGGTGGATCTGCTACTAATGTCACAGCGAGTGCTGCTCTATCATCAGTAGATTTCTCTGGTTCTGGTGCAACAAGCTATGGTATCTTTAGGGTATTTGTTATCTCTGGTGTAACTCCCCAAATCTCAGCATGTCTACAGGAATCTGCTGATGATTCAGCGTGGACAACTATTGGTGTCTTTACAACGGCATCTGTTGGTAATACAGCAGAACAGATTACGTTGACTTCAGCAAGCAGGTATCGGAGAGCCAAGTATATTATGGCTGCTTCATCTGGTACTCCGACAGCTACTTTTCATGTCTCATGCGGTTCAGTTCTATAGGAGGTTTCGATGGCTAGAATTACTGCAAAGAATGCTTCATTCTATCTGGATGACTCATCGGCAACGTGCAGAGCCATGTCTGGGCGAATTAACAGTGTGACACTCGGACAGAGTGCAGAGGCTCCAGAGGTCACATCTTTCGGCGAGGGCACGCGGACTCGTCTGAATGATGGTCTCAAGGATTATGAGTTGACCTTTGACGCTTTCTACGATGAGGCTTCAAACCAGGTAGATGCGATACTCTCTGGGCTTATTGGTGGATCAACAGTCTTCCAACTTGGCCCTTCAGGTTCTACGAGTACTCTTGTTAAGTATAGTGGTTGTGTTGTTCTGACTGACTATACCATCAATCTAGGTGTAGCGGATGCGGCCACGGTTAGCATGACACTTGCTCCAAGAACAGGGTCACTAACTCGTACCACGTGGGCATAAAGGAGAATAGAATGTCTGGTCGTAGGATGCCTGTTCGGATTCAAGAGATTCCACTTACTGGTGAGTGGGAAGGATGGACAATCACAGCACAGTTAAATCCCCCACTCAAGGTCTATGAAGGCTTGGTTTCGGGGAAGTTGGAACAGATTGCTCCTGCATTATCACTTGTTCTGAAATCATGGAACTTTGTTGATGCGGAAGGTAATGATCTTCCAGCGCCGACCGAACAGGTCATACGAGATCATCTGCCCCTGGACTTGGTGACAGAAATTGCCACTCAGTATTCAGAGGCACAAACTAAACTCCCAAAAGCCTAGAGGAAGCAATCTTTGGGGCAGGGTTCACTGACGCCCCTGTCCCTTGGATTGTGATCAAAGGGCAGATGTGTCACTTTTTCGGTTGTTTGCCTAGCGCGTTGTTGGAAGAAGAAACCGACGAGATTATCGCTCTTTGGCAAGCGAATCAAACGTATGAAAGTGCGAAGGCCAAGCGGACTCGTTAGCTTGGCTTTCGTTCTAATGTCCCTCGGAGATGACTTATGGGCATTCAAGAAACAATCATCAGAATTACAGGTCAGGCGGCAGTAGATCAAGCCACTAATACTGTTAAGTCACAGATAGATGCTTTAACCAATAGTGTTACTGCTGCTCAACAGAAGATGGCACAGTCTGCAACTGGAGTAAGTAGTGCTTTTGGTCCTGTTAAGACTACCATCACTGGTATTACTGATGCCCAAGGTAATCTCACAACAAAGATTAGAGAAACTACAAGCACAATGGATACACAGCGTAATAGTTTCTTGCGCTTTGTCGAAGGTATCACTACTGGTCTACTTGCCTACAAACTTGTCTCTATGGCTATCAATGAGATCAAGAGGGGATTTGAAGCCTTTGCTGGTGCTGCCATAGGATTCAATGCTCAACTTGAACAGAACAGAGTCGCGTTCACCAACCTTCTTGGTTCCGCAGAAGCGGCAGACTATATGATTCGTACTATGTTCAAGTTTGCTGCTGAAACCCCGTTCGAGTTCACCGAAGTTGTTGATGCTACCAGGCGATTACTTGCCTACGGTTTCGCCGCGAAAGATGTTATCCCCATGATTACAGCCATTGGTAATGCTGCCGCTGGTCTTGCTACTGGTGGTGTTGGTATTGAGCGCATCACACTTGCGCTTGGTCAGATGATGGCGAAGGGTAAGGTGCAGGGGCAAGAGCTCAGGCAACTTGGTGAAGCTGGTATCAAGGTCATGGATATCATGAAGATGGTGGCAGATAAGTATGGTATGACACTTGGTCAGATCATCTCTATGCAAGAGCAGGGTAAGTTGAAGGCTCAAGACTTCATTGATGCCTTTAAGAAATATTCTGAGATTCGTTTTGGTGACATGATGTTTGCCCAGGGGAAGACATTCACTGGTGCTCTCACAACAATCTCAGACAATGTGAAGATGGTCATAGCGCAGGGATTTGAGCCATTATTTAAGAAACTCTCTGAAGGTATTGTTGGTTTTGCACAGTTCACTAAGACACAAGAGTTTTCTAACTGGTCTCAGACAATTAAGTCTGGTGTAACTGGTGTTATGGATGCACTTAGTAAACTAGCAAACTTTATTAATAATAATTTGATACCAGTACTTGCGGGTCTTGGTGCTGTTCTTCTAAGAGTAGCAATACCTGCATTGATTGCCCTTGTGAGCGCATTGGCTCCTATTGCTATTGCGGCTGCTCCTGTTCTTGCTCTTGGTGCAGCAGTTGCTTTCTTTGTTACCCAATGGCAGAAGTTTGCTCAGATTCCTGCTGTCAGTGGGTTTTTAAAGCAGGCTTCTGATGCTGTCAATGATCTACTCAATAAGATCAAGAGTCTGACTGGCATTGCTGCACAACCAGAGAAACTTACTGTCACCCTTCCTGTTATCCTCAAGGTTAGTGATTTCAAGATGCCTAAAATGGGGCCACAAGGTTTAAATGAATATCTATCAGACTTTATGGGACCTCTAAATGAAGGATTTCAGAAGATGCGGGATGCCATGATAGAGCCAACAGAACAAGCGGCTGCTACTATCAAGAGTGTACTTGATGATATGCAAAAGACCTTCAATACAGTATGGACAGATATTGTCTCTGGTTCAGATAAGACCGGTGATGCCTTCAAGTCATTTGCCGATGATATGGCTGATAGTCTCAAGGTTCCAACAGAAGAACAGATTTCTTATTACTTGAAGGAGATTAGTAAAGGTATAGGTACTCTTGGTAATGATGTGAAGAGTGAGATAGCAGGCAAGGTAACATCTGCATTCAAGGACTGGGATGGAACAATTCGTACAATGCCTGATCTTCTTAAGCGTTTGCAGGAGGTACTTCTTGATGTCCGTGATGCTGCTACGGAAGCCGCTGATACTAAGAGATGGACTGCAATGGCGCAGGAGATGGCAAAGGGTATTGGCAAAGCCATTGATGATGCAGGAAAGGCTTTTGACAAAGCATCTAAGATTTCATTCATTGACCCTGATAAGATAACAAAAGAACAGAATGAGATCAAGAAGTTAAGTGCTGAACTGCCACAGATAGAGGAACAGATTCGGCGTATCAAAGGTATCAGTTCTGCTGTAGACCTCAATTGGAAGTTTCCTGATCCCAACAAGATTGCTGAACTCGAAGCAAAGGCTGATGGTTATCGCCTGCGCATCAAAGAGTCTAGTGAAGCAATCGATGACATGAACGCGCAGAATGCTAAGGCTGCACAGTCTGGCACGACCATGTGGGCTGAGATAAGTAAAGCTCTTGGTGGATACTTTGCTAAGTTTGCGATGGCACAAGAAGAGGCTGGTAAGATAACATCAGAAGAAGCAGATAGAATGCTTTCTGCCTATGAGAGACTCTTTGCTACTGGTCTTGATGAGACAGAGAAGTTTACCTTGGCTTTCGAGCGAGCAACTAAACAAGTCATGGAGATGGAAGGCGCGTTAGAACCCAGCATGATTGCTCTCGGTCGCATTGCTGATGAAGCATTAAAGTCTGCTGACCCTATTAAGGCTCTTGGTAAGGGTATTGAGAATTGGAAGACTGCAATCTTGGATGCCCAAGATTACTTTGCCCAGTTTGGTCAAGTTGGCAAGCAAGCACTTGAAGATATTCTTCGTGTCATGGCTGAAGCAGAAGACCCTACTGCTGCCTTACAGGAAGGTATAAAGGAGTTTGAGGACAAGGTTCTCTCGGTCTCTGGTGAAGGCAAGGCAATGGATCAACTTCTTCTCAAAACTGGTGAGATTACACAGAAAGATGTTGAGATGAAGAAGAAGTCTGTTGAGGGCATGAAATCTATCGAAGATACTGCTAAGAGTTTGACTGGTGAACTTAATAACTTTGAGTTGAAGTTAAAAGATATCACGGGGAAGACATGGAATGTTGTGGTTCAGTTGATATATACTACACCGCCAGCGGCCCCGCCACCGCCAGGTAATAACAATATACCTCCAGGTGGGGTTGGCAATCTTAGTGCCTTTGAACCCCATGTGATGGGGGATGCCTATTCTAGTGCTGCTTCCATCATCGGCCAGATTCAGGATATTCTCAAACTCTTCTCTGGTCTCGCTATTGATCCCAGACTCAAGGAAATGGCTGATACGGTAGACTCTGTTGTCAGTGCATTCTCCGATGCTATGGATGCGCTAAGTAAGATAGCGAACTACACAAGTCCGGCACGCAATAAGATTCAGCAGGCTTATGACGACTTCCGGTATATCATTGAGCAACTGGCCTCTTTTGGTATGAAGTTTGTTGGTGTTACCAATTGGGAAGATGTTGGTAAGTTTGGTGATGCTGCCCAGTCTATGGTATCAACATTCTCAGATGCTCTTGATGCTATTGCTAAGTTGAAGTCTTACACATCACCCGCTAAGAGTAAGATTGACCAGGCGCTCTCGGATATGAAATATATTGTCCAGAAACTTGTAGCAATGGTTGATGGACTTGCAGGTGAAGGTGACGAGATACGACAGGGATTTGCAGCAGCAGCAGCATCAATCTTGGGGGCATTCTCTTCTGGCCTAGAAGCATTGATGAAGTTAAATTACTACACAAGTCCGGCGCGTCGTGCCATTGACCTTGCATGTTCCGATATTGCATATACTATCCTGAAACTCATTGGCTCATTTACATGGCTTGCAAGTCTTGCTGACTCTGCTGTTCTCAATGAGTTTGGTGGAGCAGCAGAATCAATCCTCAATGCCTTTGGTACAGGAATTGATGCTCTTATCAAACTGAAGGACTATGTATCTCCTGCACGATCTGTCATAGATACTGTTGCCAGTGATATTGCTTACATTGTTGACAGACTCATTATAGCATTCAAGAAATACAGTGACACAATGGATTGGGCAAAGGTACAGGGTTTTGGTGATGCGGGGCAATCACTCTTACAGGCATTCTCTACTGGTCTTGAGGCACTTGTCAAGATTAAGGATTATGTGAGTCCTGCAAAGTCTGCCATTGATGCCATTATAGCAGATTTGCTATATATTGCTGATAGACTTATCAACATCTCTAAGACCTACGATGAGAAGGTACTGAAACTGGCACAAACCTTTGCTGAGACAGTTGGTGCTATCGCTGATGCCATTGGTGCAGCCGCGGACAATATGCAGAAGGCTGTTGGATTCAAGAAGGTTCCTGCCGATGCTTTTGGTCCCCTTGCCGATGCTATTGAGCGTTGGGTCAAAGGTATGGCTTGGATGGCAAGTAAATTGAGCAAGGAGGGTCTTGCCAGTGCTAAGACTATGGCAGAGGCAGCAGGAGCCATAGGTGATGCGCTTGATAAAGTTATAGAGCCAATGAAGAAAGCTGCCTTATTCCCTAAGATTGCAGAAGGTGCATTTGGGAACATGGCAGATGCAATCTTCCGATGGGTAGAAGGTCTTGCTTATTTAGCAACAGTATTGACAGAAGAAGGTCTCAAACTTGAAGATGCCCGTGCTATGTCGGAAGCAATCCAAATTATTGGTGATGCGCTTACTGGTATTATGGAACCTTTACTCAAGGCAAAGAACTTTCCTGAGATTGCGCAAGGGGCATTTGGTGGATTATCGAAGTCAATTGTAGCTATTGTGGCCGAATTGGTCAACTTGCATGGTCTTCTTGGTGATGCTGTTGAACAAGTCAAGGGTTTTGCGGCAGACCTTAGTGCAACAATTGAGCCATTTAGAGTCATTTATGAGATTGTATCTTCTATTAAGGAGTTCAGTGGTCTGCCAGAGGGTGCACTTGGCAATATGTCTAAAGCCATTGTTGCAATGGTTGCTGAGATGCTGAATCTCAAGGGATTGCTGAGTGATGCTGTTGAACAGACAGGAGACTTTGCTGGGAAACTTAGTGGTGTTATCCAGCCATTCCAGACACTTATCTCTGTGACATCAGCTCTTGTTGATCTTAATGAGAAAGTTGGGGATGGACTTGTTAATTTTACTCAGGGACTCTTAGTCTTGGATAGTGCAACTAGGCAACTTGTTGATCAGATGAAATCATGGAAAGATACTATTGATCTTGGTGCTAGGAATGCTGATGATACTGAGTATCTGCTTGTAGAGTTCGCAGATTCGCTTGGTCGTGTTCTTGCTCCAATGAGCACAATTATCTCAGTCACATCTGGTATGATTGATCTGGCAGAGAAATTAAAGAATGGTCAGATAGGACTCATTGATGCAATCGCACAGATGGATAATGCTACCAGATGGCTAGTTAAACTCATGCGTTCTTGGTACAGGACACTCAATCTTGGTGATAAAGATGCAGAGACTGGTGAGTATCTACTTGTTGGTTATGCTGAGTCTCTCAGTAAGATTCTTGCCCCAATGAGTACAATTATTTCTGTAACATCTGGTGCTATTGACTTAGCAGAGAAGTTGAAGGATGGGCAAGTTACACTCACAGATGCAATTGCGCAAATGGATATTACTGCCCGTTGGTTAGTCAAATTGGCACGGTCTTGGTATAGAACCCTTGATCTAGGTGATAAGGACCTTGAGACAGGAGAATATGTTCTTGCTCAATATTCTGAAGCATTAAATACAATCTTATCACCAATGTCTACTATTATATCTGTAACCAGTGCAGCCCTTGATCTGACAACCAAACTTACAAGTGGACAAGTTTCGCTTACAGATGCTGTTGCACAGATAGACACAACGGCGCGGGCATTAGTGGCAAAGGTTACTAACTGGCTTGAAACCATTGATTTGGGATCAGCAGAAATATCAACAGGCAAGTTATTCCTTGTAACATTCGCTGAGAACTTGGGTGCTGTTCTCTCACCAATGAGTAGTGTTATTTCTATTGCTAGTGGTGCGATTGATCTGGCGGGGAAGTTGACTAATGGTCAAGTAAGTCTGACTAATGCTCTTAACCAGATGGATGTAACAGTATCAGCACTGGTAGCAAGAGTTGCCACTTGGCTTGAAACTATTGACTTGGGATCATCCGAGATTGTAACAGGTAAACTCTTCTTGGTCACATTTGCAGAGAATCTATCTGCTGTACTCTCGCCGATGTCTTCCGTTATTAGTGTGGCATCGGGTGCTATTGACCTTGCTGCTAAGTTGACAGGTGGTCAGATATCCTTAACTGATGCACTTGATCAAATGGATACTACAGCACGAGCATTGGTAGAGAGAGTTTCTAACTGGCTTGAGACAATTGATTTAGGATCATCCGAGATCACAACCGGAAAACTCTTCTTGGTTACATATGCAGAAAACTTAGGGGCAGTGTTATCTCCAATGTCTTCAGTTATCTCAATTACCTCTGGTGCTGCTGATCTTGCAGATAAACTTAAGAATGGTCAAGTATCTCTCACTGATGCTCTTGATCAGATGGATACTACAGCACGAGCACTAGTGGCAAAGATGTTCAACTGGATTGAGACAATTGATCTTGGTTCAGCAGAGATAACTACTGGTAAGTTATTCTTGGTAACATTTGCCGAGAATCTGAATGCTGTTTTGTCTCCGATGAGTACTGTTATCTCCATTACCAGTGGCATGATCGATCTTGCTGCTAAGTTGGATGATGGTCAAGTTAATCTTAGTACATCTCTACAGCAAATGACTGATACTGCACAGACACTTATTGAGAATATGCAATACTGGCAGACGTTCTTACTTACTGGCATGTCAGATGATGCTAAGGCAGCACTCATTCAGTTTGCCAACGATCTCAATGATATTCTCTCACCAATGTCAACGGTCATCTCAATCACCAGTAACATGCTAGACTTACAGGATAGACTGACTGATGGTCTTGTAGACATTGGAACATCTCTTACTATGCTTGGTGATGTTGTGCAGTTAATGATTCAGGCAATGAAGTATTGGCAGGCACATCTTGATCTTGGTGCAACAGAAGCAGAAAGGGAATCATTCATACAGTTTGCTGAAGACCTTGGTAAGGTTTTGTCACCAATCTCTACTGCCATTAGTGTGACATCATCTCTCATTGATCTCTCAGAGAAACTGGCTAAGAAGCAATATGACTGGGCTGCTATCATTGCTGATGTATATGCTGCAATGGTTGCAGTTATCAATAAGATGCAAGAACTTGCAACACCGGCGTTCAAGGAGATACTGAAGAAGTTCACAGATGAGTTTGCTTCTGGGTTACAGAATGCCTTTGGGCCATTGAAGACAGTTGTGGATGGTCTGAATGCAATTAAGACATATGTAGGCTTTGCACATAATGCTGCTGGAGATATTCCAGTACGTATCCAAATGTTGGTGGATGATACATTGGCATTCATGCGAGCTTTTAGTGCAGCAGCAGAGGCTATCGAGAACCCTGAAGAGATAACTGCTTTCGGTAATGCACTAAATGCCATCATTGGCCCAGTAAAGTCATATATCGACTCATTCTACTGGATATGGCGATATGAGAGCATTGCCAGTCGGTCGGGTGGAGTTGCAGGAATGCCCCCACAATTTACAGCCATAGCAGAAGATATGCGGTTGCTGATCTTAAAGATATATGATGTTGTAACAGGTCTTGATATTAACTATCCTGGGGCAATAGCAAGGGTCAAGCAGTTCTCAGAGGACATTAAGCCACTATTTGAAGTGGTTGAGTCAGCAAGAGTATTCATGGTTAATTTGGCCGACTATGGTGATCAGCAGAGAATGAACAGAGCACAGGACTTTGGGCCGCTATTCTTGCAGACTGTAATAGCACTTGTTAATTCCTTCAATGCTGCTGGTGGTGTTATACAAACACTGACTACTGCCATGTTCAATGCAGGTGTTCTTGCAGGTGATGCACTCTGCGATGGTATTATTCAGGCAGTAGATGCACGAGAGCCGGAGCTTCTTGCAATGGCAGAGGCGCTTGGTGAAGCAATAAGTGCAGCACTCATCATTGGACTTAATGCTAATAACCAGAACAATGCAGCAGCAGGGGAAGAACAGAATGCAGGTGGTGGTGCTGGAACTGCTTCTGCTGGACCTACAACAGTTAATATTATATTCACGGGTGATATTGATGCAAGCAATCCTGAAGATGTACAAACATTAGCAGAAAAGATTGCACAGATACTTGGTGAGTGGGCAAACTCTCGAAAGAATGTTACAACAGCAGCATACTGAGGTTAGATTATGAATCGAAGCAACTGGCAATTAGCACTGGTTTGTGGCTCAAGGCGGGTAGACTTGATTACCGATCCAACAACAGGCGGCTGGACACTCATGGAAAAGGGTGCGAGTTTCACGACTTCTGATGTCTCGGTAAACTATTCGGGGACTACCCCTTGGCGAGCGGGATCAGAGAGAACGTCTAGTTTCCGTAATAATGTTCAGTTTACCCTATCACTGAATCTTAAGAATCAGGTCGGTCTTGGACTCTTGCAGAGAAATATCCATGATGTCTATAAGTTTGTCGTAGATACATGGTATTATCATGAGCAGAAGGGACGCGATCCTGTCTATCTCGTGATGCGACTGGATGAAGGATTCTCCGGCACTGGAGAGCAGGTGGTACTCTTCGGCCGTGGTGATATGTATCATGAGATACTCTCTGTGGATAATCTTGTGTTTCCTAACGAAGCATTCTCTGTATCTCTTATGAATACAGGTAACGCCACTATTGCTAATGTCCAGTTGAAGATTACATGCATCTCCCCGCACTGCTCTTCAGGTGAACAGGGAAAATCACGGCGCTCCTCTAGCAATCGCTCATATTCCTCTGCCTTAGAACTGTTGAGCGAAGCCGCAAGGAAGCCTGCGTCGCTCCAGCACTTCTCACATGCCATGAAAATCCTCCGATCATCCAGGAGTCAATGTACTT
>ERZ1292632.4249-Hain-H43-01um-R2-4249-length-10378-cov-6_pt1 | contig 10378 bp, 12 predicted proteins | sample MGYA00564407_ERZ1292632 | MGnify/ENA primary metagenome ERZ1292632 (study PRJEB36523, sample SAMEA6512637) | groundwater metagenome | collected 2019-01-08 | study: AquaDiva: Metagenomics assemblies of 32 groundwater samples | reverse complement strand
GGTAGCATGATAGCGGCCTCGCGCGTTTTTGTTTGCGCAGCTTTACGGTTGACGGCTTAGATTCCGGGAAATAGATGGTCTCCGCAGTCCAGTCCGAAGTTAAACCAGAAACGATGCCGACGATGGCCGCCTTGGCTCGTGCCCTTGGCGTCACGGCGATGGCTGTGAACAAGTGGTCCCGCCGCGCGGACTGGTCTTTCCGCCCCCCGTTCGATGTTGAGGCCGTGCAGGCTTGGCGGTCTGCCCATGCCCCAGAGAGTGCTGCAGCCGCCCAGGGCCGTGGCAGCGAAGAGGCCAACGCCGCGGACCTTGCCCTCTCTGTCGCCCGCCTCCGCAAGGTCGAGCTGTCCGCCGACGTGGCCGAGGGCCGTCGATGCACGCGGGAGACGCTGGAGGCTGCCGGGCGAATCATCGTCGCGGAGATCGTGGGCGTGATGGATGACCTGTCGATGGCCCTGCCCACGTGCGCGGCCGGGCTGTCGCTGAAGGCGGCGGCGCGTATCGTGGGCCGGCAGGTGGCGACGGGCGTTGACCGGCTGGCGGCGGCTGAGGACCGGGCTCGGAAGTTCGTGGAGACGGCCGCCCGCGGTGCCCGGCGCCCGGGCGTGTTGACCGCCGCGGACCCTGGCGACCGGGAGTCGATGGCTGACCCCGCGGGCCTGTCGTTCGCCGAGCTGTCGGTCCGCATGAAGGTGCAAAAGGCCCGGATGCTGGCGGCCGAGATCGCCCGAATCGAGGAGTCCTACCCGCTGTCGAGCCGCGACACGGTGTTGGTGATGACGGCGCTTCGAAGGCTCTTCGAACGGGAGTTGCGGCAGGTTGCCCGGCTGTGGCCGGCGCGGATCGCGGGGCTGGACGGCCCGGCGATCGAGCGGGAAGTGTCGGGCCGGGTGTTCGCGATCCGCAACCGGCTGGGGCGGAAGGATCGAATATACACGGCGGCGTGAGTTCTAACCCTGGGAGAATGGCGATGGATGCGAAGATAGAAAACTGCTCGACGGTGTGTGAGAAGTGCGGTCAACCAAAATGGGGCACGATCGGGAAGCTGGAACCGATGGAACTGCTGACCGCCCACGGCCCCTACGATCGGGCCTACTGGGTTCGGAAGGTGGCGGCCGATGCGTTCATGGCCATGCAAACCCAGCCGATTGACTGGACGAAGCGCTGCATCAGAAATGCCACAAAAATGGCCGCCTTAGCCGGCGTGGCCCTTGCTGACGCCGTCGAAGCCGCAGAGGCCGCGCGCGATCCAAAGTGATGACCCGTGGCACAAAAGCGGCGCGTCCGCACGTCAATCGAAACACCGAAGAGCTGGCGTACCCTCCTGCGCAAGCCGCCGCCGCTGACCGTCTCGGAATGGTGCGACCGCTACCGCGTACTGGACCCCAAGCACTCGGCCGAGCCGGGGCTGTGGTCCACGGACCGCACGCCGTACCTGCGCGAGATTCAGGACGCCTTCACCGATCCCGAGGTCGCGACGATCACGCTGATGAAGTCGGCCCGCGTCGGCGGGTCCGAGGCCATGTACAACATGGCCCTATATGCGGCGGACTGCTGCCCAGGGCCAGCGCTCATCGTGCTTCCCACGGAAGACGGGGTGTCGGAAGAGTTCAAGGGCCGGCTCCGCGAGACGATCGAAGCCTGCCCACGGATCAGGGAGCGCATCCCGGAGGGCAAGGCAAGGTGGGCATCCGAAGCGGAGATCAATCTCGACTCGATGCGCTTCTACGCAGCCTATGCGGCGGCGCCCGTGACGCTCACCCGCCGGACGTGCCGCTACGTTTTTTTCGACGAACTCGACAACTGCGAAAAGGAAGCCGGCCGGCTGGGGTCGCACCTTGGGTTGGCGTCCGAGCGGACCACGACATACGGATACCGCGGCAAGACCGTGTCGGCCACGACGCCGACCTTCGAGGGGTCCGCCGGGTGGCAGGCGTACCTCGCATCCGACCAGCGGCGGTATCACGTCCCGTGCCCACACTGCGGGGCGTTCCAGATCCTCGTCTGGGAGCGCGTGAAGTTCTCGGAAGACGTGCGCGACCCGGAGCGGATCGAGGCCGACGGGCTCGCATGGTATCAGTGCTCGGCGTGCGACGAGCGGATCGAAGAGCGGGACCGCGCCGAGATGGTGTCGCGGGGTGTGTGGATTCCCCGTGGCATGAGCGTCGAGGCGCCGCGGCCGAAGACTGCCGGCGCCGCGTGGCGCCCAGCGCTCGCCGGCAACCGGCCGCGGACCCGGCGCATCGGCTTCCACATCTGGAGCGCGTACAGCCCCTGGCGCACGTGGTCACAGATCGTCGCGAAGTTCCTCCGGGTGAGGGACAACCCCGAAGAGCTGCGCGTGTTCGTCAATTCGTGGCTCGGGGAGCCGTGGCGGGAGACTCAGGAAAACATCGAACCGGACGAACTGCGGGCGAAGATCGTCGGCGCTCCCCCGCCCGACCGAGTGCCGCAAGAGGCGTCGGTCCTCATCATGGCCGTCGATGTCCAGAAATCGTGGCTCTACTACGTCATTCGCGCATGGGGTCCGATGGCCCGGAGCTGGCTCATTCGGTATGGGACGGCACCGAACCTCGACGCGGCCTACGCGATCGCGCTGACGGGCTACCCGAAGGAAGGGGGCGGCACGATCGCGCCGTCGTGGATGCTGGTGGACACGGGCTACCGCCATGTGGACGTGCACGAGTTCGCCCGCGTGCATCCTGGTGTGGTCCCGGTGAAGGGGCAGCCCGGCGGGAATTTCTCGATGCGCCCGACCAAGATCGAGTACACGCCCGACGGGTCAGTGGCGAAGAACTCGACGGTGCTCTGGCTCATCAATACGTGGCGGTACAAGGACTGGATTCTGCGGGCGATGAAGGTGCCCGCCGGAGAGCCGGGGTACTGGGGACTGCACCGGGAGACGGGCGACGATTATCTGCAACAGGTGACAGCCGAGCAGCAGGTGTGGAGCGTCACGAAGCGCGGTAAATTCAAGCAGAGAGAACTGGTATGGCAACCGAAAAGAGAGGGCCTCGCGAATCACTACCTGGACTGCGAGGTCTACCTGACGGCGCAGGCGGAGGCCAACGGGCTGCTGACGATGCAGCCGGTGGCGCCGCCGCCCCAAGCCCCACCGACAACCGACTCCCCCAACCGGCCGCGGTACGGGAAGGGGCCGATTGGGTACCGCCCGAGGAAGTCGATGTTGTCTTGAAGACGCCGATCAGCGAGCAGGTCTACCGGGAGAACAAGATCAAGTGCCCGCAGTGCGGGTCGGCGCATCCGCGCAACCTGGGTCGCTACGGGGAGTGCGTCTACTTCAGGTGTCAGGTCTGCTGCTGGCCGTCGGGGCCGCGGCGCGGGCGGTTCACGACGTTCAAGGTGCCGATCGTCAAATGACAGAGATCGTTACCATCGGAGACTGCACGCTGTACCATGCGGACGCGCTCGCCGTGCTGCCGACGCTGCCGTCGGGGAGCGTGGACGCGGTGGTGACGGACCCGCCGTATAGCGGACTTGTGGGGGGGCACAAGAGGGACTTCTCTGGCGGCGTCGGAAGGCGAAGAACAAGCACTGAGAGTGTTGGTATGCCGTGGGGCGAGGCGACCGATTGGATCATTGAAGCCCGCCGCGTTGCGTCGTTCGGCGCTGTCGTGTTTTGTACGTTTCATAGCGCGTGCGATGTCGTTCATAAGTTCGACGGCGCTCGGCCTGCGGCACTGGCGACGTGGTACAAGCGTAATAGTCCGCCAACCGGGAAGAACCTGCCACGATACACGAATGAGCACATTTGGCTGCTTTCGTGGGCCTCTGGAATGAGGTGGGATTCTCTAGAAACTACGGTTTTCGACATCCCTCTTCCGCAGGCGGGGTGCATGGCAACGGAGCGAATCACGGAAGACGGCGGGCGTGCCGTTCACCCCGCGCAGAAGCCCGTGGAGCTTATGGAAATCCTTGTCGGCTGTGTCCCTATGTCGGCGATCGACCCTTACATGGGCACGGGCACAACGGGCGTAGCGTGCGTCCGACTCGGTCGCAAGTTCATCGGCGTCGAGATCGAGCGGAAATACTTCGACACCGCCTGCCGCAGAATCGAGGCCGCCTACGCGGACCGCAGCTCACCGCTCTTCGGCGAAGTCGCCCCTGTCCCGGTTCAGCAACTCCTGCCGATCTCGCCTTGAAGCCTGCGCCACAATTTATCTGCACGGCAGAAAACACATAGTCCGCTCCCCTATGCGATTCTCAGAAACCGCGCATGATCCGTCCGCATGGCATGGACGGCGGCTGACCTCACTGCAATCGAAGACGCGATTCGGGCGAAGATCGCCGGGAATGCGGTCCAGGAATACCGCATTGGTGACAGGTTCGCCCGATACATTCCGCTCAGCGAACTCTACGACATCCGCGACAAGATGAAGGCGGACGTTGACGCCGCTGCCGGCAACGGCAACATCGCCCTCGTCCGGTTCGGGAGGCCCGTCTGATGGCCTCCGCGCCCCTCCTTGACCGCTTCGCCTCGTTCGTCTCCCCGAAGTGGGGGATGCAGCGCGCCGCCTACCGGGCGGCCGCCGAGCGTGCCGCGCAGTTCTCCTACCGCGGCGGCGTCCCAACCCGCACTGACCGCGACTGGGCAGACTCCCGCGCGTCCAACTGGAAGCGCGAGCCCGACCAAACGCTCGACAAGGTCCGCGACCGCTCCCGGTCGCTGGAGAAGAACGACTGCATCGCGTCCGGGCTGCTGGGCCGGTGCGTCGAGAACGTCGTCGGCACGGGCATCCTGCCCCAGGCGATGAGCGCCGATGAGAGCTGGAACGACCAGGCCGAGGAACTCTTCACCGACTGGATGATGACCCAGGCCGACGTGCGAAGGCTCGGGACCTTCTTCGACATGCAGGCCCACCTCTTCCGCGCGTACATGCGGGACGGTGACGCCGGGGCCGTGCTGCTAGACTCCGGTTCGCTCCAGCTCATCGACGGGGATTCGATCGCGACCCCGCCGGGCATGGAGTCCGACAAGACGATCATCGACGGCGTGAAGTGCGACGCGCTCGGTCGGCCGGTGACGTTCTATATCGCGGCGAGCGGGGAGACTGAGGCCGAGAAGTTCAAGCCCGTTTCGGCTGACGACTTCATCTTCTACCCGCGGCGCAAGCACTTCAACGACACGCGCGGCTGGCCGGCACTGGCCGAGGGCATCGGGCTGTACGATCAGATCGAGGGGTACATCGAAGGCACCGTCGCCGCGGCGCAAATGGCCGCCATGTTCGGGCTGGCATTCAAGACCGCGGGCTCACAATTCGGCACGCTCGGACAGGTGAAGGATTCTCAGGGCACGTACCGGCCCGAGCAGGTGATGGAGCCGGGCATGATGCTCCATCTCCAGCCCGGCGAAGAGGTCGTGCAGATTCAGCCACACCATCCCGGCCAGATGTTCGATACGTTCCTCGCGTCGATGGTGCGGATTCTCGGCCTGCCGTTCGGCATACCGCTGGAGATCGCTTTCCTCGATTTCAGCCGGACGAACTACAGCAGCGCCCGCGCGTCGCTGCTTCAGGCGTACCTCACGTTCACCTGCCTGCAACGGTCGTTCATCAATACGTTCCTCGCCCGCGTCTGGCGCTGGCGGATCAGCAAGTTCATCAAGGCCGGCGAGCTGCCGGAGCGGCCGGACGCATGGAAGCACAAGTGGATCGCGCCGGGCTGGCCGTGGGTCGATCCTGAAAAGGAAATGAAGGCGTACAAGCTCGCGATCGACGAGAACCTGACCACGCGCGAGGCCGTCGTTGCCTCCCAGGGCGGCGACTGGCGGCAAGTGGCGAAGCAGCGGGCGATCGAAAAACAAGAGGACCGCCGCCTCGGTATCGAGCCGCCGGACGACAAGGTGCAAGCCCCGGCGGATCGGCCGGCCGCGAAAGGGGAGCCGACGGAATGAGCATCTTGAAGATCCCAAAGCACCAGCGGCTCGTGGGCGGCGAACTCGACGCGGACAACCATGTCAGCTTTGAGAAGGCCGCGGCGACTGGCCGCCGGCGGTTTTCCATGACCGGCTACACGGGTAAGCCCGTCAAGCGGTGGTTCGGGATGATGATCGTAGACCTCGCGGGCATGACCAAGGGCCGTCAGAAAAAGCCGATTCTTCGCAACCACGACCAGGGGCGCATCGTCGGGTACAGCGACAAGGTCGAGATCGGCGACAAGGTCTTGGCTGAGGGCAACATCGTTGACGAACTGCCGGAGGGCAAGGAAGTCGGGACGCTCTCTGACGCGGGCTTCCCGTGGCAATCCTCGATCGGCTTTGACATCGACAAGCTGCAATGGCTCTCGGACAACGAAGAGGCTGAGGTGAATGGTCAGATGTTCAGCGGCCCCGGCGTCATCATCCGAAAGTCGAAGCTGATGGAAATCTCATTCGTCGCCCTTGGGGCCGACGATGACACGACAGGCGTAGCGCTGGCCGCCGGCCAGAGTGAAGAGTTTATCGAGATAGGAGATGCCGACATGGCAGAACCAAAGACACTCCTGGAGCAGTTCGCGGCCGCGCACCAGGACAAGATCGACACATGGAAGGCCGAGTCTGAGGCCGCGGGTCGCAAGGCGGAGCGCGATCGGTTCGCGGGGCTGCTGTCCGCATTCCCCGGCGAGCCGGGATTCATCATCGACCGCTTCGCCGCGGGCGACGATGCGGGCAAGGCTGCGGCTCCATTCGCCGACGTGCTGCGCAAGCGGCTGGCCGACAAGGACGCGCAGCTCGCCGCGGCCAACGAAGCGGCCGCGAAGCTCGCCGCGGGCGGCAACGGGCATCCCGGTGTGCCGTTCAACCCGACGGCGCCGCCGAAGCCGGGCGATCCGGGAGTACCGGACGAGTCGCGGATGAGCTTCGCCGAGCGCACGAAGAGCCGCTGGGATCGGAACGCCGACGGGTGCAAGGACACCTACGGGGCCGACGGGTTCGGCGCGTTCGAGCGGTTCCAAAAGAGCGAGGAGAACGTCGAGTTCGTGAGGTCACTGAGGAAGTAGCGCGTCACCCGCCGCGTACCGCGGTCGAGTGTTGAACGAAACACGAACAGGAGATTGAGCAATGGCAACACTGGCAGTTGACGTGACGCGCAAGTATGAAGTCGGCGCGTCACCCATCTTCAACGAACTTCCCGTCATCGCTGCGGACATCATCTATGAGGGTGCCGCCGTGGGCGACAACGGATCGGGCCTCGCCCGCCCGCTCGTGGCCGCCGATCCATTCATGGGATTCTGCGACCAGAACTGCGACAACTCCGCTGGCGCTGCGAGCGCAAAGAACGTCAAGGTGCGGTCGCAGGGCATCGCGCAGTTGACGGTTGTCGGGGCCACGAGCGCCGCCGACCAGGGCGAGATCGTCTACGCCTCCGACGACGCGACATTCACGCTGACGGCCGGGAGCAACACGGCCATCGGCAAGGTGCACCGCTGGGTCACTGGCACGACGTGCATGGTCGCGTTCCAGGCCATTGACCTTCGCTCCATCTAGTCCCGTTGAGGACGCGCGGCGCGTAGCCGCGGGAAACGAACACAGGAGATACAGACATGAGCTTGAACGTCCTCGACGACAGGAACATCAAGTCCACGTTCTTCAAGCAGCTCGACATCAGCGAGCGGGGAACGTGGGCGCTCGAACTCGCGATGAAGGAACCGTCGGACCGCGAGACCGAGTCCTACAAGAATCTCGGCTCGGTCGGGCAGATGAGGGAGTGGGTCGGCGCTCGACACTCGCACAGTGTGCGGGTCGAGTCCTACACGATCCTGAACAGGCCCTACGAAAACACGCTCGACATCTCCGATGACGACGTGCGCCGGGACAAGACCGGGCAGATCATCCGGCGAACTCAGGAGTTGGCGATCGCCGCTGGGACCCACCCGGAGTCGTTGCTCTCGGCCCTGCTGATCGCGAACGGACTCTGCTACGACGGGCAGAACTTCTTCGACGCCGATCACAGCAGCGGCGACAGCGGCACGCACATCAATGAGCTGGCCGCGGCTCAGGTTGCGGCGCTGAACGTGACGACCGTCGCCGATCCGACGCCGGCGGAAATGGCCAAGCTGGTGCTCGGCATGATCGCGTACATGTTCACCTTCAAGGACGACGCGGGCGAGCCGGTCAACCAGAATGCGAGGTCGTTCACGCTGATGGTGCCGATCCTGTACATGGGGCCGGCGCTTCAGGCTGTCAGTGAGCGCATGCTCGCGTCCGGCTCGACGGCGATCACGAATCCGCTGATCGGAACCGGCTTCAACATCCGTGTCCTGCCGAATCCGCGGCTGACGTGGACGGACAAGGTCGCGCTCTTCCGGACCGACGGCGCCATGAAGCCGCTGATCTGGCAGGAGGAAGTCCCGGTGACGTTCGCGCTCAACGATGATTCGTTCGCCAATCGTCGGCGGCAGTACGGCATCTACGCCTCGCGTGGCGTGGGCTACGGCCTCTGGCAGCACGCGGTGCGCGGGACGCTCAGCTAACTGATAGGTTGTCTCCCAGGCCGGGCGGCGGCGGTTCGCCATCCCGCCGTCCGCCCGGCGGCGTTTCTCGCGGGGTCCGACGTGAGCTTCAAGACGAACATCGCGAGCGACCTGACCGCGGTGATGCTGAACTCGGCGGAGCTGGCCGAGGATTTCACCTGGGTCATCGCATCGACCGGGGCAACCCATCAGTTTCCCGGCATGTTCATCCCGGACGTGCCGACCGAGTTCGACGCGCAGGACGGGCTGACACAGGAAGCCACGGGGCGCCTGCTGATGAACCTCACGCAAGCGTTCGCCGTCAACGACAACGACCGAGTCATCCGCGACGGGGTGACGTTCGCTGTCATGGACGTGCAGCGGCAGACGGACACCGAAGGGCTGATGTCGGTACGCTTGCGTCGGATCACGAAGCCCGAGACGAGTCGGCAGGCGCATCGCATCCAGCGGCCGTAGGAGACTCTTCCCGTGCCAGTGACGCCCTCAGGAATGCTGAGTGTGCCGGACGCGCTCCTGCGGACGATGCTCTCGAATTGCCCGGCGTTCCGGACATGGACGGGGACCGCCAACCCGACGGCGGCGCTGGCCCGGATTCACCTGATCGTCAAGCCCGCGGCAGCGGCGCGACCGTTCGCCCTCATCGACTTCGGCGGGGAGTTCAACGCGCAGCGGAACGCAGGCGGGAGTCAGCACTACTTTCAGCACAGCGGGTCGTTGCTGTTGCTCTTCGAGGATGACGTTGACTCGGCGAACGCGGCCGACGGCAAGGACGCCGACGCGGAGTACGAATTCCGCAACAACCTCGGGGCCGTGCTCTCTGAGTTGGAAGACCTGGCCGGGCGAGACGACAACCTGACGATCTCGCGCATGACCGTGCTCGTCTCCCCGGCGCGGACGCACGTCGATGAGCGGGCGACGCTCGGCGACTACTACCAGACGATCCTTGAAGTGACGTGGGGGCCGTGACGTGGGCTTGCGAGCGTCGGTCGAAATGCTGGGGCTGTGCGTCTTGTTCGATGACACGGGCAAGGCGCGGACTGCCGTCGAGAAGCTATTCGGCCAAGCGCTCGCCGACGGCGGGCGATTCTGGCGGGACAATTACCTGGGGTTGCACTTTCAGTATCAAGCGATGGATAGGTACAGGTACGGCCAGCGGACCGCAAAGTACCAGAAGGCGAAGCGGATCAAGTGGGGCCACAACAAGCCGCTCGTGTGGTCGGGCCAGTCGCTACGCGCCGCGACCCAGCAGCTTCGCGACCCAGTCGCCAGAAAAGAGAAGGGGAAGGTCGGCGCGAACGTGCCGGTGACGGTCCCCTGGTATTTCAAGGCGTTCCGGAAGAGCGCAACGCGCAAGGCTCACGACAAGCCCGCTGAGCTGACGCGCACGACCGAGCAAGAGCGCAAGCGGCTGGCCGACATCGCGCAGGAGTCGCTGGCGCAGAGAATGATCGACTACCCGGCCGTCCGCTCGGTCAGGCACCTATGAACGGGGAACCACGATGAGCGTTGCAAGCGTCTACACTCTGCACTCGGTCCAGCGCACCGGCATCGCGTCGCTCGTGGATCAGATCGAGCGGCAGTCCATCGACTCCGGCTTGACCGACTACCTGGGCGGCGGCAGCAGCAGCATCAATAAGCAATTCGCGGCGCTGATGACTGCGGCACCGATCCTGTCGTTCACCACGACGCGGCTCGCGACGGCGCTTGAGCTGTCCGGGCTCACTGGCGTGCTCGCGACATCGACGAACACGCTCATCATGTGGTTCAAGAAGCGTCTGGCCGGCGGGCAGTACAACATCGGTGGCGTGCACCGAAAGACGACCGTGAGCAACGGACTGCTGATCCCCAAGCGACTGACGGCGCGGCACGGCGAGATCGCGATGCTCGACTTCGAGCTGCACGCGAT
>ERZ1292632.4247-Hain-H43-01um-R2-4247-length-10379-cov-5_pt1 | contig 10379 bp, 19 predicted proteins | sample MGYA00564407_ERZ1292632 | MGnify/ENA primary metagenome ERZ1292632 (study PRJEB36523, sample SAMEA6512637) | groundwater metagenome | collected 2019-01-08 | study: AquaDiva: Metagenomics assemblies of 32 groundwater samples | reverse complement strand
CGATTAAAACTGAACGCGCATAATGGTCAATCGTATTTATCCCAGAAGATCCCGGTTCTTGCTCCATATAAATTGGGGTCTTAAACCCATCAAGATAAGAGGTCTGCTTTATTAATGCCTCAACGCTTGCCGGACTTGCTCTTAATCTCTTTACATCAACGACATAGAAAACCCCCGCCATTTCTCCCATTAGGACACCACAAGTATAGTCTGGGTCTTTCCCCGGCTTTGCTTCGGTAGCCGCAAGATCCCAATACCGTGCTTTTCTTATTTGCGCTGGGGCCTGAGTAACAATTTCATCAAACCATTCACGCCGGAATTTCTTCCCGGTCGGCTTAGCGAACCAATCGCCCTCTTTTAGTTGCTGGCGGGTAATTGGATCGAGGTTTTCAAGGCTGCCTACATATGCGACCCTGTCAACAAACGGATTGTCGGCTAACCTGGCCGGTACAAATGGCCTTCCTTGTACTTCTCCCTCAATTATGAATCTTTGCTTCACCCAATCATGTCCCACGCCACCGGGATTCGATGCCCCACGCATCCTAATTGGAATCGGAGAATCAGCCAAACGCCTAAGTCTTGAAAACAAATAACGATATTGCGATTCCGTAAACTGTGTCAATTCGTCAAATCCAATCATCTGAAAAGCTGCCGATTGATATCGATATTTATCATTTTCTGATTCCAAATAGCCAAAACTCAAAGTAGCAGTCGAGGGAAAATGCCACGTTTTCTCTTTGTCTGACCATCGGGATTCCGTTCCGCCTAACCATTGATGCGCCCGATCCATTAAAGCCTCTGGTAATGACAAGTCTGTATAAGTACGCCGGAAAAGAATTGCCGCATATCCAGGCACATCTACGTATTGAAGGGCCGCCATAAGCAAGGCATCACTTTTGCCTCCGCCGGCTGCCCCACCATAAAAGGCTTCTAAAATTGGCAAGATAAGAAACTCAGCCTGCTTTATCGTCGGCTGGTGCGGTATCCACTGATTCTCCAGCACCGTCGCCAGGAGCAGGGCCTTCTTCTCCGCCACCGTTTGACTCAAAGAGCTTTGCATATTTGTCTAACTTATCAAAAATACTCCCTTTGGGTTTAATCTCTATCGGCCCACCATCCTTGCCAGTAACTTCCCTTTTCTCGGAGGCATAAAGTCCCCCCAACTTTGCTATTTTATCCACAGCATCAAGTCTTATTTTATGGTCTGGAATTTCTTTCCTTCCACTAAAATAGATTGCGTTTCTTGCATCTTTAAGAACATCGGCCACCGCAAAACCATCCAACCCTTTCGCAATTAGAATAGGGCGAATTTTATATCCAAGTTTTTCCAGGTTTTCTGCCCCAATTGCACAAAACGATTTTCGGGTTGTTGCTTTATATCCAGCCTTTTCTGCTGCTTCCGTAAGACTCCCGCATTCGACATAAAACTTAATCCATTTTCGTTGTTTAAGGGTTAATTCTTGCTTGGCCATTAAATCCCTTTTGGCATCCTCTGCACCGTAACTTTTACAGTCTCATCACCAGGCCATGTTCCCACTTCCATCAGTTGCCCATTCTCGGTTTCAATCAAAATTCGGTAACTCTTATCAAGAGAAACAAGGGCCTTCGAGGAAACCTGGCGAATTATTCCAATAAATTCCACCATTTCTGCCATTTTTTCCCTTTCATTTTTAGCAATCGATCCAATAGGACGGCTTAAAAAAATATATCTTATCCCGGGTTATCGGCATCTCTTTAAAGCCGAATATCTCGGAACGGATCTCGGCCTCCTGGGGTGGACATCCCATCGCCAGGAGTATCCCGGCAAGGTGCTGATTCTGCATCATAGTTAAAGTTTGAGGCACTTCTTTTGGGGGTTCTGGTTCCGGCTTTTTTGTGGTAGCTATAATCTCTTTTCCACCACTCCAAATAAGCATTTTTAAAGCAAAATAAGCCAGAATTGCCTTTAATAATTTACGCATTATCTTTTTTCTCTCCCCATCCACCATGAAACATTTTTTTGCAATAAAGCGAATCAAATTGCCTGCCATCTAAATCAACAAAAATTTGAACTGGCCGCATTGAATATCTATCTTCCACTTCATGAAATGAATCACCACACCATTGACATCGGTATGCCACTTTCATATTTTGATCAGCCATCTTTTCTTCCTTTTTCTCTTAAATATTCGCTAAGCAATTTAATTATTTCGTCAAGAGCATTAAAGTGATAAGTCTCCTGCATAAAATTGAGGCCCCGCGTCTCTATTTCCATATGATGGAATGCGCAAAGGGGGATGGCCCGGTGATCACTACCCCATGCGCCTCGACTGACGGTATGATGGGGCACGATTTCTCCGTTGCAATTTACTCCCCCGCAAAGACATTTTTTGCCACGGATGAAGTCAAGATATTTCGGATCCTCTTGGCGTGGCTGTTTGGGAATCATGCCTTTAAATACTTAACTTCTCCATTTTTTTGGTCTTTATCCCATAAAGAAATTGGGGCCTTTTGGGATCTACTTTTGGGATCTGTCCAATAAAGGATTTTAAAAATCTCCATTCCGGCCCCTACATAAAGTGGATGGGGATTATTTTCAAAACCATAAAAATCAAACGTAAAAGTTCCAGGTTTCAAGCGTTCGCCACCACCGTGGACTTTATATTGGCCATACTCTTCTGTTGTACTTTTAGGCACTTTTAACCACGGATGAATTTCCATGTGGCATTTATTACAAATAGCAAGGCCATTATCAACCTGATATCTTAGGGTTGGATAATCCTTCCATGTTTTAATATGATGAGGTATAAGTTGTGATTCTTTATTGCATATTTGGCATTTCCCATTAGCCGCCTCAATTACCAAATCACGCCAATCTTCATATCTCTTTCCTCTTGTCTTAAATGGTTTTTTCATTTTCTCTCTTTTAACATTTTTGAAATTCTTTGTTGTGAAAGTCTCAATATTCCCGCAATTTCCATTTGTGAATATCCTTCCTTGTAATAAATTATCGCTAATGCCTTTTCACCCCTCCACAATTCCGGTTGATGATATTTCTTGTCAAAGGCATCCGCTAATAATTCTTGGTTACGATCTCCAGTAATACTCGTTTGTGGGAAGCACCCTAAAATTGTTATTTCCTCCAGGCGGCCCTGCATGGATCGCATCTGAAAGTCGATGACAATTTCAAAGGGGTCGATAAACAGAAGGCATCTCCTTTATGAAAAGTGCCTTCTGTGCGTTCAGTTAGGACTTTCTGCCATTTTGTGCCGTCGCTTGGTTGCGGTGCGGTTAATATAATAAATTAAAATAAATTGAAACCAACCTAACCGAAGAGAGGGTAATGAAAAACAATCTAACAGAAAAAAATTTAATTGATTCTAAATCTTTAACCCTCTATTACCATAAATCTCCCATATTCAGGTCTTCTTGCCCCGATTCCGACATAAAGGCCCCCAATGGTCAATACCTCCAGAATTTTTCCTTTCGGAATCGCATCTTCGGTAACATTCAGGATAATCTCTGTCCCCCATTCCCGAAAGGCTACCCGTGGATTAAAAACCATCTGTCCATCTTTACGGATAATTGGATCATTGTAAATAAAATCAGGTTCCTTAATTGGTTTGCTTTTCCTATCCATTTGAAATTCTTGATTCTCGCAAAAGACGCAAGCCTTGATAAAATTGGCAATATTCGCCTTGCCAAGTTTCACCTTCATCCCAGCTCTGACCATCATGCCCTTGATTTGCCGGGCGGGGATATAAAATCCATTTTCGTTTTTATACCCTGTCTTTTCGGGATTCATTTCGGTCTTGCCGATCCTGGTTTTCCCCGATCCTCCCTTAATATCCTCAATCACGCCAACGGGATTGTTTTGGATATAAGGGCACAGACTTTTTAGACGATATTGTCTCTGATACATTTCTCCCTCCTTTTTAAAGTTAAATTAATTGAAGCTAATAAAACACAACCGACCCCAACAGAAGCAAAACCAATTAAAATCATTTTTCCATCATCTGGGGCAATGTTGCCCTTATGTATTTCTGCCTTTCTTTCGGATCATCATAAATAAGGCGGGCCGCGATTAGTTTATTCGTCTCCGCGTTCGCCTCGCTGGCCATCATACGCGCATGCTGCGTGCATGCTTGTAAAGATACTTTAACCTTTTCGCTCCCGGCGATTTCGCCTTTGAGATACTTGGCAATTATGTCTTGCCCCAAATCCCAGTTCTTTCTTGACTTTTCTGAATCTCTCTGCATTTTTTCTTCCTCCTTTTAGTGAAATTAAGTGAATTTAAGCAACAGAAAAAAAATCCAATGCACACAAAACCAATTAATTTCTATCAAACAATTTGTCCTCCTTTCTTAAAATTAATTGGATTTAACGGAAATCAATTTAACAAAACCTAACCCAATTCAATCCTAACCCAATTGAAGTTATTCCTTCATCTGAAAATATTCCTTCCTATCCCCCTCCTTGTAAAAAATCCTCTTGAAATTCCCGTCTCTGTCAACATCGGCAAAATAGCCCGGTATCCCTGAGAAGATCGTTCCCCCACACCACCACGCCGGACGACCCTTGATCTCTACCCTTATCGCCATAGCAATCATGGCTACCTGCTCAATGCTGGGTGGAAAGGTCATTTAAAACTCCTCTTGAATTTATTGACAATTTCCCAAAACTGATCTTGTGAATAGCCAAGAGTTTGGCAAAAATCTTTTAGAGCATTGGGATCTAACTTGTGATCATGCTCTGCAATAGCCCGATTGCATTCCTCTCTGGTTATCCTTCCCTCTCGCAAGCGCCGGGTGGCAATATCTGTTACGCGTTGAAAACCAAATTTTGGGTATTTTAGCCAGAGATGAACGAGATAAGCGACTGAATCTATCTGCTCGAAATCATCGTCAGGGAAAACACCTTCCCTCTTCCATACCCCATCCGGCTCCGGGATCTCACTTAAAGTCTTAAATCCGTTGGCCCTTGCCACCTCCAGGTTGACTACCGAACTCCAGGGGCGATAGTGGCTCATATAAATCATTTGGGGAAAATTAAACTGGTCTCGATATGGTAGAATTGAAAAAAGCTCTTTATAACTTATTCCTTTTGATTCCCACCATCCTGTTTTATCCTCGATCTTTCGAACCATGGAAGCAATATGTCGATTCCCTGCATCCGATAAATCCTCTCTTTCCGATCCATATTCCCATGCACTATTCTCCCCGAATATCAGCAATCCAATTTCTAACTTTTGAGCCAGCATAAACGGCACGGTATAAATAGCAAATTCAACATAGGATAGGGGTTCCCCCGTCCCCTCAAAAGCCGCTCGCGTCGCACGAATAAATAAGTCATGCGAAATGGTATATTGCCAGTGATTGGAATTGTATCTTGTAATGAGATTTCGGATATTGTAAAGACCCGCCTGGGTATGGGTAAAAGAATCCGATACGGTAACAAGCAATGGATTCATATCCATTTCCTCTTTCATGATATGGACTAATCGATGTGAATCCTTACCCCCGCTTACCGGTATAAGGCAGTCATAAGGCTTGCTTCCACGGTATTTATCACAAATTTTCTTTAATTCCAAGGCGCGCAGCCCCCAATCAACCTCCTTCCTCTTGGCAAAATTAATACAAGCAAGGCAAGTTGAATCTTCGAAAATAAGGCCGGGCCGGGTATCAGGGAAACCACATTGACTACAACGTTGCATTTTCATTCTCCTTTCTTCTCCATTTTCTACCTAACATATTATTGGCTTTTAATTTCAATTTTTCTATTCTTCCATCTGTTATCATGTGGCATTTCCTACATAAAATTAAAATATTTTCTGGTGAATTATTAATAGGATCACCATCTTTATGATGCCGTTCTCCTCTTTTTTTGTGACACAAAAAACATTCTCCCAATTTATAATATCTTTGTGCTCTCAATCTTCCCCCACCGATACTAATTTTACTTCCTACCCACTTACCATTTCTATTTCCAAAATTAAAAATTGATACTTTTTGGGAAAAAGAATTTTGAAATTTTTTATATTGTGGAAGATCATGCCACCGCCGATGATTTGTCATAGATTTAATATTATTAAAAGATAAATGACAAATAGGGCAAATTATTGGGATTGTTTCGCTTTCACCAAAAAAATTCATCTTTTACCTCCTTTTCTGTTTTTCTCTCTTAAATTTCTTTCCGTTGTCTCTATTCCATCCCGCCACAAGGCTGTGCCCTTGCCATCTCTTTTTATTTCCGTTTTGATTCCACGGCCTCTAAACCATGCAATCCAACCGGCGAAATATTCTTCTGGCGTCTTTATCTTGTGGCATTCCATTACTTTAGAGAACTGGAACATTATTTCACATCCTTTACTATTCCTGAGAGGAGTTAAAAGGGAATATCCTCTTCGTTTTTTGCTTCTTGTTTTGGTTCGGGTTTTTTAACTTCTTTGGCTTTAGAAGGAGCCGCATCGTTTACAAAAACATTGTAATCTGGCTGCTTTCCTTCTTTACGAGTATTTTTAAAGACGGCAAGTTTGCAGGTGACAGAATGGCCATTGTACTGGAAGGTTATTTCACCAAACATGTATTTATTGCCGGACTTGGATTCGGCCAGCCAAAGACCGCCCTTGCCAACAGGGTCATCATATTTTGGCATTGGTTGATACCTCCTTTTGTTCTTGTGGTTTATCCTGGAGGATAATAATTTGGTTTTTGAGTTCATTTACTGAATCTGTGAGGTTAATAATAGCATCAATTAAAATTGAGATAGCTTTTTCAGATTTATTCATCTCCCTGTCCCTCCATTTCCCAATTAGATTTAGTTCTGAATTCACATCCGTGAAGAAGGATATATTTCCGGTGTTTTCCGGTAGGTTTCACCATTGAATTAACCCAGTTTTTGGCCTTGATTATTTTACAAATATTATCTCGGGATAGGGTGATGTATAGGCGGGCCTTTTCCATTGTGAAGTCACCGCCCCGAGCGAGTTCAGACCCTATTTTCTTTTGCAAAGCGATTAAGGCAATACCTTTATTGAGTTTATCAAAAATGGCTTTGATTTGCCCACCTACCTTATAAAAGTCGTCTGCAAGTTCTAAGTAGTCAATAATATTTATCTTATCAGGTTCAATCACGTCTTGAAAGTTAGATCCTCTGTCTTTGAATAAGACCTTTTTCCAATCCTGAATTGACTTGGGGAATTTAGATATTCGATCCTTCAGTTCTGTTGGCCCCATTTCGGAAGAAAAATAAGTTATAGGATAATAATCAAGATTTAAGGAGGAGAAATTTAAAAGGAATGCGGTTTTCCCTGCATCCGATTCGCCAGCTATGATAATTATAGATTTTGGCATGGTATGAACCAGGGATTCAATTCCGAGAGGATAATTTAGATTTAAGGGGGTGTCGGTATCAGAGAAGATGTCTATTTCCTCGGCTTTGTTTTCTACTCGCCTATATACTCCACTTCTATTCCCTACCGGTTCAATAATTCCAGCGTCCTTTAGTCTTTTTACGGCCATTCTTACCGCCGCTTTGTCCTGTTTCGTTACGCTTGTTACGTCTCGTTGCACTTCTGTTACGCTCCAGTTACGCTCTGTTACGCTTATCCACTCTTCGACCTCGACTTGCCAGTTCCTTTCTCGAAGGTGAGTTCTATCAAAAGCACTCTGTATTTTTACAGGAATTTCTTTAATAGGGAATGGTGGAGTACAAACCTTTTCTGCTATATTTTCAAGCAGATACAATATATTTTCTTTACTTTCACCACTCCTTACAAGCTGGTTTGCAAGGTGAAAAAGCGACTCATCCCGATGACCCTTTTCAAAAGAGATTGTTACGCTTGTTACGCTTCGTGACGTTTCGTTACGCCCTATCTCGTCTATTTTACCTTTTTGTAAGGCATTGCTATCATTTATTAATTTATTTAATAGGGGGGGTATAGAGGGGGGGGACAAATTTTTGACAGGTTGGACTAAAAATTTATATTCCAATCCATCGGCTTTTTTGCTCGGGGGAGCTACAACATAACCCCCTTCACCTCTAATATGAATTAATCCATTATTTGAATTTCTTATCCCAACCTGATTTTTCAGCCAATAATGCCACCCGGGACGGGGAGTCTGAACTATTGGACAGATAAAACTTTCAGGAAGCAAGGATTCCAAATGTTCCTTTGCTGCTTCGGAATCAGCATCAAGAACGAATATCCCCGATATTGAACCGCATACAATCCCAATCATGGCATCAGGCCATCGGGTCCACCATGAAATTATTTCTTCCTCGCTGGCTCTTCGTTTTTGGAACTCTTCCCATTTAATAAGCGGCTTTTTGGATTTTTCTTCCTCTATTGATGGGTTAAGGGGAATGATACTGAAATTAAAATCTCTGCGGTATGCCAAGGCAGCTTCAAGGAAAATATTTTTCATCAATTATTCTCCTTTATTGGAGGAATTATGCCTTGTCTTTGAGCAATAAAATTTTCGACAAATTCGGTAACATCCGGGTTTTTATAACAAGTTGTGCATAAGCCATAATGAATTTCCCAACCTTCGGGGATCTTCCATTCCGAGGAAAGGGTGGGAACAAAAACTCCGTGAATAAATGTGGGACGCCCACAAAGTAAACATTTTTCTAACATTCTATCCCTCAGATCTCGCTCGCGGAGCCCGGACTCACGATGACCGAGGTAGTCAAAGCAGGATGCGAGCCCTTGCCCAGGCTCCGTCCGCGATTTCGATTGATAATTTCTTTTGAGGGATTCATCATGATTTTAGGCTCGCATTTTTATCATATACCTTTTAATCCCCTTGTCAAGAAAAAAAATGAAAGAGTTTTAATTTTTCTTCAAAGTGCTATTTTATGTTAATTTTGTGATATAAAATGTTACCGTTATAACTGGAAAGAAATCATTACGTTTTTTGAAGGTAAGTTCTATAACTGCTTGAAACTATTAAATTAATCTGAAAATATTTTTTGTCACTCGCAGGAATTGACATTATGGCAAGATTTTTAGAAAGTGGGATAACTCTTTAATATCTCAAGCGAATTAAATATATTTGAGAATATCAGAATTTGGCATGATTTAAGCAAATAAATAAGAAAACCAAAAACGAAAGGAGAAAAGGAGATGCAATGCGAATATTGTAAAAATATCAATACATGCACCGAGGTAAAGGCACTAAAATGTCTTAAAAAAGAAAAAGAAAACGACAGAAGGGCAGAAGCTAAACGGCAAAATCAATTATATCAAGGTGCAAAAAATCAATATGATAGGCCGTAAAATTATAAACGAAAGGAGAAAAGAGATGAGAAAAGAATTTTTAATAGTAAAAAGTAGGGAAACGGCGAAGAGGAGATGCCCTTGGGCAGTTCGGATTATTAAAGCCGAAGGCGGATATTGGGCCTTTGAAAGTATTACAGATTTTCAAACCTGGAAAAATCAGAAATAATAAACTCCTCGGCTGACCTATCGGCCACACGGGGGGGGAAGGAGAAAATAAAACGATAAAACCCTGTGTCAGTCGTCGGTTTTGGCAAGGCTGCAAAATTGCATTGATCCCATCGCTGGTACTATGGTGGGGAATCCTGTATATAGTAGCAAAAATATTGCAGTAGAACAGACAAAACGAAAGGAGAAAAAGAAATGCGCGAATTAATCGTCAAATACGAAGGAAGTTGTAAGAAGTGCGGAAATGTTTTGGAGATCGGCGCGCCAGCGATGTATGAGAAAAGTATGGGGATATTTTGCCCTGGGTGCGAGCCTAAAGAGGTCGAGGAGATTCGGGAATATCGGCAGGCCAAAGCTGACGCGAAAGCTGATAAATACGATAAATGGGCAGAGAAGCGGGAGAAGAAAGCCGATGCCACCCTAAATAGTAATCCCTCGGTGCGTCATGACTGGGCATTTATCACCCAGCCAGGCCATATCCCCGCCCGCGCCCGGATGAACGCAGCCGATGATCAAGCCTATGAAAGTCTGAAAGTGGCTGAGGGGATGAGAGCCAAGGCCGAAAGCCTGCGCCATGTGCGGGTAAAAGGTGATGCCGCAAGAAGATACCAAGCTAAAAGCGATGCAAACGATTTGTTAATCCATAAGGGGTCAAGAGTGGAAGATGTTGTTTTTGGTCTTGGAACTGTCATTTCAGTTTTTAAAAAATCCTACCGTATTCAATGGGATAAAAGCGGGAATACATGGGCAAGAGAAAAGTTTTTTGTGAAGCCAATTGAGTATCAGGGCCAGCGATAAGGAGTTAAATAAAGCAGGGAGGTAGGAAATGTCCACCTTCTACGAAGAAATTGAGCAGAGCGTGAGAGAAGCCTGGCTCCTGGATCGCAAGCGGGTGATCCGGGAGGCCGTGGAGCTGCTTTGGTGTTGGTCGCTGTTTATGACAGCCGTAATC
>ERZ1292632.4246-Hain-H43-01um-R2-4246-length-10381-cov-8_pt1 | contig 10381 bp, 12 predicted proteins | sample MGYA00564407_ERZ1292632 | MGnify/ENA primary metagenome ERZ1292632 (study PRJEB36523, sample SAMEA6512637) | groundwater metagenome | collected 2019-01-08 | study: AquaDiva: Metagenomics assemblies of 32 groundwater samples | reverse complement strand
CAAACTTATAGCTTTATCCCCACAGCAAGCTGTGGGGTATTAGGAAAGAATAAATCCTGAAGAGGCAAGGAGACAGATTCATATTGAAGTCAAGGACGCAAGAGGAAGAGACGTGCCTTTAGATCGTGAATTAAGTGACTTATTCTTTTTTACAGTTGGAGAACCAGCTTTTGAGCTTTATAGCAATCCTCAATCAAGAGAGCTTAACGACGGTAAACTAGGGGAATTAGTAAAAGGGGTTGGCCCCCTTGCAGAGATGGGTATGGAGCTGAGCCTTGAAGTGATTAGTACGTACGAAATGCTGGCTATTCCTTCACTAGAAAAATTTTTGGCAGATTACAAAAAATAAATTCTTTAGTAAGGTAAAATCAAGTCGAAGAAGAAAACTTTTAATGTGAAAGCTCTAGGCGTTAAATAAATAATTAGGTTAATGTTTTGTTTGGCAAAGTAGTAAAAGGTTTTAGTAATGTTTATAAGATTAATTCTACTAAAATTTTAATGAAAAAAAGAGGGCTCTTTGCAATATTTGCGATGTTAATCTTCTCCATAACAATGACTTTTGCACAGACGAATGTTTCGGACAACCAGACTTCACAAAATACATCAAATTCATCGGACAATCAAACAATAGAGAATCAATTCTTGTCTGGAGTTGTATTAACAAGTTTCATGCCAAAAGAGGTAAAGCTTGGCGATGTTCAGTTTAATCTGCAAATCCAGAATAAAAATAACGAGACAGCAATTAACATCATAGCTTTTGTAACTGGAAATGGTTTTTCAACATATGACATGGTTCCTATAGACTCTTTGGGTTCAGGAGACAAGTCCTACATCTTCGTTTATGGTAACGTAAGGCAGGCAGGAAATATTACACTAACAATAAGAATTGATAACAAGAATTTTTATGAAAACATAAGCGTAATTGACCCGAACGCGGGAAGCAATCAGGAGAAGCTAGACGAAATTCAGAGACAGCAGGAAAAAGAACAGCAGATAAAAAATATTTCAGACCAGTTGAACAAACTAAAAGAAAATTTCACAATTCTTGAAAATGAATTCTCAGACAAACAGTCTAATGACTATGATGTGTCTTTAATTAACCTTAATATATTGAATAACTATCTGCATAATATTCAGGCAGATATTTTGACAGGAAATGTGAATGACGCCAAGGTTAATTTGAATCTTGCCTATGATGAATATACTCTGCAAAAAACAAAATTAGACAACGCAAGAAAGCTGCCGTTGTTTAGCAGAATAAAGGGCAATGTCCTCATTTTTTCAACGTTTGCTGGAGCAATCATTACTTTCTTCGCGTTGTACGAACTTCTTAAAGTCAAAAAAAGAAATGTCAGCGAGTTAGTTGGTGAGAAAATTAGAAAGAGAAAGAAGAAGAAATAACCGTTAATAAAATTTGATTACAAAAAATAAGTCACTGTTAATGCAAAAACATATTACGTTAAGTAAATAATTAGAGTTCATTAGCTAAAGTTTTAATGATTAAAACTCTTCTTTCATTTCTTTTCTATGCCTTCCTTCCGCTCGGGACCTCGCACGAGTTGTTGATAATTTACCTCGGCGTTAAGTTGTAAGTTCCTAGTTGTATTAAGTAAACTACAATTAGCCATATTACAGATATATTAGACATATTCCACCAAACAAGAGTAGTCACAAATAATGATGGCAGATAGACGTACTTCATGTCTTTCTTAAATCCTAAGATAATTGGAAAAGTCTTTAGTTTTTCTTTCTTGTCTTTTTCTACATCTCTAAAATCTCCAGCCAAATTTCTTAGTACTAATAAGCCACCAGCAAGAAAAGAAAGGGGATTAAGAAAACCAATTATTCCAGCAGCCAAAAAATAATTTTGAAATCCTCTAAAAAGGGGGCTATATATACCTAGGTTAGCCACATTCTTTTTTGTGTAAAGAAAACTAAAAATTAAAAAGCCTATTACAAAAAAGGATTTGTAAAAAAATACTCCCCCCAAAATCAGAAAAACCCATAAGTATTTTGGGAAAGGGTTTCTATATTTGTGTTTATGAGAATGTTCTAAGAATAATAAAAAGCCCAAATGAAGGAGTATTACTCCAACAAATTGAAAACTACCAGCTTTAATTGCGATTAAAAGAAGTATTAAGTCTATTAGAGAGTATATTCTGATTTGACCTATCAAGTTTAATAAATTATTTTTAGTTTTCATTTTATTGCCTCTTTAATTTGTGAAGAAGTAATCTTTTTTAAAGCTATTTTTAACCAAACAGAGTATTTTTTTGGATGAAGGGTAATGTCCTGTTTCAATTTTTTAACCGAAATCCATTTAATTTTCATAATTTCCTTGTGATTTGGTTTCGGCTTACCGTCAAATTTACCAGCAAAAACGCAGTCATATTCATTTTCAATTAAACCGTTCTGGAAACCTGCTTTGTAAATAAAACAAAATAATTTTTTTAATTTGCAGTCAAAACCCATTTCTTCTTTTAACCTTCTATGGACGGCTTGTCGATAACTTTCATTTGGTTTTGGATGACTACAAACAGTATTAGACCAAAGCCCACCAGAGTGATATTTTGTTTTAGCTCTTTGTTGAATAAGCAATTCTCCTTTAGAACTGAAAATGAAAATTGAAAATGCTCGATGAAGTTTGCCTTCTCTATGCGCCTTTATTTTTTCCTCTATACCAATTTTCCTGTTCTTTTGATTAACCAAAACAACAGCTTGCTTTGCCTTCATGTTTCTTATTCTGTTCAGAGTAGTTTATTAATTATTCGATTACTTTCTTCTATTTCCTCTTCCTTCGCCCTGCCAGTTGATAAAAGGTTTCAAATGATTAACGACTTTTATTGATTTCTTTTGCATTTCTAAAACTTTCCAAATGTCTTTGTATGCCTCGGGAGCTTCGTCGAGAGAGTCATTGGAAAAGTTTCCAATAATTCCTGCGCTGGACATTTCTTTTTTGAAAGAGTCGACGTTGAGCTTTTCTCTGGCTTGAGTTCTACTCATGGCGCGTCCAGCGCCGTGCGACGAAGAAGAAATGAAATCTTTGTTTCCCTTTCCTTCAACTAAGAAAGAGCCGTCGCGCATATTTGCAGGAATAATTCCTCGCTCACCTTTCTTTGCAGGTGTTGCGCCTTTTCTATGAACAAACAACCCATTTTCCTTCAACGCGTGATTGTGATTTTTATTTGTCCAAATCACAAATTTTATTTTTTTGTGTAAAATTTTTTCAATCGCAATACAAACTTGATTAACCATCTCTAATCTATTCAGTTTTGCAAACTCCAAACCAAAATCAAGGAGATTTTGATATTCTTTTCCTTCTTTTGAATTTGAATCAAGAGGAAAGGTTTGTTCAAAGCCCTCTGATTTTCCAGATGATTTTTTCATGTAAAGAGTTGCAATCCAATGTCCTATTGAACGAGAACCAGAGTGAACAACAATCCAAGGATTTCCAACAGCGTCAGAATTCAAAGAGATAAAATGGTTTCCATGGCCGAGGGTTCCTAAGCTCCTCAATGCCTTTCCAGATTTCAAGAATTGGAGCACTTGTTTGTTATAAGGGCCCAGTTCAAAATTTGCAAGTATCTTGAAAAATTCTTTTTTTGTTTTCTCCGTTATGTTTTTATCTGAGTTGTTTGTTGAACCTAAACCCATAGGAACCTGCTTCTTTACTTGTTCGTAAATTTCCCTAGAGTTTAGTTTCAATTCTTTCATAATTCCTTTTGGAAGTTTTGCTGCAGTCATTCCGCATCCAATATCATACCCAACCCATGAAGGAACAATAAAACCGCGCGTAGCGAGAACAGCGCCGATAGGCGCGACGTAACCAACGTGAGCATCGGGCATTAACGCAGCCTTTACGACATACGGCTCCGAATAGCAGGCCTTAAACTGTTCGAGCGTTTTCGCGTCCGGGTTTAACGCAAAGTTTGTTATTTGTTTCTTATTGGAAACCATAATCAGAAAAAGGAGAAAGATGTTTAATAAGTTTGTGAGAAGTTAGTTTTTTAAACTGTATACCCTTTAAGGATAGATGGAAGGAAATGTAATTGTTTCTGAAGGAAAGCAAATTCCAGCAGGAGTAAAAGTTATTTCTGTTTTTTATTATATTAGTGCAGTTTTAGGAATACTCTCCGGAATACTTTTTTTGGTAGCAACTAAGTTAATGGGTCCAATAATAAGTCAGGTTCCGGTAATAGGAACATTGGGTAGTATGTTATTCATTGTTGGAGGAGTTGTAATGCTCTTCTTCGGAATTCTTAATTTCTTCGTTGGAAGAGGTTTGTGGAAAGGAAAGAACTGGGCTAGAATTTTTGTAATAATCTTCGCAGTTCTTGGAATTATAGTAGCAGTATACCTTGTTATTAAAGGAAGTTTTGTTCAGGGAATATCTGATCTTTTAGTGAGTGGGCTTATTGCAGGATATCTTTTGTTCTCCAGTAAGGTTAAAGAAGCGTTTGCCTGATTTTTTATAAATCGATGTAATTTTAAATTCAAGGGTTTTTAGTATACTATGGATGAATTTGATAAACTCTACAGAAAAGACCAGCATTTCATAAGAATGTGGAAAAAGCATTATACAAATGAAGAGTTCTATAAAAGAAACCGGGAAATCATAGACGACTTAGAAAAATTGACTTCTAAAAGTAAACAGTTAACATCTAAACAAAAGTTCATTTGTGCGATTATTTATCATCATGGGTTTAAACTTTCATACTCTAAAAAAGCAATGAGGTACATCAAAGAAGCTCAAGCTGAAGGTTACAATAGACAAAAATGGTTAATTGCATCAATAACAGATAGGCTGCTACAACTTCAGGGCAAACCCCAAAGGTATGGAACGCAAGTTGTGGAAATAAAAAAAGGTAAGATGAAACAATACAAACTGGGCGGTTCTATTTCTGACGAAGAGCGTGTTAAGCTTGGATTACCTAAGTTAAAGGATTTGAAGAAGTATTTGGAGAGTTAAACATTACTTACAACAGCTATCACAGGATCGTGGTCTGAAACATCATTGTTTATGCATTCAACATTACTCATTTTGAATTTTTTCTTGTGTGCAATAATGTAGTCAAGAGTTATGGGAACCTGATCATGAGAAAATTTTGTGGGCATGAAAGACTTGTAAGGTTTGACTAAATATGAAATATGATAATCATCTCCTGCAATTTTCTTTAAACCTTCTGTTTCTTTCATGTTAAAATCCCCTGCAATAATTGGTCTTATCTTTTTATTTTTGCACCATTCAAGAGTCTTCTTCAAATGTTCTTTAGCTCCCGCGTTAGTGTTCTCAAAATGGACATCAATTAAGTCAACGTCACCTTTGGGAGTTTTTACAATAGTGTGCATAAAACCAAACTTTTTGTCTTTTTCAACAGGGGGGAGGATAATAACTTCAGAATGTGTTATTGGATACCTAGACAAAACTCCGAAACCGTAATACATAACCCAATCAATTGGTTTTTCGTGCCACTTTTTCATTTCCATGAGTTTACCAAAAGATTCACCAGAATATTTCAGCTCCCTATTTATTTCTTGAACTTGATTGGCCCATTTTTCTTTTAACCTTTCATCATAAGCTGCTTCTTGCAAAAAAACAATATCGGCATCCTGTTCTTTTAGAAATTTGATTAGGTTTTTCTTTCTTTTCTCCCATTCATAATACCTCCACATGTTAAGTGTTAAAATTTTTAGTTTCATTTTTTAAGTAAAGTGTCTTATTCTTTTAAATTTGGTGATTGGCAGCGTCTCTCCCGTTTTCAAGTGCCGTTTTTGCACATTGAGAGTATCTTGTCTCTATCTTTTTGTCATTTGCAATCGCTTCGAGAGTTTTTACTTGAACATTAGGGTTTCTGCTAATTATTCTTAAAATATACCCATATCCCAACTCCTTGCCGATTCCCGTTGCAACATGATGGAGGTATTCCGGACTACAATGGGGGCTTGTTGTTAAAGATGCTTGTACTTCCCACGACTCAGAATCTTTTTCTGTTTCACAAATTTGATTTAATAAAGAGGTTTGACTAGAATTGGAACTACCCCAAATCGTTGCAATTCTCGTTAGTAAGTCCCCTTGCGTGGCGAGTCTTTTTCTCTCATTTTCTGAAGTTAATGGAGAATAAGCCTTATGAAAATCTGTTGCCCATTTTTTACCGCCTAATTCTTGGCCTTTTTCATCAATCATCAATTCCCAAATTCTATTTTTTATGTTAGCAATGTGAAATCTCTGCCCATTAAAGTGTTCTGCTAAGTTAAGAGGAGATTTAATGTTATAATCAGTCATTAGCTCCGGCATTCTTTCAAAAACTGTTGTAAGAGTTTTTTCATCTAGAAATGTAAGTCCTTCATCAGACGTTCCTTTGTTAGCCAACAGTATTTCATTTCTCAAAAGTAGGTTAAAATGAAGGGCGTCGATTGCTTTTCCGAACTCAAGTGAGCTTATCAAACCATTTTGGTAAAGATTTGACAATCCAATTTCTGCAACAGGTCTTCCAACTTGGGCTTTGTCCCAATCAAGATATTTCTGAGTCATTAGTCGATTAAACCAATGAATAAACAAATAATCTCTACTTCCGCCATCGCAGTATTTTACATTTATCGCGCCATTCCTTATTCTTTGTTTGAAGTATTGTTCAAAATAAAATTTTTGGAAGGTTATGTTCCTTATCATCCTCTCCGGACCTCCGAAGTCTTTTTGTATTGTTTCTACAGATTTTTTTATTTCTCCATCCCCGCAAATAAACCGGCTTTCTAAGACTTGGTTTCCTTCAGTAATACTTTTTTGAGCAAAAGTTGATAATTCATCAAGAGTCCCCCATTGAGGCAAGTCTACTTTACAAAATTTGAAGGGGGCTGCTAGTGCTTTGAACTTTTTTTTGAATTCTAGATATCTCTGGGAATTGTCTTTATAGACCAGAATCATGTCTAAGTCAGATTCACAAACCATCTCTTTTCTTCCGGGAGAACCATACAAAAACGCGGCAATTCCTTTTGGATTTTTGAAGCAAGATTCTTCTGCAGTCAAGTTAAACAGTTCTTTCACAACATATTCCATAACTTCTGCATATGCAACGGCCATGGTTAGACCGTCATACCTTTGACTAAGAGGAACTCTAAAACGGGTCTTATTTCTGATTTGTTCTTTTGTCCTATTAAAGTCTATAAGTATCTCTGACAATTCCATTGTAACTGTAGAATGGTTAAAATTTATAAATGTTCTCGTAATGGTAATTTTATGAGAATTGTTTGTTTAGAAGGTTGTAGTGGTACGGGAAAGACAACGCAACACAAATTGCTTGGCGAATACTACAAAAAAAGTTCTTTAAAACACCTATCAATTGTCGAGAAGGATTATGAACCTTTTAGAACAATAGTGAGAAAATGGTATGAAAAAGGAGGGCCTAGAATCCCTTTTACAAGAGAAGTTATAACCGAATTTGCTAAGGCGAGAGTAGAGACCTTTTCAAGAAACTTTTCTGGATTAGAGAAGGAAATTGATTTTCTTCTAATGGATAGATATTTTTATACAAGCGCAGTTTATCAAAGAGGTATCGGACTAAAACCAAGTGAAATTTTACAACTAAACTTAGATTATGGTGCTCCCCTTCCAAATTTGACTTTCTTATTTGATTGTGATTCTGAAGTCTGTTTTGATAGAGCGCAAGAAAGAAATAAACGAACAGGTAAGGGGTATTTATTTTCAATTAGTCCTGAGAAAGTAGAAGAGATTAGAAAGGTGTATATTGAACTCACCTTAGGAATGAAAGAAGTAAAAATCGTTGATGCAAACAAATCGGTTAAAGACATTACTAATTACTTGACTTCGGAGATAAATGGTTTGTTTTAATGACCAGTCTCCTACTTCCTGTAATTTCCCTCTTCACCAACTATTTCTCCCCTTCCTAGTGACAACACAGCAAAAGATTTAAATAGGAAAGGGGTCATATAATAACAACTAAAATGGTTCCAAAAAAGACAAACATTTTATCAAGATTTAAGAGGAAATCTCTAGAACTTTTAACAGCAGGAGCCGTGGCACTGAGTTCTATCGTTGGTTGTGACGGTGGCCCAACAAAGCCAATCCCTCCACCACCAACAAATCAAAGTCCAATTGCAGAATTTACAGCAATCCAGCCATCGGTATACGCTCCATCAATGGTTACTTTTAATTCAACAAGCAGAGACCCTGATGGTTCTATAGTAAAACATTTTTGGGATTTTGGCGACGGCTCAAAAGATTCCACTTCTGGTCCAAGAGTCCAGCATATGTATTCTCAACCAGGAAGCCTCAATGCTTGCTTGAGTGTTGAAGACAATAAAGGATTGAGAAGTCCACAATCTTGTAAACAAATAGTTAGAAGAGATGCAAGCCCATCAATAAACGTTTCAGACTTCAGTTTTAACGAGGACGAACAATACATCATTGATTTGACTGGAAAAGTCGCAAGCCCTATTTATGAAAATTCTGGATTAAAGGTAACTGGTTTAAGCCCAAACTTGGAAGTTTTGGTAAGTGGAAACGGCTCTCAAGCAAGCGTGAAAAATAAAACAAAAGATTGGAACGGTTCGACGTATATTGATTTTACCGTCGAAGACCAAGATGGCAGAAAGGTAACAAAGAGAACAAATGTTACAGAAAATCCTCAGACGGATATTAAGGGATATTTTAAGCAGGCTCTTACAAGGAATAGAGTCTCTGGTGTACCGATGAGTTTCAAAGGTGTAAGTGCAAATTCAGATTCTAACGGAGATTATTCATTTCAAGTTCCTGCGGGGAACGATACATTAAGAGTTTTGTCTCCACAATATTGTAAAATAATTATTCCCGTAAATGCGAACGGACAGGACATTGATTTGAGTAATACTATAGATGAACTCATAGAAAAATATGTCGACCCCGCAACACCTGGAGAATCAAATTGTCATTTCTTGAAAACTTATTCGGAACAGGGAAGGTGGGCGGATGAAGACTTACCTATTAAAGTTTGGGGCATATATGTTAATCCTCCATCACAGCAATATGCAGATTCTGTAGCCACAGGAGTAATTACAAAATGGAATACTGAAGTAAAAAAATGGTTTCCCGACGGGAAAAAAAGAGATTTGCTTCAACTGTGGAGTTCTGATCCTGCAAGAGGTATAAAGGTTAAATTCGATGACAGTGGTCCATACTTCAATTGGGGACCGACTGGTGAAAGTTTTAAAGAGGGGTTTATGGGTTTTCCTAACCAAGCTCAAGCCTTAGAAGGAATTTCTAAGGCCGCTCCTCACGAGGGTGGAAACGCTTTGTTGGGTACGAATAGGGCTCAGGATCCCTACCAAAATCATGTAATTCGCTCTCCTTCTCTAGTCAACACCCCCGCACTATTAGAAGGTAACGCTCTTGCAAACAAATATTCTACAAAAGCTGGATATGAAAAATACCTTGTTGGAGAACAGCCTTAACTCAAGAAAGACACTATTGGGTTTTACGAAAAATAGTTTTTAGAAACAATTTTATATAGATTATTCTTGTTTGGGTAATGGCTGTTAATCCCAAGTTGATTGATTACGTGAAGACATCTTTATCTAAAGGGGTTGGGTTGAAAGATATAAGGGCAAAACTGGTTTCTGTGGGATGGTCTCCTCAAGATGTCGATTCTGCAATAAATTCTGTTTTGAATGAAGACAAAAATAAATCATCCAGCCCAAAGCTCTGGCTTATTCCTGTCATTTTTATAATTGTGCTAGGTATAATCTTTGCAGTAATTTATTTTTCTGTTAGCAATTCTAAATTGTCAGAAACTAATTTACCTAATCAAGAACAAGAACCAGCAACACAATCTTCAGTCATTGATTGTGGCGAGAGCATTGACTGCTTAATTGACAAATCTGAAAATTGTGGACCCTCCAAAGTATCTTTTAATACCATCATAGATATAATTGGGCGAATTGTAAGTACAAATACTTCTTATGAGATAAAAGGGGTAAAAGAAAATAAATGCTTATTATACCTTAAAACTGTGAATCAAACAGTTGTTTATAGCGATGAACTGGTGCAACAAATGTTAGTCTCTGGACTTACCCAAGAGCAAATAGAACAAAACGAGCAAGAAGTAAACAAACAAATGGCTACAATTGTGGGAAAAGATGGTTTATGTAAGTTTAACAGAAATGAAGACTTAACTTCTTTATTACAAAAACAAAGAGATGGTACTTTTTTAGGGGGTGTTTCTTCTTCGTGCAGACTTACGCCCTCAGGGTCAAATTGTACTAGTACTATTACTGGGGATTGGACTATTGCAGATTGCAGTGGGGAAATGTTTGGAGGAACGACTTAGTAAAAAGGCTTGAAAACAATAGTTTGACTTAGCCTACCTTTTTTAAAGAAAATTTATAAATC
>ERZ1292632.152-Hain-H43-01um-R2-152-length-70186-cov-52_pt1 | contig 10382 bp, 9 predicted proteins | sample MGYA00564407_ERZ1292632 | MGnify/ENA primary metagenome ERZ1292632 (study PRJEB36523, sample SAMEA6512637) | groundwater metagenome | collected 2019-01-08 | study: AquaDiva: Metagenomics assemblies of 32 groundwater samples | reverse complement strand
TACTGATTGTTTTAATTGCTATCGGTGCTCTTGCTTATTTTGGTGTTTTTAATAATTTTCAAAACATTACTTTTTGCCATAACCACCCTGAAAAATGTGTTTGTGAATTTACTGCGTTAAACGGTGAGCATGTAATTGCATCTACGCAAATTTGCACAGATTCACAATTTAAATTTCCTAACGAAACACTACGCAAAAAAACAAATGAAGAGCTTAAAATAGATAAATGCAATCAAAGACCAGAGGATACATACTGCAAATGTGAAGAAAAAAGAACAGAAAAAATAACATGTCTTAATAATGCCACAATAAAATTAGAATTAATAAACAGTAATTTTTCATTCAGTTATTTATTAAAAATAAAAAACAATTTAATGTGTTATCCAATAAATGCAAATGAAATATTAATGTCAATCAATTATCCGATTGGATTAAGGGGATTTAATCAATCTGTTACAGAAATAAATTCTTACAACAAAACTATAGAATATGAATGCATCAAATCCCGACCCAAAACAGAATGTGAGAAAGGAAATAATAATTATATTCAATATTCTTATGAAAAAGGCGGAGAGCAATTTGAAGATTGTTTCGAAGTTCCAGAATTTTGTTATGAAAATAATAATTATTGTGATGGGATTGACTCATCAAAAAAATTATTAGTCTTACACAATGAAAGCTGTAACGATTACAAAATTTTGAATCCCGTTTGCAGACCTAAAAATCAGTGCGAGAAAGGAAATCTTGATTGGGTGGAAGAACAAATAAATTGCTGGGATTACACTCAATATGGGCTTACCTGTCCAAACCAAACACTCTGTCGAGAGAAAACCGACAGGGAATGTATTGAGATGATAAAATATCCTACCTCTTGCAACGAAGGAAAATGTTGGTTTAAGATGTATAACTCCTGCTCACATAATATCCAACCGATAGTAGATATTAATTAACAATGTATAACAAAAAATCCCAAGTCGGAATAATAATCTTTGTAATAATTCTAGCCATTTTAATCCTAGTTGGAATCTTCTTTGCAATCTATGGCTCTCAGAAAGGATGGTTCAGTAAAACCAAAGGAAAAGAAGTAATAACAATCCCTTCAATATCATTATTTCTGAAAGTCAGCGACGAAAACAACAACCCAATAAAAGCAGATTATTATATTGAAGCGGACAACGAAATATTAAAGCAGGGAGTTTCAGAAAGAAGCTGGAATCAAATTTTAGGGATGCCAATAAATAAAACATACCAAATCTGCTTCTGGAATGATAATTATTACAGGCAATGCCACATTTATACAAAATATTTCTCAAGCATTGTCGCCAGCAAAATAGGAAAAAATATAACCTACAAAAACATTACAATGGATGAGCATTTCACCCTTGAAAATCTAAAAGGAAAAATAGAAATCAGCACAAAAGATAAATTACAGGTTGGGCAAGAGCAGAAAATCAGGTTAAAAATTTCAGTGCAAAATGGAACATTCTCAAACCTTTTGATGTGTACTTGGCATTCAGTTGGAATAGTCAGCATGGCAAAGCCAGAGATAACTCTCTATTGCAGCAAAGCATGGCTTAATTATACATTCAATGCAGAAGGTCAGCAGGTTAATCTGACAAATTACAGATACTGGTGTCAGCCCACCAACACCTTTGCAAACTGCAAGGCAATAGAATATGGTGACAACTGCATCCAGCCGAATATAAAAACTCCGCCAAGACTGAAGGACAAGGCTGATTTCTGCTATTACACTGGAAGAACCATTACAAACGGAGATTACATTGCTGAATATGATGTAAAAACAATGCCTTTTATTGACCAGCTTGATTACATCAACTTTTACATTGTTGACGAGGAACTCACAAAAATTAATGGAGAATATGACCTTCACGATACGGATTATGAAGGAAAAGATGTTGGAATTCCAGACATTCTTTATCAATTAAATTATACAAAGTAACATAATCTCACCATCTAAAGATGGGGCTTTTAACGACTATGACAATATGCAAAAATTGCGGAAACGGGATAGAAGGAAGAAAAGATGTTATTTTTTTAGGACTAATTATTAATGAGGTTTTATATCATCTTGACAATAGATGTTGTTACTTTCCAGAACCAAAGCAAGAGGTGACTAGCAATTCCTCTCCAGAATAAATTCTGGAGTATTCTTGCCAACGATTTATAAATTCTGAAAGCCCATTCAAAAAGAAAAAGTTTAAATACACTCAATATAAAGGAAGATTTATGGAACTCTACCAGAATTACAAGAGGGTATTTGATTTTATTTTCTTTGCGGTTTCTTTCGGAGTTTTCTCAGTTATTTTGCCGTTGGTTGCACTGTTTGGATTCAAAGGTGCTGAAAATGCCTTCAATGTCAGTTTAGTCCAGTTTTACTGGATTTTTGGGGCTGTTTGGGTGATGATTCTTGGAATTATGGAATTCAGCCAGTTTATATCAAGGATGAACCAAAAAATATATAATGCAATCGGTTTTTTGGGTGCTATCATAATTAATCCAGAAATGTCCATCCTCTACAACAGCAGCACAAAGGATTATTACAAGGGGGTCAGGTGGCTGAAAAAGACCTCAACACTTTTATGGGTTGGTTTTATTTTATTTTCCTTTATGGGCATTCTTGAAGTTACCAAAAATACCTTTCTTGTCACATCGCCAAATATAGTATTGCAGCAAATTTACCCGCTGGGCGATGCCATTCTGGAAGTAGAGCCTGCTGGAGTTGAGATATTCCTTCTGTTTTTTTTAGTCGGAATAAATCTTTATTTATGGAAATGGATTCAAAAAAAAGCAATTCAAGACGGCATAAATTTTAATGATGGTGCTCGTTGGGCAGTTGCACTGCCACTCTCATTATTAATAGGAATATTTTATGGGGTAGTTCTTCATTATTTCAGGTATTCCGCTTCAGACTTAGACCTTTATCGTGTTGCACTTTTCTGGGCTTTAGCCACGCTTCTTATAATTTTCTTTGCAAACATTTTTATTGTATGGCTATTCAAAGACATGAATAACCTATTTTTGTTCCTTAGCGAGAATTATTCCAATGATGCAGTGGTTATAATAACTTCAATTGTCATAGCAGGGGTATTCTTTGCAGGAATTATAGTTTGGCTTTTCAAGAGGCTTAAATCAAAGCAGGGGTTAAATTTTTCAAATGCCTAAAAACAAAGGTTTCAAAATTTTTATAGGAATCCTAATTGCAGTAGTTTTATTGTCAGTAATCGGAGTTGTTTCTTATTTTGGATTTATAAAACAAACTATTCTTCCAGAGCTTGACAACAGGATAACTTATTGGGATAAATCAACAGATTCAACACAAACAATTCAAGTTTCATCTTGGAAAATAGGAGAACAAACTTGCACTGCTGAAGGTCTTACTACATGCTATGAATCTGATAAATTTGGAATTATAAAAAGTGACAATACAGCATATTATGGTTCACTATATTATTCTGTTAATTCAGATTCTATTGATTTTTTTAACAGCAGAGGCAGTTACATTGGCATAATATTTAAAAAAGATTTTTCTGAATTAAGCACATTTATAAAAGTAACAGCATTTGGCAGTGGGCGACGTGATACTTCTTTTGCAGGAGATATATATGGCGATAACTTAAATTATGAAATAAGACCTGACAATTTAAATCTAAGAACTTATGATATTTTTGTTAATGGAGAACCAGTTAAAAGAATAGTTTTAGATAAAGAAAGTTTTTATATGACTTTAAGCACAGTTGGTGGACGAGCTGGAGAAGGCTGGAATGACCATTTAACTACAAGTATTGATTATATTAAATTTGTTCCAAAAGAAGTTTTCACAATTAAAAATAATGAAGTTTGGGTTAAGCAAGTATTAAGAGCAAATAATGTTCCTGTAATTTATAATTATGGTAATCTAGAATGGGAAATGATAGGATTTAGTTCTCAGGTAAGACCTGCAACGATAAGAGACTTGACTGCACAGACAGAAGTTCCAGCACCGCAGATTTATGTGAACTTAATTAATAATCAGCCAGTAACAATTCAGCCAAACACAGTTCATACATTTTACTACAGGACTAAATGGACACAAGGATTAGACTCAAGCTGTCGGGGTAATTTAGACCAAGCAGAAGTAAAACAGTCAGACGGAACTTGGAAATGTGAATCATTTGTTAAAGAGACTCCAATAGTTCAGCAATGCCAAGTTAAAGAAGACTGCCCAATACTTCCAGACTGCGAAGCACAGAGAAATTTAATCAAATGCGAGCCAAGATTAGTGGATAATAAAGAAAAAAATCTTTGCATTTATGATGATTTTACTCCTCAATGCAAGAATCAGTTAATTACTTATCAGGAGAATGTAATTGAGATAGAAAACAACAAATATGTTCCCATACCGTCTGGAACAAACTCATTTTTCTGCTTTTTTGACAAAACAAAATCAAGCTGTAAGGTTGGAGAAAAAACAATAACTGCTTCCGTTCCAAGTTATTCTTGTGATTATCCTTCAGACACAAGCATCTCAACAGGAGTCCAGTCAGATTCATGCTGGACAACTACATTAACTTTTGATGATAAAACTTATACTTTCACAAACAATGAAAAGAAAGATAACGTAGGATTTAACATCAAGGCAGAAACAAGCATGAGTGCCTCGCTGAAATCAGACAAAACTTTAAGAGATAGTTGGGGCATAGTAACAAAATTCACTTTGCCAGATAATTTTTTAGATATTAAAGTTAAGAGTGCTGGAAATAAATTTATCCTACAGAACAGCAACGAGCCAATAACTTTCACGATAACAAATAATTTAGGTTTTGGAATTGATGGTGGATACACAATACAAACCCAAAATTTAGCACTGGAAGGTGGGGTTGTTTTAAGAGATGAAACAAAAGAATTATTTCTAAAATCTGGAGATAATGATATAACTTACAATTTTGAGACTAAGCAATTAGGCACGATTGTTGACTTGTTGGGGGCATTTGGAAAGGTAATTTCCGACAGGGAATATATTATGAAGTCAAGCTCAGGCGGAAATCAAAAATTCCTAGTCTTAACAAAAGAAGTGAAGACGGAACTGCCAGACAACATTATAAAAGTCCAGCCGATTGAAAAAGAAATACAATACATCAACAAAACCAGTGTTCAGATTGTAAAAGAGATGCAGACAAAAGAGACCATAATCAGCAAAATTCCTGCTTATGTCTGGATTATCATTTCAGTAATGGCAGTGATTATCCTGTCTCTTTTAGGATTCCTGATATTCAGAAAGAAAAAAAAGAAAAGATAAGGTGGATTGATGAAATATAAAATAGTTCTTTTTTTGTTATTCACTTTAGTTGAGACAATTTTATTAGCTAACAATATAAGTTCTGCAACCATGATTGCTGGTTGCACTGAAAGAAGCACTGATATATTGCAATGCAACGGAACAATAACTGGGAATATAATTAATTCTACAACAAGAAGCCTATGGATACATGATGCTGTCATAACAGCAACGCAAGCCGGAGCACTTGGATTATTTTCTGCACGTTCAGATGTTGGATTTATCAACTTAAGCAATGTATCTATAACTTCATCAGGTGCAAGTGGCGGCGGATATTGTGGTGGAGGTTCTGCCTGTCCAAGTGCCGATGGAGATGATGGTTGTGCAGGTTCTAATGGTATATTCAATTTAACAGCAAAATCTTGGATTAAAATTTATAATTCATCAATTATTAATAAAGGCGGAAATGGTTATGTAGGAGACACTAAAGGTTGTGACCCAGCAGACCCAAGCGGATGCAGTGGTGGTAATGGCGGAGCAGGAGGGCAAAGTATTTCACTCATTACTGCGAATGATTATGTAAATATAACAAATTCATCATTTTCAATTAAGGCAGGTGATGGGGGAGCAGGTGGTGGATGTTCAGCAACATCAGGAACAGACCCTAGATGTGGTGGAGCAGGAGGTTCATCCGACAAATCTAATTTTACAATTATTGCAAATTATACTTACTTTGATAATGTTAATTTTGATAATTCAGTTGGAAATGGTGGCGATGCAGGAAGTTCAAACGAGGGTGGTTCATCTGGCGGTTCAGGCTCGACAGTTTATTATAACCTTTATTTAGGAAATTCAACAAACACTATTTCTTCATTTAAATCAACAAAAATCATAAATCAAGGTGGAAGTGGTGGTGGTGGTGGTGGTAGTGGTGCTTGTGGTAGTGGTAGTGGAGGTAAAGGTAGCCAATATTTATTTTTTGAAGGGTTTAGATTTTTATTTGTAAATAATAGTTATAATTTAATAAATCTAACACAGGGTTCTTCAGTTGGAGGTTCAGGAACACCAACCTCAAAAATTGAAATATTTTCTAATGATACAATAGAATTTGGAGAAAATACAACACTTTATTCAGCTATACTGGGAAGTTCTAATCAACTAAATTTTTCAAATCTAATTCCAAAAATAAAATTGTTTAATACTTTAATGAATAATAGTTTTAAACTATCATGTAATAATATTTTAAATAAATTAATAATTTGGATTACAGGAAGAACAGACCAAAGTTTTGATTATGGAAGTTGTAAATATTACAATACTACAATAGAAGCAGAATACAATCAGCCATTTCCTTTCTTTGAAAATAATCAGTCACATACAGTTAAATACAATCAATCAAGTCAGTTTAATTTAACAATTAAAGATAATTTAGACATAAGTTGTTTTAGAATTGCACTGAACGATAGCACTATTTTTGTAAACCAAAGCTTAAATTGTTATTTTTCAACTACAGAAACATCAATAGATTACTCATTTAACAGGACAATTCCATTAAAAGAAGGAAATGTTTTAGGAGTTCAATATTGGGCTAATGACAGCCAAAACTGGATTAATATATCAGATATATTTGTTTATTCAATTGAGACTAAATTTCCAGCAGTAAACGGAAGCATGAATAATTCAGCCCCGAAAATAAATGAAATAGAAAACATAACTTTCAACACTACCGACAATACAGAATTAAGTTTCGGGCAAATCATAATAAATGACACTGGATTCAAAAGATATTTTAATTTTAGCTTAGATGGTGTTGCTTCTGCCGAGTTCAGCCAGAACTTTACTATTGCTTGTAACAGAGGGTGTTATATAAATTTAACAGCCAGAGTTAATGATTCTTCAAACCAATTCACACAAAATGAGACTTTTGTTGTAGTAGCCAACACAATCCCAGTCACAGGTAACGTCAGCATGACTTCCTTACCTCTCGGTTCAGGAAATACAGCAAAAGGGCATTGGAATTACAGCGATGCAGACGGAGATTTAATAGTTTATAATGAAACTTATTTTGAAGTAAATGGGACAAGACCAAATGATGGAATCAATCAAACATTTTTATTAGGCGGAAATACAACAGCAGGAACTAATATTTCATTTTATGCAAGAACTTATGATGGTTATAACTGGAGTGATTGGCAACATACTTCAAACGCTTCGGTTGGAGATATAATTCCACCTACAATCACAAACCAAAGCATAAACGGAAATAGTTTTTCCACATTAGATACAATAAATTTAACAGTAGTATTCATAGACAATGTCGCAGTCACAAGCGGATTTGTTGTGATTAATTCAACACAATATGCTATGACTTTGATTGATACAGCAGTTAATTTATGGTCAATAAATCCGTCTTTAGGACTTGGATTTTGGAATGTATCGAGTTTCAATGCTTCTGATGGAAATGAAAACACAAAAGGAAACCCAAGCAATTTCACTTTCACAGTTTCCAATCCGCCATCAGGAAGCCCTTCTGGAAACACTGGCGGAGGAGCTAACGAACCACCAACAATAATCTATCTTGGTGAAAAACTGAACTGTGCATCTTCAAAAATTAATTATACAATTTCAAATATACAGGGTTCAACTTTTGGAGGATATACTCTGGTCACTGACCGCAAAAATACCAAGCCAAAATGCAGGGATTTCCTGCTTCAAAACAACGGCAACGAAAGCATCACAATCAGTCTTAAATGCATAGACACTGGAGAAAATTTGACAACAGGATTTTGCAGATATGTTGAACTGCAAAATAACATAATCACAGTGCCTCCAAATTTATTTGTTCAAAAAGCAGTAACAATGTGCATCAAACCATTGGATGAAAATATAGAGGGAGACATATTTTATTTCTCAATTAAATCAACAGATGACAGGGGGCTTTGTGCCTCGCAGTTGAGCAATCAAATCCTGACTGGCGGATTCAACAGATTCTTGGCTAAATTTGTTTCATTCAGAAAAATAGGAAATTTAAATTATCCGCTTTTGCTGCCAGCAATCTTGCTGTCGCTTGCCTTATTTTTCATGTTTTATTTAATATTCAAGCTGCTGAAACTTGATGTTTTAGGGGTTATAATCTCACTGGCAGTAGGCTTTGCAGCTTTTATGGGGTATCTGGCGATAATGTGAATGCTCATTCAGAAAAATTTAGAAAAGTTTAAATAGTAATCAATTAAAAGGAGAACAATGCCAAAAAAGAAGACTATTTTAAAGCCCATCTTAGCCGTAGTGGGAATTATCCTGTTTCTTTTATTGGCTTTCTTAGTTTATTATTTAGGATTTTCAAAGCAGACCATTTATGGTCTTCAGGGGCAATACAATATAGGAGATGTAATAAAATTTGATGCAATTGACACTGGATTCACAAACAATGCAAACGCAAGGCGACCATGTTATGCTACAGTAACGATAGAAAAGCCAGACAACACAATTCTTACAATAGCGAGCCACGACGAGCTTGCTCAGTCATGCGTTGGAGCACCTTGCAAATCCTACACTCTTCCAATTGTTGGTATGCCACTTGGAGAAAGGACATTGAGAATAGAATATTCCTGCATTGGAGATGTTGGTAATAATGGAGTTGATGAGAGAACTTATAATGTTGTTGGAGTTGCCTCGACAGCAAAATCCTGCGATGATTCTGACGGTGGAAATAACCTGCTTGTTAAGGGAACAGTCCACTGGTCTTCTGTAGAGGCACAATATGATTACAAGAATGATGATTCCTGCGTTTCTGATTCAACTGTAAGGGAATACCAGTGTGATTCAACTAAAAAGGTGGGGTATTACAATGATTTAGCCTGCCCATCAGGGACTAAATGCTCAGACGGAGCTTGTGTTTCTTCTTCAAGTGACTGCACTCTTAATGCACCAACCGTAATGCCAACAAATTACTGCAAAGATGGAAATGTTTATGCAGACATCCAAAGCGTGGACAGGCAGGCTTGCAAATTAACTTCAACGACAACATTAATCAATATCTGCGGAGCAGATGAGCCATGCAGTAACGGAAAATGCACTTCAAGCGTTGCACTCGGAACGGAGAGAAACAGAAAATGCTCAGACGATTTGAAATCTTCTGACTACCAATATTTTGCACTTTCAAACAGTAAATACCAATGGATTGATGCCCACGATTTTTGCATTGGCAACCAGAAATGCAGTTCAGCAACGCTTAAATGCGAATTACAAGATACAATATGTATTACAGTTATTGGTTATATAATAGAAAACGGACAATGTAAATTGAAGACATGTGGTGGAGGGCAATATAATTCAGAAGAAGAATGCAAGAAAGCATTGGCAAGCAATTGTCCTATGGCTGCACCGCCTTTATGCCCAAATGGAAAATTAGTGGCACAGCCAAATAATGCAAACGGATGTGCAACGCCTCCGAAATGCGTAACACCACCGACAGAATTTGATTTCAAAGAATTTATGAAGGCTTACGGAATTGCAATCGGGATTGTTGCAGTGCTTGTAATCACAGGATTAATATTTGGAATAAAAGCAATGACAAAGAAGAGGAAGAAATAAGATGTCAAATTGGCATAAGTTAAATCAAGGAATGTGGGTTCACGATGCACGTCAGGAATATGTTAGCTTACGAGCACAAGATTCAAGTCAAAAAATGTTCAAAGCAATGAAAGGAATTTATCAATATAGTGCATTTGGGATTGCATACCCAATTTCAAAAAGATGGCAAACATTGGCAAATGCAAAAGCAGATGCCTTAAATTATATGAAGAAGCATCCCAACGGATAAATCACAGTCATGCCCAACATGACAGTTTGCAACCCATGTTGTAAACACTTCCAAGAGCCTTGTCGGGGATAACTTCGGCAAGGTTTTTAAATTTAACGAAATAACGCACAAAAAGAATATATATGTTGAAGTAACTACAAAAGTCACATCAACCCCTGACTAAAGTCAGGGGCTTGTTGCATGGCAATGCAACACGCAAGGAGTGACTACCAAGAGTTGAAAAGAACATGAAAACTACGAGACAAGGGCTACAAGAATATCAGGATGCTCCACAAGTCCTGACCG